>Ga0163148_10000224_pt1 | contig 75209 bp, 64 predicted proteins | sample OliLakLV19MP7P2_FD_148606 | JGI IMG/M metagenome (GOLD analysis project Ga0163148, IMG submission 148606) | Freshwater microbial mat bacterial communities from Lake Vanda, McMurdo Dry Valleys, Antarctica- Oligotrophic Lake LV.19.MP7.P2 | ecosystem: Environmental > Aquatic > Freshwater > Lake >...
TTCTTGCCATAGCTCTACTATCAAGGCTTCTTTTGCCTCGTTCGATAGTTGCTTTAAGTTGGGGAGTTTTTCCATTCCTTTATCTAATGTCTATCTCGTCTTCTTGTCAAGGGGGTTGAGCAATTACGAAAATTCATTAAGTATCACTTCAATTGGCTCAAGTTGCTGCGGACAGGAGTGTCGGTATTATAGAACTAAGGGAGCGATCGCTGATACAATACAAGTTTCAAGACTTCCTTCTCAACCATTATGGGCAACATCTTCGGACATCTCTTTCGCATCACCACATTTGGCGAATCCCACGGCGGCGGCGTGGGAGTTGTAATTGATGGTTGCCCACCGCGACTGGAAATTTCTGCCCAAGAAATTCAGGTAGAATTGGACAGGCGGCGACCGGGACAAAGCAAAATCGTCACACCCCGCAAAGAAGCCGACAGCTGCGAAATCCTTTCCGGCATTTTTGAAGGCAAAACCCTGGGAACGCCGATCGCAATCTTAGTCAAAAATCAAGACACCCGCTCCCAAGATTACGACGAAATGGCGCAGAAATATCGCCCATCCCACGCCGACGCCACCTACGACGCCAAATACGGCATCCGCAACTGGCAAGGTGGCGGACGCTCCTCAGCGCGTGAGACAATAGGCAGAGTGGCAGCAGGTGCGATCGCTAAAAAAATCCTTAAACAATTCGCCAACGTAGAAATAATCGGCTATGTTAAGCGAATTAAAGACTTAGAGGGTGTCGTCGATCCGAACACCGTCACAATGGAACAGGTAGAAAGCAATATAGTCCGCTGTCCGGATTCAGAATGTGCCGATCGGATGATAGAACTAATAGAGGAAGTGCGACGAGTTGGCGATTCGATCGGCGGCGTCGTAGAATGTGTGGCTCGAAACGTACCAAAAGGTTTAGGCGAGCCAGTATTCGATAAACTAGAAGCAGACCTAGCGAAGAGTGTAATGTCCTTGCCTGCGAGTAAAGGATTTGAAATTGGCTCCGGTTTTGCCGGTACGCTGCTAACTGGCAGCGAACATAATGATGAATTTTATACCGACTCTAGCGGCAATATTCGCACTGCGACTAACCGTTCCGGTGGAATTCAGGGTGGTATCTCCAACGGCGAAGATATTATTATGCGAGTAGCATTTAAGCCAACTGCTACTATTCGTAAAGAGCAGCGTACCGTAACTAGCCTGGGTGAAGAAACAACACTCGCAGCCAAAGGACGACACGATCCTTGCGTTTTACCTAGAGCAGTGCCTATGGTAGAAGCAATGGTTGCTTTAGTGCTGTGCGATCATCTGTTGCGGCACCAGGGGCAATGCGGCACCTTAAAATTTGAAGATGCAAATGGAAACTAGCCCTTCTTCCGAATTTGTTGTTCAGTTCTGGGGTGTCCGAGGCAGCATACCCACCCCTGGAAACCAAACCGCACGCTATGGCGGCAACACCTCCTGTATAGAAATGCGGGTGGGTGGCAAACGCCTGATTTTTGATGGCGGCAGCGGCTTGCACGTACTGGGTAGAAGTTTACTAAAATGTATGCCGGTGGAAGCGTATATGTTTTTTACGCACTACCACTGGGATCACATTCAAGGCGTGCCGTTCTTTTTCCCAGCTTTTATTGAAGGTAATTGCTTCCACATACATGGCGCAGCGCCACAAGATACGGGTTCGATGAAACAGCATTTCATCGAACGGGTACTTCACCCCAATTCTCCAGTGCCTATAGAAAAGATGGAGGCAAACTTAAAATTTTACGATATGGTCTGTGGGGATATCGTCAAGCTGGATGATATCACGATCGAAACAGGTCCCCTCAATCACCCCAATGGAGCGATGGGATATCGGGTGACGTGGCAGGGACACTCGGTATTTTACTGCACCGACACGGAACATTTACCCGATCGCATGGATGAAAATGTCCTGCATCTAGCCCGCGAAGCAGACTTTTTCATCTACGATTCCATGTATACCGACGAAGAATATCATAACCCCAAATCTCCCAAAGTTGGCTGGGGACACTCTACCTGGGAAGAAGGGGTAAAGATAGCAGAGGCAGCTGGCGTCAAGCGATTCGTGAAATTTCACCACGAGCCCGGTCACAGCGATGACTTTCTCGATCGGCTCGAAGATAAAATTTTAGCAGTTTCTCCGAATGCGGTGCTAGCTCAAGAGGGAATGATTTTAAAAGTGGTTTGACTTGAGGGAAAGGGAAAGTAAAAATTCCCCTTTCCCTCAAGTCATCACCAATCTTTACCAATTCCCCAAATACTTAATCAAATAAGGCGAAAACACCTCATAAATCAGCGTCAGGGGCTGTCCGTGATGCCAAAACAGGTAATGACGACCCCAAAACGGCCCTTTATACCCAAAGGCTTCTTCTAACTTTGCTGAGTGACCGTAATAAAGTCCTTGGACATCTCGATACAACTCCGTTCGCAGGCGTTCTAGACTCGCCCAAATTGGCAAAGACCGATTTTGTAAATAGTCATCCACATGGCTAGCTTCCCACCAAGAACAAGCATAAGCCAGCCTTTGTCCAGAAGCCGTGCGTAGCCACACCTGTCTTCGTATCCGTGGCCCCGGCACTACCAGCATTTGTTCCGGTGCGACATCTCCATCCATCCCAATAGCAGACATATCAATCAGGTCTACTTCTGTCTTCTCACCAGTCAGCAATTGCAGGTGGCGCGTTGGCGAACCGTCTCCCAGCAGAAACATTTGCCATGTCGGTGCTAGCTGACTGTGAGGCAATCCAAGCTGAACGATCGCATCTCCCCCTTGCCAGACGGGGGTAAGGGCGTGCCAGGAGGTTGGCCGCGTTAGAGTTTCTGTAGGTTTAAAAGTAGCAGTCAAGGTTCTTTACATAACTTAACTTCCTCAGATCATAGCGTTTCTGTGACTATTCGCTTTCTCGATCGAACCAAGCTACTAAATCCGCTGCTGTCGAGAAATCCAATAACGCCTCACTTAGCGCTTCTAACTTAGCTATAGATAACTCTCGAATTCGATCGTGCAACAGAGGATCGAGTGTACCGATTCGACGCCCCATCAGACGCAAGATCAGTGAAAGTGCCTCTTGTTGCTTTCCTTCTTCGCGTCCTTCTTCGAGGATGGCTTGATAAGTGACAGATTCTTTCATAACGTCTTTTCTGAATAATAATAGCACCGCATCGTCAATCCGAACTACCCTACAACCTAAAGTGCGATCGCTCCCCCCAAATCCAAAAACAACTACAATAGTCACTATGTCCACGCTCAGGAGGTCAAAATTATGACCGCACATCCCATTAAACATCAGAACCAACCCGAAAGCTCATCTTTATTACAACCTCTAAACCAAGAACAGATTCAGAAAGTTATCGATTTGCTCGATTCCTGGTGTAACGTTTCTGAAGAGGAAGCAGAAGAACAGCGCGAAACTTGGGAATACCTAAAAAAGGCACTTGATGAAGATCGCCTCTCATATAGAAAACTATTTCCATGACAATAATTTTACTTGATTCTGCCCCCTTGGGACTGGTGACAAATCCTAGTGCATCATCACAAGCTTTTCAATGTAAGCAATGGCTACAATCTTTGATATCTAATGGCAATCGCATTCTTATACCTGAAATTACCGATTATGAGGTTCGTCGCGAATTACTTCGTGCCAACAAAGTCAAAGGAATTCAACGCCTCGATCACCTCATCAATCAACTTGGCTATATCTCAATAACCAGAGAAGTGATGCTAAAAGCTGCCGAATTTTGGGCAGATGTACGAAAGCAAGGTCAACCTACAGCAGATAATAAAGCATTAGATGCAGATGTAATTTTATCAGCACAAGCATTTACGATCATCGCTCAAGGTGAAGATGTCGTTATCGCCACATCAAATGTTAAACATCTGACTCGCTTTGTGCCAGCAAAAATTTGGAATGAAATTATTTGATAGAGCAAAGTGCAGTATTATATCACACCGCAACTTTAAATCAGTTTATCCCATAAAAAATCCAGAGTCCTGAATTACTCAGGACTCTGGACTTAAGAATGCGGAAGGCGAGACTCGAACTCGCAAGGGCATAGCCCACACGCACCTCAAGCGTGCGCGTATACCAATTCCGCCACATCCGCATTAATCTGGCAAACTTGAACCAAGTATTTATCTTAGCTCAATTTTGTTCGCCTTACCAAGTATAACTTATAAAGGCAGAGTTGACACAAAAGTTTTAGAGCTTGTTTGAAAAGTTTTTTAGGAAACCGATCGGGAAGATATGTTGCGATTGATTAAGCGATCGCACCCAACAGCCTCCTCCGGCAACACATCGCCAGTCAGTAGTCCTCAACACCATGATACGATTAACACCCGAAGACAAAAAGCTGCTTCGCCTCAAGCCTCAGAGTTGCGATCGACAAGCCGCCAAACTTGCTTGAGAAGTTCCGAGTAAGACTTCATGCCACTGCTCTCGTCAAAAGTTGGAAAATGCGTTTTTCTAAGATTTTAATTGCTAATCGCGGGGAAATTGCGCTACGCATTCTCCGCACCTGCGAAGAAATGGGAATTTCTACCGTTGCCGTTCACTCTACCATTGACTGCCACGCCCTCCACGTCCAACTGGCCGACGAAGCAGTTTGTATTGGCGAACCCCCCAGCAGCAAAAGTTATCTCAATATCCCCAATATCATCGCCGCAGCCCTGACGCGCAACGCTACGGCAATTCACCCCGGCTATGGCTTTCTCGCCGAAAACGCCAAGTTTGCCGAAATTTGTGCCGATCACCAGATCGCCTTCATTGGCCCCTCTCCTGAAGCGATCCGATCGATGGGAGATAAATCTACCGCCAAAGAAACGATGCGGCGGGTTGGCGTCCCCACCGTCCCCGGTAGTGATGGGTTGTTAACCGACGAGGAAGAAGCACTCTCCGTTGCACGTGAAATTGGCTATCCCGTCATGGTCAAAGCCACCGCTGGCGGCGGCGGACGGGGAATGCGACTTGTCAAAGAAGAAAGTGAATTCATCAAACTCTTCCAAGCGGCACAGGGAGAAGCAGAAGCCGCCTTCGGCAATCCCGGCGTTTATTTAGAAAAATTCATTGAATGTCCCCGCCATATTGAATTTCAAATCTTGGCCGATTCCTACGGCAATGTCATCCACTTAGGCGAGCGTGATTGCTCTATCCAGCGCCGCCACCAAAAATTGCTAGAAGAAGCCCCCAGTGCGGCTCTTAGCCAGGAATTACGAGACAAAATGGGTACTGCTGCCGTGATGGCTGCTAAATCAATTAACTACGTCGGTGTTGGGACTGTTGAGTTTCTTCTAGATCGATCGGGTTCTTTCTATTTCATGGAAATGAATACTCGTATCCAAGTGGAACATCCCGTAACGGAAATGATTACGGGTCTTGACCTGGTTGCGGAGCAAATTCGTGTCGCCCAGGGAGAAAAACTGAACTTGACCCAAAACGAGGTAGTTCTGCGGGGTCATTCTATTGAATGCCGCATCAATGCAGAAGACCCCGATCATAACTTCCGTCCCTCTCCCGGACGGATCAGCGGCTACTTACCACCAGGCGGTACTGGCGTCCGCATGGATTCCCACGTCTACACCGATTATGAAATTCCGCCCTACTACGACTCGCTGATTGGTAAGTTAATTGTCTGGGCACCCGATCGCAACGGCGCAATCAACCGCATGAAACGCGCACTGAGGGAATGTGCGATCACTGGGTTGCCCACTACTATTGGCTTTCATCAAAAGATTCTGGAAGATCCAGCCTTTTTACGCGGTGAAGTTTATACCAATTTTGTGGAACTGCTGATGCGAAGTGAGGAAAAAGGCAAAGGTAAAAAGTAATATTGCCAAGGCCCTTTTCGCTTTTCCCTTTCATCTTGTCGCCATCATGGTCAAGAGTCCCTGCTGACCTAAGAGTATTTCCCGCAGCAGGCTACAGATTCCTACCCAAATGATGGGCGTAATGTCCACGCCGCCTATTGGTGGCACAAGCTTTCTGGTCACCACTAAAAAAGGTTCCGTGGGCCAAGCGATCGCACTCCAGGGAAAGCGATTTAGATCTATCTGGGGATACCAGGTGAGTACGATGCGGAAGATAAACAGCAAAATCATTATCCCTAGCAGGGAACCAAGTATCAAACTTGTAATAGTTGTGGTACTCATAGGTGGGTGAGGGGTTGATAGCTAAAGGGTGGGTGTCTTACTCCGTTTGGGCCACAAGATTATGTAGGGGCGAAGCATTGCGGAATTAAAGTTTCGGTTTTGAGTTAAGACTAATCCCGCAATGCTTCGCCCTCCCACTATACATCGGCAACTATTGTCTTGCTTGGCTTTTCAAGGTGGCGTGCGATCGGTAAAATGAGAAAATGATATTCTTGTATAAAGAGGGCCAGAATCTATGACTCCTTCATTAGTAAACTTTTTCTACAGTCTGCTCGCAGGTCTTGTAGTTGTCGTTATCCCAGTAGTTGTGGGATTAGTCTTTGTTAGCCAGCAGGATAAGATTGAGCGTTCTTGATAAAATACTTTGAGAGCAACCAAAAAAACCGGGTTTCTTGTCCCAGACAAAACTTTTCGGAGCAGTACAGGTAAATTTTAGGGACGGGTTTGGCAGATAATTTGTGGCTGAGCGACAATAATCATGGCCAAACCCGCCCCTACTTTCGCGCCCTGAAAGAAAATCATTTGATTGTACCTCATGCGGCTGGAAGCCACTGTAAATTAAAGGCTGCGAAAAGCTAAGGGTTATGGTAAAAATCCTTAGCTTTTCGTTTGAGAGATCCTTAGCCAGAGCCACTGCGATTCTGAGTAAGAAGAAGCTACGGCGGATGAAATAGGAAGCCTAGATTAAACTATGTTTATCGGGGCTCTTAGCAGGTACTTCACTTCGCTATCATAGGACTGACTGAGGCAGGAAGACAGATGATCAACGTAAATTTTAACTTAGCGAGTATGTCGGGCATTGTTCTAGCTATTGGTGGAACTGCCTTATATGCTTTAAGAACCTGGCGTCCAGAGCTATCGAGAGACTCAGACATCTTCTTTTCGGCAGTGTCTTTACTCTGCGGCGGGATTTTGCTCGTGTATGGATGGCGGTTCGATCCCATTATGCAGTTTGGTCAGGTTTTGCTGACAGGAGCGACTATATTTTTTGCGATCGAAAATCTTCGTCTGCGGGGAGTGGCGACAGAACAAGCAAAGCGGAATACGCCGATTGTGGATGAAGAGCGTCCCGTGAGCAGGAAGTATAAAGTTTATCAGGATGCGGAACTTGATGCACTCTCTCCTGATGATGAGGAACTCATCCCCCGCCGCCTCCGAGGTAACCAAGAATCGAGAAACACGCGAAACGGGACTAATGGAAGCGAAACCCGTCGCCGTCCAACCAATCGGGACACCAGCAGCGACAAACTCGGTTCGGGAGAAACACGCCGCCAACGTCGCCCCCGTCCAGAAACTCCACGTCCTGAAGTAAGAGATGAGTGGGGAGATTCTGGCAATGTGGAAGACACACCCCCACGCAGCAGTCGCAATCGTCCCCCACGCGACGAATCCCGCAAGCCGGAAACAGCATCTTCGCGCCCTCGGCGGCGTCCTGTAGAAGACTCTGGTTACGAAAAGTCTTCTAGGAATACAGACGCGACACCAAGCGACTATGTGGATTATCAGCCGATCGATCCTAACGATGATGATGAGGATAATTCAGTGAATTTTGACAGATAAATGGGGCCTTTCGTATGGGTACACTGCTGAGGTAAAAAATAAATGCCTAGAACCCTAGCCCAGCAGTGGCTCAATTGGGGGATGGGCTTGAGTCTGGCTGGATTGGTTGTTGCCTGTAGTCAGATTGAGATTCCTTTTATCTCAAGCTCTCTCAACAGTGGGAACAGCGATGAGCAACCGGCTTTGAGCGGAGACGGTCGCTTTTTGGCGTTTGTATCGAACCGGAATGGCGGGCGAAGAATTCTGCTGTACGATTTGCAACAGCGGCGGTCGATCGAGTTACCGGGCTTGAACCGTCCGGGAACGATCGCAGAACATCCCAGCCTCAGTTATACAGGTCGTTACATTGTCTACACCGCCGACGATCGAGGCAGACCGATTGTGGCACTCTACGATCGCGTCATCCAGCGATCGCAACCTCTCACCCTATCGTATCGAGGTCAAGTGCGTAATCCAAATATTAGTCCCGATGGTCGTTATATCGTGTTTGAAAGCGGTAGTCGCGGTCAATGGGATATTGAGTTAATAGACCGGGGTTCAAATATTGAGTTAGATAAGCCAATTAATCCACTAGGAGAGGGGGAGAGTGGGAGAGGGGGAGAGGGGGAGAGTGGGAGAGTGGGTGAACAATGAATAATGAATAATGAACAATCAATAATGAACAATGAACAATTAGCGATCGCGAAATCACTGTTCATTCTGTAATTGTAAAAGGTTGCCTGTGTGAAACGCTTTATCTTGCTATCGGCTATTGCTACGCTTGGTCTGAGTGCTTGCACCGCTAACCTCAGCTTCCAACAACTTCCCTTCGATGCAGGAGATGGAACTATCAATAGTCCGGCGGCGGATATGGAACCGCAAATGGCCGATCGCTATATTGTTTTTAGTTCTGACCGACGGCGACGTGAGGATATCTACCTTTATGATGTAGTAGAGCGGCGTCTGATCGATCTGCCGGGACTAAACGCCCAAGATGCGATCGCAAATCATCCATCTATTTCCCAAAATGGTCGCTATATCGTTTTTGCCACGATTCGCCAGGGCCGATCGGGCATTTCTCTATACGATCGGCAAACCAGGCAGTTACGTAACCTTACCAGCAACCTGCAAGCCCAAGTAAGAAACCCGACCATCAGCGCTGATGGGAGTATAATTGCCTTTGAATCGAGCGTCAATGGCCAGTGGGATATTTTAGTTTACGATCGATCGGGACGCCCCTTGGATGTGCCGACAGATCCTCGTTGAGATCGGTGATTTCGGTCAATGCTAGAGGTAAATAAAACTGCTAATAAAGTATTAGCCAGCTGCATTCGAGACGGTGAAGCGAAACTGGGAACAGAATAAGCTATAACCGCATTCAAATATCACAATAACCATTAAATCCTAAGTTCAAGGATGAACACTAAACTTCTATCTGTAATTACATCAGGGGTATTAAGCGCGGGATCTGCGATCGGTCTGGGTGGGATTAACACTCTTGCCATAACAAGTCTGCTCTCCGTCAATTCTACCCCTGCATACGCCCAAGACGCTGACGAACAAATTAATGTTCGAGTTTATCAAAGAGCCAGCCCGGCGGTGGTATCCGTCGTCGTGGGGAATGGAACTGGAAGTGGCAGCATTATCAGCCCAGACGGTCTTGTTTTGACCAATGCCCACGTCGTCCAAAACACCAGGCGCACCGTCACGGTTATCTTGGCGGATAACAGGCGGTTTCCAGCAGACGTGATTGCTTTTGGTAACAACGGTCTAGACTTAGCCGTCCTCAAAATTCGCGGTGTAACCAATCTGCCCACTATTCGCTTAGCTCGTTCTGGTTCGATACAAGTGGGACAGCGGGCATTTGCGATCGGCAATCCCTTCGGTCAATTCGCAGGTACTTTTACTGTCGGCATTGTCAGCCGCATTGACCGAGAACGGGGCTTGATTCAAACCGATGCCGCCATCAATCCCGGCAATTCTGGAGGGCCACTCCTGAACGGCCAAGGAGAACTAATTGGCGTAAATACTGCTATTTTTACCAACAGTCGTGCTGGTGGCAACATTGGCATTGGGTTTGCCATCTCTGTAGACCGTTTGCAGCCTTTCTTAGCCGCAGTCCGCGAAGGACGCGCCCCCCGCGTCACTCAGCGGCAGCAACCTAGAACAGCCAATCCACCTGTGGATCTGACACTCAATGGTGCGGCGATCAACGATCGGCTAGGCCCAGGCGACAACATCTTACCAGTGGATAACAGCTTTTTTAAAGTCTACAGGTTTGAAGGGAGAGCGGGTCAGCAAGTCGTAATTGAGATGCTCAGCCGGGAAATTGACCCCTTTTTGATTCTGATCGGGCCGAATCGCCGCGAAATAGCTCAAGATGATGACTCAGCCGGTGGCAAAAATGCCCGAATCGCGGTGACATTGCCGGTGTCTGGCACTTATATGTTGATTGCTAACTCATATCAGGCAGGTGAATCGGGCAATTACATTTTACGAGGCTTGGCTGGTGCTGGCAGTCGCCGAAATCGGCTCAGGGTAGAAAACTTGATTTTACAGCAAGAGGGCGTGCTTAGCCCTGGTGCGTCGGTATTGTCTTCGGACGGCAGTTTTTACAGAATGTACAATTTTCAAGGTCGTGCCGGTCAGTCGGTGACGATTACGCTGGAAAGTGCTGATTTCGATCCTTATTTGGCACTTTTAGGGCCTGATGGTGAGAAACTGGCAGAGAATAACAATATCAGCCAGAACGACCCTAGTTCTGTGCTGAGCGTGACTTTACCCAAGGCTGGTATCTACCGTGCGATCGTCAATACCTACCAGCCAGGAGGTCGAGGCCGTTATCTGCTGACAATTCGCTAGATTTTAGATTTTAGATTTTAGATTTTAGATTTAAAATCTGAAATTCTTCCCTCTTCCCCCTAGTGTGTTTTCTTTCCCCGGAGATCCCCCTAAATCCCCCTTAAAAAGGGGGACTTTGACGCTCATTCTCCCCCCTTTTTAAGGGGGGCTGGGGGGGATCTCCGGGGAAGAAGACACGCCCTAGCCTCTATTTTGGGGTTTCCAGTGCTTGAACGGATTCGATTAGCGATCGCACTTCTTCTACACCAGCAGAAGGTTCAAATCCCAGGGGAAATTTGCCTTTTAGGAGCATCCGCAATCCCAGTGGCCCCAGGCTAATCAGTCCTTTTATATCCCTAAAATAGTTACCGACTACGTGCAAACCAAATTTACGTTCGTCAATCCAGCCGCCTTCTTTAACTAGATCCACTAATACCTTACGATGGCGAATCGATCGACTGGCTTGGGCGTCCTTGAGAGCCAGAATTTCACTTTTAATTTCGCCAATTCGATCCATCGGTGCTACATCCATAGGACAAACCGCATTGCAATAAAAGCAACGGGTACAGCCCCACACCCCCTCAGTGCCTTGGTTATATTTTTCCAAACGAGTTTCGGTTTGGGCATCGCGAGAATCGGCTACCATCCGATAAGCTTTCGCTAGCGCGTGAGGCCCGACAAATTCCGGGTTAACTTCGCGGGCATTACACTCGGAATAACAAGCGCCGCAAAGTATACAATTGCCAGTTCGATCTAATTGCGATCGCTCTTCGGGGGTTTGCAGAAACTCGCGTTCCGGGACAAGTCTACCAGCAGTACTAATATAAGGATCGACTGCCTCCAGGTTGTCCCAGAAACTTTGCATATCCACCACCAAATCCTTGATAATCGGCATATTGCCCATTGGTGCGATCGTCATTTCCTTTATCGATTCTGACGAACTAAGAGCAGCATCTGAATTGGACGTGGAAGCCATCTGTTGCAGCCGAGCCACTTCGTTACCTATATTTTCCTTACAAGCCAAAGCCGATCGACCGTTAATCCGCATAGAGCAACTGCCGCAAATCGTATTCCGGCAATTCTTCCGAAAAGCTAAACTTCCATCTTGTTCCCACTTAATGCGATTCAGGCAATCTAGGATTGTGTTACCAGGTTCAACATCCAGCTTATAAGTCTGAAAGCGGGGGCTGGTATTTTGGCTCTGTCTGACAATTTTAAAAGTAACTTGCATTGTCTCTAACCTTCGTGAAGTTTACGGTGGGGAGGGGGGAACCTTCTCTTAAAGTGCCACTTTTTCTAGTTTAAAGCTCAGCCGTCAACAACAGCACGATTTTGCTTTCTTGGCAAGGGAATAAAGTTTTTTTCTATTAGCGAGCGCTGGGCATAGCAAAAATGTAGATATGTATCACTGAGTAAATGTTCTCAAAGATAGATTTTCTCTTTCAAGATGCTCGGAATAATGTAGCGCTATGTATCTTTTGCCGGGAAAACCTGCCGAAGGGCCCGGTCAATTACATCTCGAAGCCTTAAATATCGAGTCTGGGATTGCCAAAGTTAAATGAAATATTTGAGTTAGGATAAATTTTCATAAAAGTACTTGTCAAAACTCCCTCATTTAAGGATATATTCTTTATAGAGCCAAACTTGGCTTCTGGTTCTATTAACTAAACTAAAAAGCGGATATTTCGCAAAGCAATGACTGAAACTGCAACATCACCATTAACAGGAAAAGCACTCCTTAACAAAGTAAAAGAACTCTCCCACTTACCCCGCCGCGAAACCGCAAAGCGCTGTGGGTACTACTCGGTTACCAAAAATAACCTGGATCGCGTCAATCTAACAGATTTTTATGACGCAGTGCTAGAAGCGCGGGGTATTGCTCTCAATCCCGAAGGCTCGAAAGATGGTCGCGGTCGCGAAGCGACTTATCGGGTAAGCGTCCATAAAAACGGTCAGATTGTGATAGGTTCAACCTATACCGAGTCAATGGGATTAAAGTCCGGTGATGAATTTGAAATAAAGCTGGGCTATAAGCACATTCACCTGATCCAGGTTGACGCAGACAAAAATGGGTCAAGCAACGGTAAGGTATCAGCCGACGAATCGGATGAAGAGGAATAAAAATCCTCAAGCACGTGACGCTCAATGATCTGACACCAAGCCAAAATTGTAGGGGCTCAGCAGATAATATGTGACTAGGTATCGAAATCTTTCGACACAAATGCTGAGCCGCTACTGACTACTTTGTCAAAATTACCCGTAATGGTAAAGTGGATTGGCTATGACTCTGTTTGAGGGGACAGTTGGCGCGATGGTGTTGTTTTTTGCTGAGGCTCACGCACTTGTGAAAGTGATGGTTTTTTTCCTCGCCTGGACGGTGTGTTGGTTGCCTCTAGCAATCCCCACCGCTAGAGCCTTGAATTGGCACCCTCCGAAGCCCTTGGAGGCGTCGCAAAAGCTGCCTTTGTTGGCATCCCTCTATCTCATTGCGCCACTCCTATTGTGGGGTGTAGCTTGGGTGGAGGGCGTGTCTTTCTCAAATTACGGGTTAGCCTGGAATCCCGCTGTCTTAGTTTCTGTAGGACTGGGATTGGGCTTTGGTGCGATCGGCATTATCGTTATATTCGGCATTCAATGGGCGCTAGGCTGGGTAAATTGGCGTCTTGAAAAAGAAACAAATCTCTTAGAGATCTTGCTGACAACCTTATTAATAGGATTGTTGGTTAGCGGGATAGAGGAGTTAATTTTTCGCGGTTTCCTGCTGAACGAACTTCAGCAGGATTATTCTATCTTGGTGGCGGCGATTATTTCCAGCCTGATTTTTGCTCTGCTGCACCTAGTTTGGGAAATTCAGGAAACTTTGCCCCAAATGCTGGGATTATGGTTGATGGGAATGGTTTTAGTTTTGGCGCGGTTGGTAGATGGCGGTAGTTTGGGTTTAGCTTGGGGATTGCACGCAGGTTGGATTTGGGGTATTGCAACTATTGATACAGCTAAATTGGTTAAATATACGGGTAAGGTTTCGCCTTGGATAACGGGTTTTGCGGAGAAACCTTTAGCTGGTTTAATGGGAATTTTGTGTTTGTTGGGAACTGGGGTTGTATTGATGAGGATTTGAGAAACCGGGTTTCTGAGTGGATGAGTGAGTGCGATCGATCAAACGAGTTTGGGAGTGAGTGCGATCGCAGATAAACACAGATGAACACAGATGTAGGTTTGAAGGAGGGTAAGTATGTCGGAAATTTTGGCAGCTGAGTTAGCACCAGATATCAGTCATATTATCACTGAAGATGATACGCCAGTGGATAACATTTTTTCGGCTAAACAACAACGTCTATTGGTAGAATCTTTATATAGCTCTTGGCAAAGTACGGTTCCTTTTTTGGTTTGCGCCAATGTCGGGTTATTCTATAGCCGCACTTTACCTCCCTTTGTACCAGATGTTTTCCTCAGTTTGGATGTCACTGTCACTCCCGACTGGCGACAAAAAGAAAACCGCGCCTATTTTGTTTGGGAATTCGGTAAACCACCAGAATTAGTCATCGAAATTGTTTCCAACAAAGTGGGAAATGAACTGGGGAAAAAGTTGAGAGATTATGCTAGAATTGGGATAGGTTATTACGTGGTTTTAGACCCGTTCCACCAACTAGGAGAAACTCGCCTCCAAATTTACGAATTGCAAGGAATTCACTATGTTTCTAGGACAGAAACTTGGTTGGAAGATGTGGGGTTGGGATTAATATTGTGGCGAGGAGTTTATGAAGGGGTTGAGGATACTTGGTTGCGCTGGTGCGATATTTCTGGTAATATCATTCCCACTGGCGCGGAGAGAGCAGCCCAAGCGGAGGAACGATCCCGAAGATTAGCAGATCAATTGCGATCTGCGGGGCTCGAACCGGAGGTGTAGAGGCGCTAAACAAAGCGGGAGGGTGAAAATACAGGTTCTTCCGTACTTAGTGTGCGAAAATTGAGAGCATTACTTCTTGATGGCAGTTAAAATAGTAACTGGATTTAGGGGAGAAAAACGAGTCAAAGATGCTACCGGGACCGATCGCGATAACTGCACCTGCAACAACTGGTAATTCCATTTCCTTTCGCTCACCCATGTGACAGCAGTATTCAAATGTTCCAAAGTAGCTAAAGCCAACACCAATACTCCCCCAGGAATTAGCTTTTCGCCACATATATTCAAAATATCGCTTAAATTGCCACCACTACCGCCAATAAAAATGCGCTCTGGGTGCGGGAGGTGATATAATATTTCAGGAGCTTGTCCGTGGATGGAAATCACATTGCTGACTTGGAAACGACGGCAATTATCCTCAATCAATGCCGTACCAGCAGATGTTTTTTCGATCGCATACACGGCAGAAGTGGGAAATAAGCGACCAATTTCAATCGAAACCGAACCTGTTCCAGCGCCAACATCCCAGATTGTTTGTTTTGGTTTTAGTGCTAATTCTCCCAAGACTAAGATGCGGACTTCTCGCTTAGTCATCAAACCGGGCCGATCGCTAAAACTTGCGAAACTAGAATCCGGTAATCCCAGATGCGGTAAGGTTTGTAAGTCGATTTGCCCAGCAGATAATTCACTTTGACGCAGTAAAACCACTACATTCAGCGGTGCAAATGTCTGCTCTATCACAGATGCGATCGCCAAAGACGAAACTCGCTCATCCGCACCACCCATATTTTCGCAGATCCAGAATTGGTAATGGCTGGGTAAATCTAAAGATAACAACAGACGTGCGATCGCACCAGGACTGTGAGAATCATCCGTCAGCACCGCTATTTTCTCCACGCCTTGCTGCAACGCTTGCATAAGCTCGTCAAAAGAGCGACCGTGAGCGCTAATTACGCGAGCATCTTGCCAAGAAACTTTAATCCGGTTAAACGCTAGCTGGATAGAACTTAGATGTGGATAAAAAGTCAATTGTTCTGGAGGAAGTTCCATCAGCAACAGACGCCCCAACCCAAAAAATAACGGGTCGCCAGTAACTAAAACGACAATAACGTTGTCAGTAGAGAGGCGGCGGCGAATTTCCCGAATAGCTATTGTAAAATCGCCCAATACGATTCGGTCAGCTGGATGAGTGGGGAAGTACTTGAGATGGCGATCGCTTCCCACCAGTACAGTCGCCCTTTCTACAATCTGCCGTACATCATCCGTCAGTCCATCTGCCCCATCCAAGCCAATTCCAACAATATGTACAGTCATTAGTCATTAGGAAATTTTTAATTTTAGATAGCAGATTTCAAATTTATTTTTAATTAACTCCGAGAATTAGAAATCTGAACAAGTAATATCACGTCCGGCGCATCGGTTCCCTAAAAAATTCGTTTTCTTATTCTTATCTGCGTTTATCTGCGTTCATCTGTCTACATCTGCGGTAAAAATTTAACCAACGATGAAAACAGACAATTTGACTATTCCTCAGATGCTAAAACGATTAAAGCATTGAGGATCGCCGCAGCGACTGGAGAACCACCTTTACGACCCTCGACCCGAATCTGAGGAACGGTAGTAGAAGCAAGTGCCGCTTTTGACTCTACCACCGAAATGAAGCCGACAGGAACGCCAATTACCAAAGCTGGTTGTACGGATGCCTCTAGCAACTCAGTGCAAAGAGCCAGCAAAGCAGTAGGAGCATTTCCGATCGCAAAAATAGCTTCTGGAAACTCCCGCCAACATTGCAGCAAACCCGTTTCGGTGCGCGTTTTTCCCGGAAGTGCGGTTTGTGCCATCTCCACAGCACTGAATAAGGGGTTGTCAAAGGTTTGTGACACTAACCCAACAACCCCTTGTTTGACCATCCCAACATCTGTCACAATCGGTACGCGACCTCGGATAGCAGCAATTCCCGCCTCTATTGCGCCCGGAGTAAAGCGAATTAGCTGCTTGAACTCAAAGTCAGCCGTGCTGTGGATCACCCGTCGCACGATCGCGTATTCGTTTGGGCTGAAGTTGTGGGAGCCAATTTCGCGATCGATTACCGCGAAACTCTGCTCCATAATGGGATGAATAGGCAAACTCATGGAAATTTTGGATTTGGGATGAAAGGATGATTAGGTGGCAAATCAGTTTCCTAGATTATCCGATTTAGACCAGCTTTCCCCAATCTAAAATCTAAAATTCCAGGACTGGCCAGTCAGGTTCCCGATCGTAGCTCGTCATATCGTCGAACTTTCGCAATTCTGCTCTCTTTACCAAGAGTTCCGGCGCATTTTCCAGCCACTGCAAATTGAAATCAGATAGAGTACTGCTGAGACGATCGCGGTCTAAATCAGCCGATACAGAGCCAAAATAGCCCAGAGTTATGTGAGCTGTGAAGTGGTACTGCTGCTCAATTCCAAGCGAAATTAAATCGCGATTTTGATAGACCGTTTGACGGAGTTTGAGAATGCGATCGTAGGAAGGTTCATCTGCGGGCAACAAATAAACTGCCAGCGCTCGTGGCATCAGCATTAATCCTAATATTTGCCATCGAATTGGAATCCCGCCGCTCACCAACGGTAGGCTCTGCTGAAAAATTTGTGCAATTATATGAGGCAACCGCACATCAAACTCAGGATTCTGACTCGCGTCGCGGTAAGCACTATCCCAAATCAAGTCAGCTAAAGTTACATGAAAGCTAGCTGGCGGCACTGCCACCATCAGACCGGGATCTAACTTTTGCAAAAGTTGCTCTTGGCAATCTTTTAATTGCGTATAAAAAGCAAAATTTTCCGAATCTTCCTCTGAAGGTGGGGTGATAACCGTATAGCCAGGAAATGGCACAGCTTGGAAGCCACCTTCCGGGCGCGGCTGAAACTTCGGCGATTCCTGAATATGCTGTACTTGGGATCTGTAAGTTTCTGGTAGCATCATCCGTGCTACCCGATTCAAGTAAGTTTGATAGTTCTCGTCCAACCTTGATAGCCTCGCATTTTAAATGGAATAGATTTTAGGTCAGTGGTCATTAGTCATTAGTCAGTGGTCAGTGGTCAGTGGTCAGTGGTCAGTGGTCAGTGGTCAGTGGTCACCAATCACCAATCTCCAATCCCCAATCCCCAATCTCCAATCCCCAATCCCCAATCCCCAATCACCAACGTACTCTTTATGCCAATTTACCTCTACTGGGGGGAAGATGATTTTACGCTCCAACAAGCTGTTGGCAAGTTGCGCGAAACCGTACTCGATCCCCAATGGGCTAGTTTTAACTATGACAAAATATCTCCCGAACAACCAGATGCTGCGATTCAGGCTTTAAATCAGGCGATGACGCCGACTTTTGGGGCGGGTCAGCGTTTGGTCTGGCTGGTTGATACAACCATAACCCAGCATTGTTCTGAAGACCTGTTGGCGGAATTACAGCGGACTCTGCCCGTCCTACCGAAGTCTTCTGTTCTGTTAATGACTTGCCGCTCCAAACCGGATGGGCGGCTTAAATCCACTAAGCTGCTGCAAAACCACGCCGATGTCCGGGAGTTTTCCCCGATCCCGCCTTGGAAGACAGACCAGATCGTACAGCAAGTTAGACAAGCTGCACAAGAGGTTGGGGTGAAGCTAACGGCAGATGCGATCGAACTTTTGGCTGAGTCGGTTGGTAACGATACGCGCCTGCTTTCTAGCGAGCTGAAAAAACTACGGCTTTTCGGACTGGGAAAACCACCCCTCAACGCCGATGCTGTTGCTTTTTTGGTAACGGCTAACACCCAAAACAGCTTGCAGTTGGCGTTGGCCATCCGAGGCGCTGATACAGGCAAAGCTTTGGGATTGGTCGCCGATTTGATCGATCGCAACGAGCCAGCTTTAAGAATTGTTGCGACCTTAATCGGACAATTTCGCACCTGGTTATGGGTGAAGCTGATGATCCAGTCGGGCGAACGGGATGAAAAAGCGATCGCAACCGCAGCTGAAGTCGGCAACCCCAAACGCATTTACTTTCTTAAGCAAGAGGTCAACTCTCTCACCTTGCAAAAACTTTCTGCCACCTTGCCCGTACTGCTAGACTTAGAAGTCAGCCTCAAACAAGGCGCAGAGGCGACAACCGCCCTGCAAACCAAGGTCATCGAACTTTGCCACATCTACAAATAGCCAGTCATCACCCAAATGGTGGAACTTCACACCCCTAAAATAGTTCAAAACAATTGAACCTATCAGTGTGCTAGTTGTTGAGAACACCCAAACATGATGAACTCCTCTCTTGACATTTCCCGACCTTACCTCAACCGGATGCTGTCGCAATCCTTGATTGTGGCTTTCCTCTCCACTATGGGTTTGCTCTGCGGACTGGCTCCCGATTTCTCGGCAAGTTCCCCTACTTCGATCTTCAGTTCTTCTGCCAGAGCCCAAGCCGTTAGCGATGATGAAGCGAGTAGATTTGCCCGCGCTGCCTATACAATTGAAAAAAGGCGTCAAACTGTGGTAGAAGAAATTAAAAACAGAACAGGTGGAAACGTTCCCGATATTACCTGCGATCCACCAGAAAGATTGGAAAGTCTCCCTCCCGATATCCGCAATGATGTGAAGAGTTTCTGTGATTTTTCCAGACAGGCTATACAGTCGAATCAATTCTCCGTTGGGCGCTTCCTTCAGATTCGCAATAGCCAAGCATCAGATCCCAGTCTCAAGCAACGAATTGACCGTGAATTGCTGCGACTCCAGTCTGGCTCATAGCAGATAAGTGCAATAATGTCTACATTTCCGAATCGCAGGTAGCTTTTCGCTTGGCATGAATATTTTTCATGTGTTTCTTCACAGTATTAAGGGAAATATACAGCTTATCCCCAATCTCCTTATAGGAGTAATTAGCTCGATAAAGTAACCAAACCTCGCTTTCTCGTGGCGTAAAACTGTATTGGTGAGCATCGTTAGTTACTATCGTCTGGAGAGATTGATGTCGATCTTCCAGGCTCACCAACAGGCAAGGATACTTCATCTCATCTAATTTTAGCCATCGCGCCCGCACGCGAAAACTAACTGAATCGTCCTTGTCAATTTCGGACTCGATCGCAATTTTTTGATTGGGAAATATATCGCGGCTCTCGATTAAAGACTCGCAAACACGCCAAATTTCATGAGGTACAAAATTATGTTTATCTTTTTCTTCACTAAGTTGTTTGCAAATCTGTCTGGCAGATTGATTGGCATGAACTAACTCGCCTTGCTCTGTTAAAATCAAAATGCCGTCCATAAAGCCTTCAAGCACTCCTTGCAAGAAGTAAGATGAATCGATATTCTGTAAAAAGGCAATTTTTGACTGTTTATCTTGAGTATTCGCTCTGATGGGGGCAGTTGTTAAAGGGTTCATTGCTAATCTCATCGATTTCCTTGATGACACACAGGACAAATTGACGTTTGAGAAATGCACCCCAGTGTGATTACGTACTCATACTTCCTTGATAAAGGATCTATTTAAATCACAAATCACCCATACTCGTGAATACACTTAGTTTATGGGCTCTTCCGGAGTTGTGATGCTTTTGTTGCTATAAGAACATTTTTATTTCTTTTCTCCTCTGCCCCTCTGCCCCTCTGCCCCTCTGCCCCTCTGCCCCTAGCCCTATGATGCCGATTTTCACGCAACGTTTGCCAGCAGACCCAAATGCAGCAGTCAGTTATACTCTCTCTCTGACAGCTAGTGAACGCACTCGCAGTCGCCACCGCTTCGAGATGCCTGACGGGCAAGCGTTGTTTCTGCGTTTGCCTAGAGGTACGGTGTTGCGCGATCGCGACCTCCTCCAATCGGAAAACGGTACACTGGTGCGGGTAGCTGCAAAACCGGAACCAGTTATGACAGCTCTAGCTCCTACTCAATTGGCGCTACAGCGAGCAGCTTATCATCTGGGTAACCGTCATGTGCCGCTAGAAATCGCTCCCACTTATTTACGGCTATCTCCCGATCCAGTCTTGAAGGATATGCTGGAACATCTGGGGGTAGAAGTAAAAGAGGAAATTTTGCCGTTTGAGCCAGAAATGGGAGCATACGGACATAGCCATTGAAAATTACTCCCTTCCCACCCAAAGAATATCTATGAGGGAGCAGAGGAGCAGAGGGGCAGAGGGGAAGAAGAATGATAGATAATCTTCTAGCCCGAAAGGAGTAAGGATTTATGCTGGATGATTTAGCGCTGCTGAGTCTGCTGCAATTGACTAACTCCGCTTTACCAGTGGGAGCATATAGTTATTCCGAAGGTTTGGAAAATCTGATTGAAGTCGGTACAATTAAAAATCCACAAAGCCTGAAGCATTGGCTAGAACAAGAACTGCGCTACGGTGCAATTCGGTTGGAAGCATCGGTGATGGTACGAGGCTATACATCTGTCAAATTGGGCGATTTAGATACTTTGAGTTATTGGAATGCTTGGGCTTCAGCTACCAGGGAAACCGAGGAGTTGCGCGAACAAAGCTGGCAGATGGGTCGGGCCTTATCTCGCCTTTTGCAACATTTGCAGCCACAATTGACCTCAGTTTTTACCGAATTGGGTGAAACTTGTAATTATGCTCTAGCATTTGGCATCGCCGCCGCCCACTGGGATATTCCCGATCGAGCAGCTGTGTTAGGCTACTTACACAGTTGGGCTACAAATATTGTCAGTGCTGGCGTCAAATTGATTCCCCTGGGGCAAACTTCCGGTCAACAGTTACTGTTAGACTTACATATCAGTATGATGCGTGCGACAGCAGAAATTTTAGCTTTGGATGATGACAAACTTAGTAGTTGCGGTTGGGGATTGTCTTTAGCTAGTATGGCTCACGAAACGCAATACACTCGGTTATTTCGTAGTTAAATTAACTTTCAATTATTAAATAGGTTGGCGCAAATAAATCATTATTGGTACGTTGTTGCGCTAAAGGGCGGCATCGCAACAACGTACCAAAACCAGAAGAATGTCAAAAGGAGCCGATCTATGAATGCGTTTCGAGTGGGAATTGCTGGCCCAGTGGGTTCTGGGAAAACGGCCTTAGTCGATGCCTTGTGCAAGGGAATGCGCGATCGCTACAGCATTGCAGTGGTCACCAATGATATTTATACCAAGGAAGACGCCCAGTTCTTGGTGCGGAGTCAGGCGCTGGAGAGCGATCGCATCCTGGGTGTGGAAACCGGCGGTTGTCCCCATACCGCCATCCGAGAAGACGCCTCCATGAACCTAGTGGCGATCGAACAGATGGAACGGCGATTTACGAATCTTGACCTGATTTTTGTAGAAAGCGGCGGCGACAACCTCGCCTCCACCTTTAGTCCAGAACTGGTCGATCTGACAATTTACGTCATTGATGTCGCCGCTGGTGATAAAATTCCCCGTAAGGGTGGCCCCGGAATCACCAAATCTGACTTACTGGTAATTAACAAGATTGACTTAGCCCCCTTTGTGGGGGCCGATCTGGGCGTGATGGAACGGGATGCCAAAAAGATGCGCGGCGATAAACCGTTCGTGTTCACCAATTTAAAAACTCAGTCAGGGCTACCGTTTGCGATCGAATTTATCAATTTGCATATTGGGCGATCGCACTAGCGCCGCTACGCGGAAGTCACGCATTCAAAAGTCACGCATTCAAAAATCAAAAATCCTTTGAGTGTAAGGCGGGGACTGTGTTTGTACTAAAGCCGAAGCACTTTGCTATATTTTGTGGGAAAGTTATTTTTTAGGTTCATTCCATGAAACAGTTCTCATACCAAATTTCCAGTTGGAGAAACTACCTCCAGCGCCTGATGTTGTCGGTGGTTTTGATATTGGCGACAACTGTGCTAGTTGCTTCCCCGGCTTTTGCTACGAGTGTGTATGAAATGCCTAGCCTTACAGCAGACTCTAGCACCTGGGTACTTGACAAGGGCGAAGTTGTCAGTCGCGTCACCGAAGGCAAAATTAGCAGCTTGCTGGAGAATTTAGCCAAGCAGACGGGCAATGAAGTCAGAATAGTCACCATTCGCCACCTTGACTACGACGAAACAATCCAAAGTTTTACAAATCAGCTGTTTGAAAAATGGTTTCCAACACCAGAGGCGCAAGCTAATCAAACTTTGCTAGCGATCGATACCGTCACCAACAGTACGGCAATTCGGACTGGGGAAAAAGTAAAATCCATCATGCCCGATGAAATTGCCCAGAGTGTGGCCTCAGAAACCGTACAAGTACCGCTGCAACAAGGTGATAAATATAACCAAGCTTTGGAGGATGCAGGCGATCGCTTAGTTGCCGTATTATCCGGTCAGCCAGATCCAGGGCCACCCCAAGTAGTAGCAGAGAACGTTCGGGTAGAAGGAACCTTCAAAAAAGCAGAAGAAACCGACAAAGGTAGTTCTACTGTCTGGGTAGTTGGTTTGTTAATTGCCGCCACCGTCATCCCAATGGCGACTTACTTTTGGTATCAGTCAATGAGTTCTTAAGTAGCTGGGCGTAAATAAACTGAACACCCAGAAACCCGGTTTCTCCAAGAAACCGGGTTTCTTTTAGTCTTGAACGTAATCTTGACCGCTAATGAGAGCCATCTGGGCTAGAACAAACTCTCGGCCTAGATAAGCGGCATGATCCAGAAGCGTGACTGGACAGGGCTGAGTTTCTTCAAAAATCTTGACGCAAAGTTCCTTTGCGGTTCTGCCAGTATATACGGTGCTGTAAGTTCTTTCCACTTTACCTTTTGCAGGAATCACCTTTCCAGTTTCGGGGTCAACGGCTAAACCGCGATCGTCAATTACATTCGTGAAATGCTTGGCGCAAATCAGTCCGGCATCGCGATCGAGGTAGATAATAAAATATCCCCCAGGGTCGAGTTCGATATCGCGCTTAGAAAGGTTGTCATCAATTGCAGCAAGGTTTTCAGAAGTTTGATTCATTTTTAGTCAAAAAATAGATTAGATGGCTTAACTATATTCATGTTATGGTTATCCAAAACTTTGACGAAATACCGTTTGACATGAGAATCTCCTAATTTTTTGGTTCCAACTCAACATCAAGTGGAAGTTCGCGGCGGCTAAAGGGAATATCCTCGTTAATAGCGTCGATTTCTTGCTGCTCCATTTCGTTGACTTGGCTGATGTAAGACCGCAGAATTTGGCTGAGGCGGGGGTTATAAAAGCGGTGCAGGCTGTGATTGGCACTAGCGGGGAAACCGCGACGTTTTTTGTGGTGTCCGCCTGCACCAGGGTCAAAAGTGTCGATGCCGTGCGCGATCGCCCATTCAATTGGGCTATAGTAGCAAGCATCAAAATGCAGGCAGTCAATTTCTTGATTGCAACCCCAGTAACGTCCGTAGAGTCGATCGCCTTTTGTGATACAAAAAGACATTCCCATCGGGTGCTGGTCGTTTTGTTCGTTGTAAGCAGCTACAAATAAGACACGATGCCGGTATTTGGGATAGAGTTGTTCAAAAAAGCGCTTAGTCAGATATTTGCTTCCCCACCAGCCAAACTTATCGCAATGGTCGCTATAAAAGCTGTACATCTGACTAAATAGCGACTTAGGAATTTCATCGCCTGTCAGGGTTTCGAGTCGCAAACCCGCTTGTGTCACAGCTTTGCGTTCCCGTTTGATGTTGCGGCGCTGATTGGCATTAAAGACGCCCAAATAATCATCAAAAGTATTAAATCCTTTGTTTTGCCAAATATAGCTGTGGTGCAGCCAACTGATGAAACCGTGGCGTTCCATCACTCTTCGCCATTGTGGGTCAACATAGAGGAAATTGCAGCCAGAGATGCGGTTACTGGCGCAAAAACGATCGATCGCCGCTACCATCAACTCTGTTAGCTCATCCTCATCTTCGCCTGGCGCAATTAAAAAGCGATAACCTTCCGCAGGCGTAAACGGCGTCATTCCCAAGAGTTTCGGGTAATACTCCACACCCAAACGACTAGCCAAATCTGCCCACTGGTGGTCAAAGACAAACTCGCCGTAACTATGACCTTTAACATAAAGTGGCGCAGCGGCAATCAGATCTCTGTTTCGCCACACCGTCAGATGTTGAGGAAGCCATCCAGTTTGAGCCTTAACACTGCCAGACGTTTCTAAATTGTGCAACCATTCCCATTCGAGAAAAGGCGTTTTCAGGGGCATTGCGAGGGCATCCCACTGCTGTTGCGGAATGTCGCCGATTTGGTTAATCCAGTTAAGGTCATAGCTCGGCTTGAGTTGTTCTAGCATCGTGAAAAGCTGCGATCGAAGGTTCAAACTTTCTTTAAAGTAATATAATCTTCCTATTGTTGCAGGCGATAATGCAAAAACACTTCTTCCTCAACCTGTTGAACTGCTAAAAGTTCGAGACGAGGAGCTAAATCAGGTAAAAATCCCGCCCCTTCCACTGGCGTTGGTGCAGATGCTCCGCCTAAAATCAAGGGGCAAACCGTCAGCCATAATTCATCAATTAAATTAGCTCTTAGCAGCGATGCTACCAGTTTGCCGCCGCCTAAAACCGCCAATCGTGCCAAACCAAGCTGTGCCAGCTGTGCAAAAGCCGCCACCCAGTCAATCTCGACCTTTGATGTCTCAAAAACTAAAACTCGCTCAAATTCCGAGTTTAATTGCCATTTTTGGGCACCGCTAGCTGTAGTGAGCAACCAGCGGGGAATCGGCTGAGAAAAGAAGCGCAATTTGGTGTCAATAGCTGCGGAAGCCGAACAAACAATCTGTACTGGTTGTAGTGGTTTGCTTTGCTGTTCTCGTTGTTTGAGGAGATGGGGATTAGAAACGCTCAGCGTTGTTCCGTAGGCACGCAGCGTCCCAGCACCAAATAATACCCCGTCAGAAGAAGCGATCTGTTTTTCCATGTGTGCTTTATCAGCTGGGGAACCGAACCGTGCGGGGGACCCTTTGGCATCGGCAATCTTGCCATCGGCACTCATAGCTAGAACAACAGTGGTATGCGGTCGGTTCATCACAAAAACTATAATTGTGTTTATCGATTGTTTTAAAGCAGACTGGCGGCGATCGTTCAGACTCACCCATAGCATATTTCGACACTTGTGGCTCTAGGACATTCGCTCGATCCGGTCTGTTTGTGCCTCCTTGCTGTTGCGGTTCGCATCTTAAGTTAGAGACTATCTATGGCTAAGCCAGGTCAATTTTCTGTTCGGAGCATCCTGCGATCGCACTACGCGCAAGCTATGATGCGATCGCCCTTAATGCAGTTCATGGCTAAGCCACGTCAATCCTCATTTCGCCGCATCCTCCTATCCCGTATTTTGCTGCTTTCCGTACCAGTTTTACTGTTGGGACAGTATGGGATGTATAAAAAGGCACGCTCGACCCTATTGGAAACTGCCCGCCAAAACTTAACCGAAAGCGCGGTGAGAAAAGGAGAAAAGATTGACGAATCAATCCAAGCAGTAGCGGCGAATCTACTTACAGCTAGCGAAACTGCTGTTGTCAAGTCTGGATCGATCTCCCAGGCTCAAGAATTTTTCGCCTTTCTAACAGAACAACTGCCGACAAAGATACAGTGCATTCAACTTACGAACGTCCAAACGGGTAAAGTTGTCACCAGTACTTGTGGAAGTGGATCGATTAGTTCGCTTCCGGCTAATTTATGGCCGCAGCAGCAAAGTCAATTGTTTCCCGATCGCTCAATTATTCGCGTGACAACGCTACTACCGCCAGGAAAATCGCCAAGAGTTGCTTCTCTTGCCGAACAAAGCAGTTCAGAAGGCCAACTGGAATTAATTTTTACAGCACCCATTTATGACAGTACCGGCTTACTCCGCAACGCCTTAAGTATTCAGTCAACTTTGTATCGGCAACAAACTGCTAAACCTGGATCTCTTTCCGGCTATACGGTAGTGATTGACCAGGACGGAATGATTTTAGAGCATCCGGTTGCTGACTTAATAGGGCGTAATGTTGAGCAACTGGAAGATGCAAAGCGACTCAAAATTTTAATTAAAAATGCCCTGGCTGGCGAACAAAATTTTCTTCACTTATTTGCCTTTGAAAAAAATGGTACAGAATCAGTGGCTGGGTATACGGCTATCCCCAGCCCTGTCAGTAACGATCCAAATCACAAGTGGGTTATTTTAGCAGTAGCAAGTTTGGATAATGCACTGTTTGGGCTTAAAGAAATTAACCAAGTTCTGATTAATTTGAGCTTGTGGTTGTTAGCGGCTAACCTATTGGCAACTCTGTATGTATCTCGCGATCTAGCGCGTCCCTTAGAGCAACTCGGAGACTATGCCTTGAATGTCCGGGGCAGACAATCGCCATCTAAAGTGCCCCACAACTTCAAAATCCAAGAATTTAATCATTTGGCCGAATCCCTCGATAGTATGGTCGAACGACTGACAGCGTGGGCAGAGGAGGTAGAAACGGCCTGGAAAGAAGCGCAAGCAGCTAACCAACTAAAAAGTGAGTTTCTGGCTAATACGTCTCACGAATTGAGAACTCCCTTAAATGCCATCATTGGTTGTATTCGCTTGGTAAAGGATGATTGCTGCGATGACCGGGAAGAAGAGATGGAGTTTTTGCAGCGGGCAGATGATGCTGCTATTCACCTGCTCAATATTATTAATGACATATTAGACTTGTCAAAGGTTGAATCGGGTACGCTTTCTGTGATGATGCAGCCGATGGATTTGCGATCGGTCCTCAAGGAAGTAATCGATCTACAAAATGTTCAGATTAATCAGAAAAACCTCCAATTGCTTTGGACAGATCCACCAGGGCCGATCGCACTGCAAGCAGACCCTGCAAAGCTAAAACAAGTTTTCCTAAATGTGATCGGCAACGCTATTAAGTTTACTGACAAAGGCAGCATCACTATTAGTACACGCCAGGAAATAGCGTTAGACAAAGACGGGAGCACTAATAGTTCTTCAGTTGTCGTAAGCGTCAAAGATACGGGAATTGGCATTGCGATCGATGAACAAAAAAAACTATTTCGACCGTTTGTAATGGCTGATGGTACGAGAACTCGCAAGTATGGCGGCACCGGACTGGGACTTGCCATCTCCCGCAAATTAATGGAACTGATGGGCGGTACCATCTCTCTACAGAGTGCTGGTATAGGTCTTGGCACAACGGTTGAGATCGAAATGCCGATGATTAATTCCTCTGGGTTACCCACACAAACCGATGCAGCATCAATGTAAATTTTGGATGAAAGGATTTTGGCTCTTCCCCAGACGGTCGTTCGGAGGCTTGAGACATTTTTGGTCATTAGGCGATTTTATAGCCATAGTTAAATATTTGGTATGTTGTTGCGCTTCAGCGCTCTTTAAGATAGCGCTAAAGCGCAACAACATACCTAAGAAGTTTTAGTCGGGACATGATATTAGGACAGTATTGAGCTATTCCCCGCAAGGAAGCCACTGTGTTTGTATTCAGCACTTTGCTATATCTGTGAGCAAATAGGTAATCATTTGCCCTTTGCCTTTGATAGCGATCGTGCCTCTTTCTTCAAACAAATACTTATCTTTTAAACGCTCATAAGTAGCCTCCGTAATTTGAATACTTCCCGGTAGACCTGTTGATTCCATCCTTGAAGCAATATTAACTGCATCGCCCCAAAGATCGTAGATAAACTTTTTCGTACCAATGACTCCCGCTACCACTTGTCCGGTGTTAATTCCGATGCGAATTTGAAACTGCTCGCCCTTTTTGGCTTGAAAGTGGTTAATTGCGATTTGCATATCCAGTGCCATTGCCGCGATCGCTTCTGCATGATCGGATCTTGCGATCGGCAATCCACCCACCACCATGTAAGCATCCCCAATCGTTTTAATTTTTTCTAAACCGTGTTTTTCAGCTAGTTCGTCAAAAGTAGAAAATATCTCATTTAGCAAGTTGACCAATTCTAGCGGCGGCATTTTGGCAGAAAGAGGAGTAAAGCCAACGATATCGGCAAATAGAATAGTCACTTCGTTGAAATGTTCGGCGATTGGAAGCTGCTGTTTTTTTAACTGGTTAGCTATAGCTTCGGGTAAAATATTTAGTAATAATTGTTCCGACTTTTCCTGCTCTAATCGCAACGCTTCTTGTGCCTGTTTGCGATCGCGCGATTCGATTGCCAAAGCAACCAAATCGGCAATAGAGCGAGCAAAACTTTCCTCTTCCGGCGTCCAGTGATGGCATCTTCCCACTTGTTCCAAACACACTATACCGAGAGTTTTTCCACTCTGGTTAATCGAAACATCTAGCAAAGATTTAATGTCCAAGGGAATCAGGTAAGATGCAAGCAATTCCTGGAGTCGCGGATCGGTAAGAGCCTTGACAGCAACAACAGAAGCAGAGGATTGTAAAGCTTTGAAATAGCTTGGATAATCTTCGATAAAGATTTCCGTCCCTTCTGAATAACGGTTGCGATCGCTCTCGAACAGCGTCAAGCACTCAATCTTTAACCCACTCCGATCGTACAACCATACACTCACCCGCCCTATCCCCAGAATTTTAGCAGTTGCTTTGGTAATCGCTTTCAGTGCTGCTGACAAATTACCCTGGGAAATCGCCTTATTTCTTGTCAGTTTCACCAGCACTTTGTTTTGTTTTCGCAATTGTCTTTCGCTCTCTCGCAACGCATCTTCTGCCAGTTTGCGCCGAGTAATATCCGTGACAATGCCTTCGTAATAAGATAAGTTCCTTTGAGCATCGCAAACCGCACGTGAATTTTCCGAAACCCAGATAATGCTGCCATCTTTGCGATAAACCTGAGATTCAAAATTGGATACAGCACCATTCTGTGCCAGCAGTTCTAGAAAAATCGTCCGCCGATTTGGGTCTACATAAATTTCTTTTTCAACATTAGTGACGCTAGCAATCAATTCCTCTGGCGAATCGTAACCATAAATTCGCGCCTGTGCCAAATTTGCGCTGAGATAGCGTCCATCGGGGGCTGTTTGGAAAATGCCCTCAGTGGCATTCTCAAAAATACTGCGATATTTTTCCTCAGCTTGTCGGAGAGCTTCTTCTGCCCGTTTGCGATCGGTGATGTCCCGCACGAGAATTAACACCTCATTGTCATCTATAGGGACAATACGGACTTCTTCATCTAATATCTCCCTATCAATGTGAATTTGCTGTTCGTAAATTTGCACTTCACTTGTTTCCAGGGCGCGGTGGATATAAAACATCCTCTCTTTGAACAATTCCGGCGGAAATCCTGTCGATAAATGCTCACCAATCGGATTGTGGCTGATAGCCGACACCTGAGAAAATTTCGGTTGGATGAAGTCCAAGTAATAGCCATCTCGATTGATTCGCATCATTAAATCGGGAATCGCCAAGAGAATCGCTTGCTTTTGTGCCTCGCTTTGGAGCAGTGCTTCGTCTGCTCGCTTGCGTTCGGTGATGTCAAATATCGCTCCATCCAGCCAGAGCATTACCCCATCTCGATCGAAAATGCCCTGACCTTTTTCATAGATCCAGCGGATGCTGCCATTGGCATGAATTATCCTGTATTCCAGAATATAAGGAAGTTTTGCACTCAAGGCCCGATCGACATCTATTTCCACCATCTCTGTGTCATCGGGATGGATGATACTAGCAAAAGTTCGCACCTGATTGTCAATAAAATCAGAGGCAGGATAGCCAGAAATTTCCTCGATTACATCGCTGATGAAATCCATTGTCCAGTCAGAGTCCCACTTACCGCGACAGATAGCGCCTGCGATATTAGAAACCAAACTTCTAAATCGCTCCTCGCTTGAGCGCAGTGCTTCTTCTCCTCGCTGGCGTTCGGTAATATCTTCGGAAATGCACAGCAAGTGGGTCACTTGAGCGCGATCGTCAATCAGAGGCACTTCCAGGGTACGCAACCATCTTGTTTCACCGGATTTTGTATCGATGGGTTGAGCGGGAATGTCAATTAACTTGCCCGTTTTCACCACTTCCAAGTCCTTTTCCACAAAGAAATCTGCTTGCTCTTGGGAATATAAATCGTGGACATTGCGCCCAATAGCCTCATCTCTGGAATTGCCAAAAATCTGTTCGCTAGCTTTGTTCCACAGCACATAGCGAAAGTCATTGGCAACATCTTTGGCAAATACTGCCAAGGGAATGTGTTCGATGATGCTGTCTAAAAACCGCTGTTGTTGAGACACTTCCTCTTCCAAGCGCTTGCGTTCGCGTGCTTCTAGAGCTAAAGATGCTAAATCGGCTAATGAGCCTGCAAAATTTTCCTCTTCCAGCGTCCAATAACGAGCTAATCCCACCTGTTGTAGACATAAAACACCCACCGTATGTCCGCCCAATCGAATGGGAGTATCTAGCATAGAAGTGATGCCTAGTGGAAGCAAGTAAGAATCTGTAAATTCTCCAGTTCGAGGATCGTTACGAGCATCGTGGGCTGCGATCGTCCAGTCTTCTTGCAAAGCTTTGAAATAAAGAGGATAGTTTGCTGCTGTCAGTTCAATTCCTTGTGAATGTTGGTTTGGACTGCGCTCAAATAAGTCAAGGCATTGAATCGCCGAACTTGTCTCGTTATACAGCCAGACACTAGCTCGTTCGATCTCTAGAGTATGGGCAGCCGCTTCGGTGATTTCTTTGAGGGCGACACTCAAATCGCCCCCATACAGACCTTTATTTCTCGATAAGTTTACCAGCACTGTGTTCTGGTGGCGTAACCTTATTTCACTTTGCCGCAGGGTTGTTTCGGCTAAGGTCCGATCGCGAATTTCTTGTTGCAGCACTGCATTTTGTTCTTGCAGTTGCTGTTGCAGTTTCCACAGAGCTAAGTGATTCTCGACGCGAGCAACAACTTCTGCGCTTTGAAATGGCTTGGTGATGTAGTCTACACCACCGACAGCGAAGGCTTTTATTTTATCCAACACATCATTAAAGGCGCTGATAAAAATTACCGGCACCCCGCGAGTTTGCTCATCCGCTTTCAGATGTTCACAAACTTCATAGCCATTCATTTCTGGCATATTGATATCGAGTAAAATCAAATTTGGTAGAATTGCCTGACACGCCGTCAGGGCTATCTTACCGTTCAAAGCTTTGCGAACTTCATACCCTTCCTTGGTTAGGATCGTTGATAAAAGGCGCAGGTTGTCCGATTTATCATCAACAATAAGAATATTCGCTTTATTATTAAGAATAACTCCTTCTATATCATTGATTTTAATTCCTAATGCTTGCTCGTTAGTCATTTTTTTGCCTGTTGAATTAAATCTATGACCTTATCAAAACGAAATTCATCAGCCCACTCTTTCAAGGTTTTGGCGAGAGGGGAACCGTTCGCTGGAATATGCTCGATCATCTCGAAAATTAGGCTATCGCTGCATTGGGCAGCCGCCTGATATAGCTGGGTTACCCACTCGGCGGGCATTTGGGACAAGTATTGATCGAGGGGTCGATCTGAGCCGTGGCCGAGATCTGGTGGAACTAGATCTCGCGCCTCTTCTTGCTCGGATTTAACTTCCAAGCTGTTCGCCACTGGCTCGTTATAAATGTATAGCACCCCTAAATAACGAGCCATTTTTTCTAAGATTAGCTCGATTGAGAACGGCTTGCTCACAAAATCGTCACAACCAGCCGACAAAATACCGATTCGGTCTTCCTCAAAGGCACTGGCAGTCAGGGCGACGATCGCAGTAGCCCCACCCAGAGGATGCGCTTTGATGCGTTTGGTAGCCTCGTACCCATCCATCACCGGCATCTGTATATCCATCAAAATTAGGTGGGGTTTCCAACTCTCCCACAGAGCAACTGCTTCCATACCGTTAGCGGCAGCACGCACCACAAAGCCTACATTTGTAAGCAATTTAACCAGCAGGAGGCGGCTGACTTTCACATCTTCAACCACAAGGATACGATAAGAAAGTTGGTTAGCCGCTAGCCCAATTACCTTGCGGGTTTCCTGAGAAGTCGGAACATCCTGCCTTTCAACTACACAAACGGGGATATCAAATTTAAAACTTGTTCCTATCCCCAGGGTACTGCTGACGGTGATATCTCCTCCCATCAGTTGCACGAATTGTCGGCTAATGGGTAAACCCAATCCGGTTCCTTGCTCAGATTTTCGACCCGTTTCCGTTTGTCCGAAAGGTGCAAATAGGAGATTTATTTCTTCACAGGCAATGCCTGGGCCAGTGTCTTCAACTTCAAACTGGATTTTCAGTTGTTCTGGCGCAGGTGGGACGCCTGTGTCAGTTGTTCCTTGTTTAGATCTGCTAACCGCTGACACGCAAAGCGTGACACTACCTCTTTGGGTGAATTTGATCGCATTTACAACCAGATTTATCAAGACTTGACGCAACTTGTTATCATCTGTTTTTACGTATTGAGGAAGGTCTGGAAATAAATCGAAGATTAGCTCTAAGCCCTTAGATTTAGCTTTGAGTTGGAACATCTCTTTGAGAGTGCCAAGCAGGTAGTATAGGTCGAAGCTATTTTCATTCAGCGTTATCCTGCCAGCCTCAATTTTCGACATTTCCAAAATGTCATTGATCAATGTCAGCAAATGCTCGCCACTGCGACTGATAATTCCCAAATGTTGCTTCTGCTCAGCCGATAAGGATGAATCGCGGTTCATCACTTGGGTAAAGCCCAGAATCGCGTTGAGGGGGGTACGCAGTTCGTGGCTCATCTTGGAGAGGAATTGGCTTTTGGCGCGGTTGGCTGCATCTGCGGCATATACAGATTCTTGGAGCTTCTCTTCTGCTTTTTTGCGCTCCAATTCTGCTCCGGCTCTGGCCGCGAAAATTTCCAAAATTAACTCTATTCTCTGGTCATTGCCCATCGGCTTCACATCCATCACTACCAAATGGCCTAAGACATTGCCATTGGAGTTAATCAGCGGCATTCCTGCATAGCTTTGTATGCCTAAATCAATGAGAAATTTATTGTTAGGAAAATGTGCTTCCAGGCTATTAGGGTAGTAGCACAACTTGGCATTTAAAATAGTTTCACCGCAGGGAGTGCCAGCTATTTCAAACTCGATGTTTTCATTGAAATCAGTGCCATTCCAAAACGCCAGAGTGCGAACTTTGGTTTTTTCCCGATTTGCCAACTCCGTCACCAAGGCGTAACGGACTTGCAGTATTTCAGCTAGATATCGGACACACGAGTGCATGAATATCCCGCCAGTTTTTGAGGCTGTCCCCTCGACTATTAATCGCAGCGCTTCTTCCCGCCGCTTGCGATCGGTGATATCTCGCGCTACTAAAATTACTGAATCTGGAGAAAGAGGTGAAATGCTTGCAGACAGCCAAACTTCTCGATCCTTAATTGTGAGACTGTATTCAATATTGACCGTCTGGTGATTTAATAGTGCTTGTTGAATGCAGCTAAGAATGAGGTCTGCTGGCTCTTTGGGTAGAACATCGTGCAGCGTTTTGCCAATCATATCAGCAGCCTGTTTGTACAAATTCGCTGTATAGGTGGGGGCGATTTTGAGACAGCGCCCTTGGGCATCTCTCACTATGACAACATCAGTCATCGCCGCGAATATGGCACGCAGTTCCACCTCAGATGCTTGGAGTGCTGACTCTACTTGTTGGCGTTCGCGAATCTCTTGTTGCAGTTGCTTATTTTTTTTCTCTAATTCCTGCGTGCGAATTTTTACTAATTCCTCTAATTTTTGATTGTAATCCTCTAAATTAGCATTTTGTTCGACTAACTTTTTTTCATTCCAGTACCTGCGGACTGCCTCTTTAACCGTCAATTTTAGGTCTTCAGACTGCCACGGCTTGGCAATATAACGATATAAATTTGCGGAGTTTATAGCATTCGCTACAGCTTCAATATCTGCTTGTCCTGTCAGCATTATTTTGATAGCTTTTGGTAACATGGCATGAATACGCTTTAATAATTCATCGCCTTTGATATCGGGCATTATATAATCGGAGATGACCAGAGCAATTTCATACTCATTTTTTAGCAACTCTGACAATAACTCCAAAGCATCTTCACCACCTTCAGCAGTTTCTATAAGATATTGATCCCCAATTGCCCTTTTCAGTTCAATTTTCAGGCTATCAAGGATTGTATATTCGTCATCGACACAAATAATGACTGGTTTATTCATACTTTTGACAAGCCATCCTTTATAGTTTCAATTAATTCTTTTTTACGCCAGGGTTTTGGCAAGTAAGAATGCAGGTTAGCTAGAAGCTTGGCACGTTCGACCGCTGCTCCATCGGCTTGTACCGTTAACATTATTGGTTTAGACATAGGGTAGGGTAGTTCCTCCTCGTTTACTTAATTGGCAGGGACACCGTAAAAGTGGTTTGACCTGGCACGGATTCCACTGAAATGTTACCCTCGTGTTTATCAATAATCTTCTTGACAATATTCAATCCCAAACCGCTACCTTCTCCTGGAGGTTTTGTGGTGAAGAATGGATCGAAGATTCGTGGCATAATCTCCGGAGCTATTCCCGTACCGCTATCGGTGATGCCGATCAGTAAGTTGGTATCTTGCTGTCTTACATCAATGGTTAAGGTTCCCCTGTTGGTCATCGCTTGTAAAGCATTATGGACTAGATTTGTCCAAACTTGATTTAGTTCGTCGGGATAGCACAGAATTGATGGCAAGGCCCGATCGTAGTTTCTGATTGCCTCCACACCATGTTTGAGTTGACTTTCATAAAGGGTTAAGACAGTTTCAATCCCTTCTATGATATTTGCCTTTACTTTGTCTCCAGAATTGTCATAATGAGCATAGCTTTTCAGGGCAAACACTATTTTGGCGGCACGGTTTGTGGCAGTTGTGATGATTTGCGTGCTTTTTTGGACACTGGCAACTTGGTAGAGGGTGTTTAAAATATATTCGCTTTTTGGATCTTTTAACAATGGCAAAAATGGTTCGATATTTTCATAAAGGCCGATGTCTACTAGGGTATCGGCAATCGTGTCAGCATTGGTAATGTCGTGGTTGGAAAGTTGACCAACTAAAGCGCGTTTAAAAGCTCGTTTTTCTTTACTAGAAAATGTTGTAACCTGTTGAGGGGAATTTTGCAGCAAGGCAAAAAAGTCTTGCTGACGTTCTGGGGAAAGTTGTTGAAAAAATGCGGGTAATTTTTCTAGGTATAAAGTCATGAACTCGGCAATATTCTCAACGGATGAGCGAATTGCCCCCAGGGGAGTATTGATTTCGTGGGCAACCCCAGCAACCAGTTGACCTAAAGCTGCCATTTTTTCGGATTGGATTAGTTCTTCTTGGGTGGCTTTCAGGTGTTCCAGTGTTTGAGAGAGTTCTTGAGTGCGTTCGGCAACTTGAATTTCTAAGTTGCGATTGTATTCAGCTAATAACTTTTCGGCTTGTTTGCGTTCGGTGATGTCTTGAAAGGCTGCGAGTGCATAAGCTACATTGCCTTCTGCATCATAGATAGGTGTTCCCCAAACTTCTAGGGGGATAATCTTGTTGCCTTGGTGAATTTCCAGGTCGTCAACTGTCGCACTTTCCCCTTGCAATGCCCGAATTATCACAGTGCGTTCATAGGGAAATAGTCGATCGCTTCCGGCGAGATAAGCTTGATAAACTTTTGTTAATTCATCGCCAATGGCATTAGCTACTACTCCTTTGCCTAGCATCTGCTGTGCTGCGTGATTGACATAGCAGGGTTTACCTGCTGCATCCGCCACAAATACGCCCACCGGCATAGCTTCTAGGTATTGATTCAGCCGACTCTTACTTTCGCGCACTTCTGCGTAGAGTTTGGCATTAGCGATCGCGATCGCTGCTTGCCCAGATAACAGTTGCAGGACTTCCAATCTGTCAGGGGTAAAAGCTCCGGCAATCAAATTATTTTCTAGATAAACAATGCCGCTGAGTTGACCCTGATTCATCAGAGTAGCACACAAAATAGATTTAGTCTGATGTTTTTTGATGTAGGAATCATTGGTAAAATTTCCCTCACGAATGGCATTATTCAAAACCACAGATTCCTTCGTGCGGATAACGTAGTTGATGATGGATAGGGGTAGGCAGTTATCAATAGGAATTGACTGCAAAACGGCGATACGATCGGAATCCACTGCACCCGATGCTTGAATCAGCAGTTTTTCCCCATCCTCTACCGGGGAATTTAAAATTAAGTATCCAACTTGCGCCCCCGCATTTTCGATGAGAATTTTCATCAATTTAGCGAGTAATTTATCCAGCCCCATTTCGCCGGAAATCGCTTGCGATGCTTTCATAACTGTGGCTAAATCCAAAACTTCGCCTGACTTACTGCCAGTTGAGATAATGCTAGTTATCGTGCCCGTTTCTGGAATCCTCCTCGCTGCCCCTATGCGCCTGAGTAACTGCGGGTAATTTGACTCTAAATGCTTGACTTTTGCCGTTGCTCCCCAGCGAGAATAGCAGTAGTAGGCATCAGTCATATAAACTTGGGCGATTTTTTCTTTGCCCCATGAAAGGTAGAATTTCGCAGCTAGTTCGTTGGCAAGGGCTTCTTCGTTGATATACTCATTTTGTTTGGCTTCAGTAATGGCCCGATCGTACATCTCTAGGGCTTCCACATATTGACCGAGTACCCGATGTCGTTCGGCTTCCACTAGATAAAATTTGTGTAAGTGATTCATGGGGGCATGATGCGCCCATTTCTGCATTTTTTCCTGGTTAGTTATTACCTGTTCTATCAGGGTTTGTTGTGCGGATTTCTCGGCACTAGCATAGAAAGCCAGCCTTGCTAAAGAATCATAGAAATGGAAGACAGGCACAGCTAGCATCCCAGTCACGCTGTCTAAATATTCCGCTGCTTTGGCCGCATTTTCAACCGCTTGATAATAGTCGTAAAACAGATAACTTAAAATCAGCTTATTTAAATATAAATTGTTAAGTGATAGGCGGTCATTGGCCGTTAAAAGCTCTGGCAATAATTGCTTTTCGTTATAAATTTCGCCAATTAATAGACTAGGATTTTGAGTCTCGTAGATCAAATTTAAAACTGCTTGATGAAAAACATCTATTTTTTGTCTAATTTGACCTATATTGCCACTGTATTTAGCCGTAGTTTTAACAATTTCGTTCAATTCTTTACCGATAAAATATAAATTCTGAAAATTTACAAGCGCACAATAACCAGCCCATTCTAACTCTCCAGTTTGCAGTCCAATTTGATAACCTGATTCTAAATAAGTTAATGTTAAAGCAGCAGATTCTTTCCAATGATATATATGTCCTGCTACCGCTTCAAATGTCATAGCTTTAAGTGAATCATCGTTTAAAATAGAGGATAAATTTAAAGCTAACTTGCCAAATTGATAACCAGATTCAATGTCGAATACTACTCCGCACAAAATTGCTCCGTAAGTAGCATAAGCATAGCTAGACGAAGGCGCATTTCCATATTTAATAGATAGATTAACTTCTTCGCACACAATCAACGTAAACATTGGAGGAGCTACCATATAGGCAGCAGGAGCTATCCTCGCTAGGATACGCATAGCTGCTAACTTTTCTGGATCGGTCATTTTTGGCAGGTGAATTAATCGATCGATCTGCCTCCCGTTCAAATTTGAAATTGTTTGTTCCAGTTTTCGATGAAGATCGGATAAGCTAGGTTGTTCGTTCAAATTTATACCCAATAATTTCACAACTTGTAGCCCAATTTTGAGTACTTCTAGTAATCTGGCTTTTACTTGATAAGCTTGCATTTTGACTTCATAGACTTTGATGCGATCGAGCAAAGTTTTGGCTTGTTGCAGCACCACTTCTACCAGTGTCTCCATTTGCTCAAAGTCGCCCGATAAATATGCCGCCTCCGCTGCTAATTCATAAAGTGCCAGGGTCATGTTATAGTGCGTTTGCCAGCTATCTTCTGCTAAAAGCTCTCGCCCCAAATTAAAATACCTGCTTGCCGCCCCATAAGCTGTCGCTGCTTTGGCTTTTTTACCTGCGATCGCATTCAGTCTGGCAATGTCATCTCTTTCTTCTTGACTGATATGCAGAGATGTTAAATTTAACGTTTCTACAACGCCAAGATTGAGATGATCGACGATCGCAAATATGTTCTCAGATAACGCCTCTGGCGTGGTATTCCGCCACAGCAAGCGACCTATTTGCAAATGAACTGCTTTTTTCTGCTTTTTATCGATCAAAGCATAAGCCGCTTGTTGGACGCGATCGTGCAGGAATTTATAATTTTGAATTAGCAGTCGATCGTCTAATTCTGATGTCGGCAGGATAAACCCAGCCTGAACAGCCGTAACTAGGTCAGGAAAAATTTGCGTGGGTAATTTTTCGCAGATGATAGAAAGGGTATTTAAGTCAAAAAATGCGCCCACACAAGCCGCCAAGCGTAGCACCTCCTGCGTGGTTTCTGGCAGTTTCTGCAACTTCCCTATCATCAACTCCACCACATTGTCTGTGATTCCCTTCGCCTCAATTTCTGCAATATCCCATTGCCAGCAGTGACGTTCAAAATCAAATGCGATCAGGTTTTCGGCGTACAGAGTTTTCAGGAATTCAGTTACAAAGAACGGATTGCCAAGAGTTTTCCGCACTACCAATTCTGCCAAGGGTTTTACTGAGTTAGGCTCGCTGTGCAATGTGTCGGCAATCAACTGGCTAATATGCTCTACGTCTAAAGGAGTTAAGGTAATAAAATTGACACTTTCTCCTTTCTGTTGTAACTCATCAAGCATTACGATCAACGGATGGGAAGTATTAACTTCGTTATCGCGATACGCCCCTATTAAAAATAGGTATGACCTATTCGCATCTGCGATCATTAGCTCAATTAACTTCAGAGAGGCTCCGTCTGCCCACTGTAAATCGTCTAGAAATATAACTAATGGATGTTCTTTGGCACAAAATGCCCGGATAAAGTTTTGGAAAACAAGATTAAAGCGATTTTGCGATTCTTGCGGTCTTAATTCTGGTAAGTCTGGCTGCTTGCCCACAATCAATTCTACTTCGGGAATCACATCTATAATTACTCTACCTTGCTGGCCGAAAGCAGCTAGGAGTTTGTCTCGCCATTCATTTAGTTGTGCTTCGCTTTCAGTTAACAGTTGCTTCACCAATCCCTCAAACGCAACTACCACAGCAGAATAAGGAATATTGCGTTGAAATTGATCGAATTTACCCGAAATGAAATAGCCGCGCTTTTCTGTAATCGGTTTGTAAATTTCGGCTACCAGAGATGATTTACCAATACCGGAATAACCCGCTATCAGCATCATTTCGATTTTGGATTTTGGATTTTGGATTTTGGATTGGGCAATTTCTACAACTGTTTTGTCCGGAGGACACGCTACGCGATCGAAAGCTGCGAGAAGATCTTTAACTTCTGGTTCACGTCCATAAAGTTTTTGAGGAATAAGAAACTTGTCCGAAATATCTTGTGTACCCAGAGTCAAATCTGATATATTTCCATGACGCTCTAATTGAGCCAAACATTTTTCCAAATCGGCTTTAATTCCCCAGGCACTTTGGTATCGTTGTTCTGCCGTTTTTGCCATCATTTTCATCACAATATCTGACAGTGCTTTGGGGATATCGCGATTTAATTCATGGGGTGAAATTGGCTGTTTAGCAATATGACAATGCACCAATTCGAGGGCGTCGGTGGTAATAAACGGCAATTGTCCCGTGAGCATTTCGTAGAAGGTGACACCGAGGGAATAAAAGTCGGTGCGGTAATCTAGAAAGCGGTTCATTCTCCCTGTCTGTTCGGGAGATATATATGCTAAAGTGCCTTCTAAAACATTGGGATTTTTGAGTGTAGGATTTTCGCGGGTTAAGACGGTGGAAATACCAAAGTCGATAATTTTGAGTTGCCCGGTTTCTGGGTGAAGAACTAGATTCGATGGGTTAAGATCTTTGTGGATTATATTGGCTGTGTGAACATGGCCTAAATTATCAGTAACAGTAATAGCGATCGCTAAAAATTCAGCTAGGTTAAATTTACGGCTATTCATCAATATTTTTAAGGATTCGCCGCCAAAATCCTCAAAAATAATGACGAGAGTATTCTGATAGTTTTCTAAACCATAAGCTTTGACGATGCCATGAATATTCAGGTTGGAGGCGATCTCATATTCTTGCTTATATCTGCGGATCTCCTCTGGGGTGGGATAGTCTTGTTTCAGCACTTTGAGGATAACGGGTTGGTTATCCTTCTGGAGGATGCCTCTATAAACTTCGGAGTTAGAACTGTCATAGATTTTGGCTGTAACTGCAATGCCGGTCAGGTCAAGCATAGTTAAGTTGTCCGGGTTTAGGGATTAAGTCGTCTGTAAAATTGCACCCATCCTCGATCAGAAGGATAACGCCTTCCGCAAAATCTGGCAGGGACAGCCCATAACCCTTAGACGCTGGCATTGCCTGTATTATTGTAGAGTGCGTTGCAACACATCCTACAGATAGATTTATAGCATAAAGAACAAAATATGTTGGGTTGAGGTAACGAAATCTAACGCGGATTTAAGCTTTGTTGGGTTTCGCTATGGCTCAACCCAACCTACAATTCTTAAACTCCAGTAGGAGTAAAACCCACATCTACAAGATTTGGGTAGATGATTAAATATCAAGAATTACTATAGCCGTCCAACCGTCATCGGTTTTTTCCAATTGAAAACGATGTAAAGTAAGAGATTTTAGATTGAATTATGCTAGAGAAACAACGGAGTTAATAGACTAGCATTGAATAAAAATCCTAATCCAAAAAAGAACGTGACGATCTCTTTCATGGTTACGAAAAACGATACCTCTTCTAGTAGATTATAGGTTATTAAAATTTGAACGGTTGGGGAACAGTAACGGGCACTCCACCTTGTTCTAATGATTCTGTCATAGCACGGAGAATTTGGACTAAATGAGCGCCAACCCAACCAGAAGAAACCGTTGAGGTTGTGTTGTTGCTAACACAATCAAGAAAGTGTTCGCAAACTCGTTTTAGAGGTTCTCCTGGTTCGACATTCACGACTTCATGGCTTTGATTTACAGGAGTAAATCGGTTGCCGCTTTGCTCCAAGCTGCCATGCTGTATAGTGAGGGGTGATTCTGTCGATAATTCGTCAAAAATCAAAGTCCCTTGACTGCCTACGACTCCCAGACGCCGCTGTTTATCGGGATTGAACCAGCACAAATGGAGATATGCTTGAAATCCGCTGGGGTAGGTAAGCGTCACCCAAACCAAGTCAGCTAAACCACTTTGCAGCCAAACGGTGCCAGTAGCTTGCACTTTTATTGGCGTTTCCCCTAGCCAGGTGTTGAAAATGGCGATATCGTGGATGGCTAAATCCCATAAGGCATCGACATCCGGGCGCACGGGGCCAAGGTGGGTTCGGGTGGCGTAACCATAGCGCAAGTCTCCCAGTATTCCTTTTTGGATGATGGCTTGTCCGCCAATTACTGCGGGATGGAATAGATAGGTGTGGTCTACCACAAGTTGCCGGTGCTGTTGTTCTGCTAAACGGCAAAGTTCCAGGGACTCGGCTGGGTATAGGGTTAAAGGTTTTTCTGCTAGGACGTGGTAGCCTTGCTGGAGGGCGTCAGCGATTAAGGTGTAGTGGGTGGAGGCTGGGGTGACGATCGCAACAGCGTCCAGTTCCGGCAATTCTCGCACTTGGGCCCAATCGGTTGCCAGAAGTACGCTTAGGTCGAACTGATGGCGCGATTGCAAAGCTGCCAATCTCTCCGGATTGGGGTCTACCACCGCCACTAGACGCGCTTGGGGATTTTCTAAGAAGTTTCGCACCAAATGGACACCCCATCGCCCAGCCCCTAATACAGCAATTTTAATTGTCATTGGTTATTTGTTATTGCAAAAGGGAAGATTTTAGATAAAGTAGAAGAATTGAGAAATCCAACAATGTTGCTACGCTTTTATTAGTTGGTCGTCATTCATCCCTACCTAAAATGTGGGTCTTTTTATAGTATTTTTAGGTAGTGAGTTCTGACGACATTTCTGTTAAATCTGAAATTATATCGTGTCCGGTTGCATCGTTAGTACATGAGTGATATCGTCAAATTGTCTTTTGTCATCGTTGGTTAAATTTTTACCGCAGATGAAGACAGATGAACGCAGATGAACGCAGATAAGAATGATCGCACGATTTTTTTTAGGTAACCAATGCGTAAGGACATGATATTATTCATTTGACATTTTAACTTTTGATTGCTCAAAAGCAACTTTTGCAGCAGCTTGTTCGGCTGCTTTTTTCGATCCTCCTTTTCCTGTTCCCCAGGTTTGTCCCAGTACTTTGACAACTGCGGTAAACATTTGCAGATTACCTCGAATTGGCTTCATTTCCTTAACTTCATATTCGGGTAAAACCTTGTATGCGCTTTGGGTAAGTTCCTGGAGGGCTGCTTTATAATTACGACGGGCTGGGTCGCTGCGAATTTCTGCGGCTAATTGTTTAAAGTGCGTAGCTAACCAGGGTAGCACTAATTCCAAAGTGTGGGTACTTAGGTAGAGAGCGCCCAAAACAGCTTCTAAAGCGTCTGCCAGCCTAGTTTCCCGTCCTGCAATGTCTCCCGCCGCACTTCGATCGAGCAGTAGGTATGCCTCTAATCCATAACTATCGGCTATTTGTGCCAGGATGCGATCGCTCACCAGTTCCGCCCGAATCCCCGAAAACTCACCTACACTACAGTCGGGATAAGTTTCCCATAAAAATTCCGCAGCCGCCAGCCGCACCACGGCATCTCCCACAAACTCTAGCTGTTCGTAGTTAGCCTCTGCCGAAAAAGTCGGATGAGTTAGGGCCAAGTCCAGTAGGTGCCACTGAACTGGTACTTTTTCAGGTAGTCCAAGCTTTTGCAGCAAGCTTTGGAGTTGCTTTTGACGGCGGGGGTAGGTGAGATTCATGGGGAGGCAGACTTCTTTAAAAAAGAAAAGAGAGGAAGAGAGTCGGACATAAGCCGGGTTCTGTTTTCAAGGCCCACGTGGAGCTTTGAAGGCGGTTATCTATCTGGGACGCCTGTTACCAGACGCCTCTAGCGGTACACAATAAGCGGAACGGGTAAAAGACCAACCGTCGTTCCTCCGACCTTGCTCCCAACCGGGGTTTACCGAGCCAACGCCTCTCGACGCTGCTGGTGCGCTCTTACCGCACCTTTGCACCCTTACCCTCAAAGATTTTAGATTTTGGATTTTGGATTTTAGATTTAATCCAAAATCCAAAATCTAAAATCCAAAATCTTTGAGGGCGGTATCTTTCTGTGGCACTATCCTCACGGTCGCCCGCACTGGGCGTTATCCAGCAAGTTTGGTCTTTCGGGAGCCCGGACTTTCCTCAGACTAGCTCTGGCTAGTCCGCAACTGCCTGCGCCTACTCTCTTCCCTTATCATTTTAGGTTTTAGATGGGAGTACGTCACTCTTTTTTGATTGTGGAAAAATTATCGAACCAGCCGCGACGCCAGAAAAAGTAGATTAGACCAGAGGCGATCGCAATCATGACAGCCCAGCAAAGCGGATAGCCCCAGTACCAGCTGAGTTCTGGCATATTCAAAGGTGATTTCTCCGTATCAAAGTTCATCCCGTACACACCAGCGACAAAGGTTAGCGGGATAAAAATTGACGAAATCACGGTCAGCAGCTTCATAACCTCATTCATCCTGTTACCGACACTGGATAGATAGACATCCATCAAACCGGAAGACAGTTCCCGATAAGTTTCCACAATATCCATCACCTGAACTGCGTGGTCGTAACAATCTCGCAGATAAATTCGCACATCGGGACTAATCAGAGTGCTGCCATCTCGAATCAGGTTATTTATGGCATCTCGCTGCGGCCAAATAGCGCGGCGGAGTGTGAGCAAATCGCGTTTGACTTGATAGATTTTTTCGAGCGTGTGCCGCGTCGGGTTAGTCACCACTTCATCTTCTAGTTCTTCAATCCGCTCACCATAGATTTCCAGCACTGGGAAAAAGCCATCAATAATCGAATCTAACAAGGCATAGGCTAGAAAATCGGCTCCTCGCTGGCGGATAGTACCTTTGTCGTGGCGAATGCGATCGCGCACCGCTTGGAAACTATCGCGCTCTGCCTCCTCCTGCACCGTTAGCAGATAATACTTTCCTAAAACAAAACTGACTTGCTCGCTGTAAAAACCATTACCGTCTTCCTTGGGCATCACCATCCGAGCAATAATCACCAGCTGCGAACCCAAGTCGTCCACTTTAGGTCGCTGGGGTACATTGACCACATCTTCCAGAACCAGCGGATGCAAATCAAACACTTGACCCATTCGCCGCCAAATGTTTTCATTTCCTAAGCCGAGTACATCAACCCAAGAAACCGACTCGGTATCCAAATAAGGAATGCAAGCTTCCGGTGTATCGAGTTGAACGCGGGTGGCTTTGGTTTCGCAATAATCGATCAACACAATAACGGGTGGAGGGGCGTCTGCGGCAAGGTCGAGAGTCCCCGGCATACTCCCTGGTTTGTCGTAGTTGAAATCAATGTAAGATTCATCTTCATCTTCGGCATCGGGTGGTGCAGCTAATTCAGAAGGTGGGAAACGTTTATCTGCCATGTTGGTTCACTTGGACGGTAATTAAGCGGGCTTTATAAAATTCTGGACGATAAAAGTTACACAGGACTAAAGCCAACTGTCACACTTATATCAACTTGTAGGGTGGGTCAGACGAAGTTATACATCGATAGAATAAGGGTTTGTGCCTCTGACGCACCCTACTCTATGTGCCAGTTGCGTAAGTCCTATGACATTTCCATAGCTCCGGGTTGGATTTCATACCTTAACATCCCTAATGAGATAATCTTTAGAATTTGAGTTCTAGCAATTGACCGATCGGCCCAAATGAAGACAATCAAACCAACCGAACCAATTCAGACACGGGGAAACCTGGACAAAGTAGTCATCGAAAACGACGTTTTGCACTTAGCGGGCTGGGTAGCCTCAGTTAACGCTGGCCCTGTGGAAGGCTTCAAGATTGTCTGTGCAGGTAAAGAGTTCACCGAGTTTGTGATGGCTTTGGGCCTTGATAGCCCTGACGTGGAGGAGATGTTTCCAAAGCTAGACTGCTCTGAAAAAGCTCGGTTTCATATTAATGTGTTTTTGAACGAACAACAGCAAGAACAGGTTCGGGATTCCCTGATCGTTTTAACGCCGCTGTTCGAGGGTAGAGAAGGATGCCTCCTGCTCGATCTGTTAGAACCTTCCCTACCGCTTCCAGACAGCGATTTGCGCGGCTTTATAGGCGCAAACGTCAACTTTACCGACGCTGCGATCGAATTTCTCGGCTACTTTTTGCAAAAGGGTGGCCTCAAACCGACAGATTCGGTACTCGATATTGGCTGCGGTGCAGGCCGCATGGCTTATGCCCTAGCTTACTACTTGGCACCCACAGCCCGATATGAGGGATTTGATATCGCACAGCCGTTGATCGAATGGGCCCAAAAGAACATTACGCCTCGCTTTCCCAACTTTAATTTCCGCCAGGTCAACATCTACAATAAACTTTATAACCCGGATGGAACTTTGCAAGCGACGAAATTTGCCTTCCCTTATGAGGATGAAACCTTCGACTTCGCGTTGCTAACTTCAGTCTTCACTCATTTACCATCTGAGGAGGTTCGCCATTACCTGGACGAAATTCAGCGAGTTCTCAAGCCAGGTGGTCGTTGCCTATGTACCGTCTTGCTGCACAACGAGGAGTCCCAAAAGCTGATGGAGGCTGACAAGAGTACTGCTAACTTGGTTTACCAAATCGATGATTATTTCGCTACCAGCCCGGATGTGCCGGAAAGATTCATTGGTTTCCAAGAAGATTTGCTGCTGAAGTGGATTTGCGATCGCGGTTTCACCCTACATGGCAAGTACTATGGCGATTGGTGTCGCCGCACCGAGTTCACCAGTCACCAAGACATACTGGTTTTCCAAAAAGATTGGTCTTTCGTTTTCCGTATGCAGATGTTCGCTAGGAAGATTTACCGGATGTTCCGAAGTCGCAACATGATTGAAAAAGCTTGACTTTAGTACCAAATAGCATAGTAATTCCGAAACAGCTTGACCTTTATGAAGACAATCACACCAACTAAACTGGTTCCAATGCGCGGGAACATCGACAAAGCGGTCATCGAAAACCGGGTGTTGCAGTTAATAGGCTGGGCAGCTTCAGTTAATGCAGGCCCTGTGGAAAGCTTAAAGGTTTCCTATGCAGGTAAGGAATTTACCGACTTTGAGATGGCTTTGGGTATCAAAAGTCCTGATGTCAAACAAGTATTCCCAAACTTGGAATGCGTCCAGAAGTCGCGGTTCCGCATTCGCATACCTCTGAAGAAAGAAGAACAACACCAAATTCGGGATTCCCTCATCGTTGTGACGCCCTTGTTCAAAGAGGGAGAGGGAGGGTGCATACTCTACCTGCTAGAACCTTCCTTACCGCTTCCCAGCGAGGATGACAGCGAATTGATGCTCTGGATAGGGTCAAATGCTCTAGCCACCTTCAGCCGCACAGCGATCGAGTTTCTCGGCTACTTTTTGGAAATGGCCGCTCTCAAACCGACTGACTCGGTACTTGATGTTGGCTGCGGTATGGGTCGCATAGCCTACACCCTAGCTTACTACTTGACACCCACAACCCGATATGAGGGATTCGATATTATGGAGCCATTAATACAATGGGCTCAGAATAATATCGCACCTCGCTTTCCGAACTTCAACTTCCGTCTCGTAAACATCTATAACAAGCTTTATAACCACAATGGAACTTTGCAAGCGACGGAGTTTGTTTTCCCTTACGAGGACGAAAGTTTCGACTTTGTTTTTCTGGGTTCTGTATTTACTCACATACCGGCTTGCGAGGTTCGTCATTATCTAGAAGAAATCTACCGGGTTCTCAAACCGGGCGGTCGTTGCCTATGTACCGTCTTTATGCACAACGAGGAGTCGGCAAAACTGATTGCGGCAGGCCAAAGTTCTGCTAATCTGGTTCACGAGATCGATGATTATTTCGCTACCAGCTTGGATATGCCGGAGATGTTCACTGGGTTTAAAGAAGACTTGCTGCTGGGGTGGATTTGCGATCGCAATTTCACGGTGAAAGGCAAGTATTACGGTTCTTGGTGTGGCCGCAGCGAACACACCAGTTACCAGGATATTCTGATTCTGCACAAAGATTGAACTAGATTCGGTGTAGGTGTAGGGTGCGTTAGCCTAAGCGTAACGCACCTTAAAATAGCTGAACCCTCAACTTTCTCCCAAAGTCAATACCGCTGACTGCATATCCACTACCAACCGCCGATTTTTCAACCACTGACGACCGATTAAAACTTCTGGAATTCCCTAAATATTAGGTATGTTGTTGCGCTTCAGCGCTCTTTAAGATAGCGCTGAAGCGCAACAACATACCTAAGAAGTTTTAGTCCAGACATGATATTATAAGCCCTTATCAACAATCAACTTTATTTCAAAAAATAGCTCATCTTTATCGCCAAACCTCCCCTGTATCATATTGTGCCGCACACCCCTGTCTCATTGATTCTGAAAACGGCCCACCTACTTATATCCGCATTTTAGGCGATCGCCACAAAAAAAAGCAGCCTGTCTGGTAAACAAGCTGCTGTAATGAATCATTGGTCATTGTCAAAATTCTACTAATGACTAATGACTAAAGGGCTACATCATGCCCATGCCGCCCATGCCGCCCATGCCGCCCATACCGCCCATACCGCCCATGCCGCCCATACCGCCCATATCGGGGGCACCGCCAGCGGGTTTCTTCTCAGGCTTTTCGACAACTAAACCTTCGGTAGTTAAGACCATACTGGCAATAGAAGCGGCGTTTTGCAGGGCCGATCGCACGACTTTTGCTGGGTCAATAATTCCAGCTGCAATCATGTCTTCAAATTTATCGATGAGGGCGTTATAACCGATATTGAATTCGGTGTTTCGCACGTTCTCGACAATCACAGAACCTTCAACACCTGCGTTATCGGCAATTTGACGCAATGGTGCTTCTAGCGCTTTGCGGATAATCTCGGCACCGATCTTTTCTTCGGCATCCAAGCTGTTTTTAATCTCGTCGATCTTTTTGGCCAAATGAATTAGAGTCGTGCCGCCACCGGGTACGATGCCTTCTTCCACAGCCGCTTTGGTGGCGTTGAGGGCGTCTTCGATCCGCAGCTTACGGTTTTTCAGTTCGGTTTCGGTGGCTGCACCAACTTTAATCACCGCAATTCCACCCGCAAGTTTGGCAATCCGTTCTTGCAGTTTTTCTTTGTCGTAATCTGAGTCGGTTTCTGCCAGTTGGTTGCGAATTTGGCCGATTCGCTTTTGCACGTCTGCGGTGGTTTCGCCACCAGCGACGATGATGGTGGTTTCTTTATCGATCGTGATTTTGCGGGCAACTCCCAGCATATCGAGGGTGACGCCATCCAAGCTGAGTCCGACTTCTTCGGAAATCATTTGACCTCCGGTGAGGACGGCGATATCTTGGAGCATAGCTTTGCGGCGATCGCCAAATCCAGGTGCTTTGATCGCGACGGCATTCAACACACCTCTGGCTTTGTTCACCACCAAGGTTGCTAAGGCTTCTCCATCAACATCTTCAGCAATCACCAGTAAGGGTTTACCCAAACGGGCAACTTTCTCCAAGACGGGTATCAAATCTTGGATGACGCTAATCTTCTTGTCGGTGAGGAGGATGCGGACATCTTCATATTCCACCGTCATCCGTTCGTTGTTGGTGACGAAGTAGGCGGAAATATAGCCGCGATCGAGCTGCATTCCCTCGACTACTTCCAGTTCGGTTGTCAGGGACTTAGATTCTTCAACGGTAATAACGCCGTCTTTGGTGACTTTCTGCATCGCTTCGGCGATCATCGCCCCGACTTCCTCGTCGTTACCGGCAGAGACGGTGGCTACTTGCGCGATCGCAGAACCTTCTACTGGCTTAGCGACTGCCTCGATTTCCTTCACCAAGGCGACAATCGTTTTTTCGATGCCATGCCGTAAGGCGACTGGATTTGCCCCAGCTGCTACGTTCTTCAAGCCTTCGTGAATCATCGCTTGGGCTAGGACTGTGGCGGTGGTGGTGCCATCACCGGCGACATCTTTGGTTTTGGAGGCGACTTCCCGAATTAGGTGGGCACCCGTGTTTTCTAGGGGGTCTTCTAATTCAATTTCTTTGGCGATCGTAATCCCGTCGTTGACAATTTCCGGTGCGCCAAACTTCCTTTCCAGTACCACATTGCGACCTTTTGGCCCCAAGGTAATCCGAACGGCGTCGGCCAAGGCGTTGACGCCCCGTTCTAACGCCCGCCGAGACTCTTCACTAAATGCAACGATTTTTGCCATATTCTGTTTCCACGCGGTTCTATTAGCAAATTTAGCACTCTAGGCGTCCGAGTGCTAATCTCTTGGGGATTGAGGATTGGTCAAAACTCTCTGTTCCCTAGCCCCTAGTTAGGCTAAAAGCCTGCGTAGGCAGGCTTTGTTTGTGTAGCCGCGACTTTAGTCGTTAGGCTAATGAACAATGAACAACTATCATGCCATCACCATGCCACCATCGACGTTAAACACTTGTCCGGTGATGTAGGCAGCAGCTGGGTCAGCAGCGAGAAACCGAATCATACCAGCAACTTCTTCTGGTTGACCGTAGCGACCTAGAGGAATGTATTTCAAGATTTCATCTGATTTGAGGTTGCCGGTCATATCTGTGACAATAAATCCAGGGGCAACAGCATTGACTGTGATGCCGCGAGAAGCAAGTTCTTTGGCAACGGTTTTGGTAAAGCCGATGACGCCTGCTTTGGCGGCGCTGTAGTTGGCTTGACCGGGGTTGCCCATTTGACCCGCAACGGAAGTAATGCTGATAATTCGACCGCTGCGTTGTTTGAGCATGATTTTACTGGCGGCGCGGGTACAGAGAAAGACGCCTGTGAGGTTGATATCGATTACGGCTTGCCAATCTTCTGGTTTCATCCGCAGTAGCAATGTGTCGCGGGTAATACCAGCGTTGTTGACGAGGATATCGACGCGACCCCATTTTTCCATTGTGGCGTTGATGAGGGTGTCTACTCGATCGGCTTTGGAAACGTCGGCTTGGAGTGCGATCGCATTACCCCCTCCCGCTGTAATTTCCGCTACCACCTCTTGTGCAGCGGTACTGGAACTGGCATAGTTGACAACTAAATTCGCTCCTTCGGTGGCTAAAGCCAAGGCTGCGGCGCGACCGATTCCCCGCGAAGCACCTGTAACAATAGCAACTTGTCCCCGCAACCGCTGATAATTTTCTGGCAATACTTCCATGTATGTAAGCGAGATAGTTCAATAACTGCGCTAACTATCTTAGGGTGATTCGTACCTAAGACTTACAAAATTCATCAAACCAGTAATCTAGGATTGAGTTGGTGTTAAGCAAACAATTAATTTTGTCTTATGGCGACTAAACAACAGTTCAACAGCTTTGAAGAATTGCTATCTGGCTCAGAGGTGCCAGTGTTGGTTGATTTTTACGCTACCTGGTGCGGCCCCTGCCAGATGATGGCTCCCATTCTAGAGCAGGTGAATGCCCAAATGCAAGGCCGCTTAAAGGTTGTAAAAATTGACACAGATAAATATTCTCAGTTAGCTTCTCAGTATAGCATTCACGCTCTGCCGACGCTAGTACTCTTTAAGAATGGTAAGCAGGTCGATCGAATTGAGGGTGTGCAGTCAGCGCCACAGTTGATTCAGCACTTAAAAACTTTAATTTAAGTAAATCTGAAATTAAATAACCCACCTGATTGAATAAGTCCGGTGGGTTATTTAATTGGTTTCTCGTTACATACGTCGTCTTGAGGAAGCCAAATAAAGTTTTGATAAATATAAAGGCTATATTTGGTTGTAATAAACAATTCTATGCAGTCATGGTTGTTGACTTTGGGAGAAAGTTAAAAGTTGAGGGGCAGGAAGGTGGCGATCGCATATAATAAAAATATCTTCAGCCGAGCGCAGTGATTATCGAAAATTAGATATTTCAGAAATAGGAGAATCAAAAATGACTGAAACAAAACCAACTCGCACGGTGCGTCGAGGCAGAATATTCCCAGAAATTCAGTGGTCAGAAGAAAAAAAGGTGCAGTGGAAAGCCGAACAAGAAGCATTTCATAAGCGCTGTAAAGTGGTTTTCGATCGCGTTCAACCCGCACTGATTAAAACTCATTACAACTGGTATATAGCGGTTGAACCTGATAGTGGAGAATATTTCCTCGATCGCGATATAGAACTGGCTACACAAATGGCGCGTCATAAACACCCAAATGCCATCCCGTTTCTGTTCCGAATTAATGAAACGGGAGCGTGTGGTACGATATGATGCAAGGCAAATTCGGCGATAATGATGAGTTATTTTTGGAAATAGAGTTGATTGCTGATGATGGATTAGAATTGCCAGTTGATTCGATGCTAGATACTGGGTTTTCAGGTTGGTTAGCAATTGATAAACAAGATTTAGAGGGACTCGGTTGGTTTTATGTTCGCAAGGAATTGATGCGGTTAGCACAAGGAGTAAATTCAGAGTTCAATCTCTATGCGGGAAAAGTACGAATAGATGGAGAAGAGTTTGATATTCCCGTTCATGTTGGGGATGGAGTTCCAGAAGTTTTAATTTGTCGTCAGTGGTTGAAAAGTCGGCGGTTAGTGGTGGATATGCAGTCAGGAGTGCTGAATTTGGGAGGAAGTTGAGAGGGAGGGAAGGAAGGGCGATCGCCTGTGTGTAAGTGCATAGGTATGGTGAGAGCGATCGCTCTTTATGCACCAAGGGAATAGGGGTAGGAAATGCGATCCCTGTCAGAATGGCTTGATGTAGGGCAATGCTTGCTATTCCATCTGCCACAATAAGTCCCTTAGAAGTTGCTAATAATTACTCATTCGCCATCTTTATGAAAGAATCCTTCGTCTTCCTCAACAGATCCCTCCACCAGATTTGTTGCCTCTGGTGTGATGGTTTCCTGATAGACATATTCAATATCTAGAGATTCCAAAGTCGCCCGAATATGAGTGCGTACAGGTTGACTGCCGATTGCCCACATCAACTTTTGAACGTCTAGTTTGGAGTCCCAAGCATAGGCAATCTCATGAATTTGTACTAACTTTTGGAGTAGGTTTGTCAGGTCATTTTCCGCCAGCGGTTCAATGGTGAGGCATTGTTTATTAATAGCTTTATCAAAAAATGCCTTCATTTCTGCTGACGCATCATAGCCGAATTTCTGGGCAGCTAACTCTGGTATTTGGGTGCTATCATTCTTGCCACGCCGAGTGCGATCGCTACTGAACCAAACATCATTTCTGAGACTAGATGCCACAACCCCCACCGTGTAGATAGGATAGTCCATAGTTTCAGACTCAGACCAATTCAACAGCCAATTTAGATTTTGATAAGCCTGTAGCCGCCCGATTGTACCCAGTCGCCCAATCAGTTCCACCTCATCGATTAAAATCACCCAGCCCTTGTACCCGCACCAAACAATCGCATCTGCCATCACTCCGAAGTAAGCGCTACCGTGTTTATTAACCCCGAAGGTTGACTCAAATTTGGGCATCGTTACCCCTCTGCTGGCGCGGTGGATTCGTTTTATTTCTGGCATAGCCAGTCGAGTTCCCATTAAGTCGCTATAGAGTAAATCTTGCTCTTCACCAGTGGTGTGAAAGTAATCTTCAAGTATAATAGCAGGTAGGGGATGTATATAGCGGTTTTGATTTTGAATTGGACTGTCGGGTAGGTTTCCAGAGGATTTTTTGTCGAGCGATCGCTGGATGCCGAATACTTGTGAATTTGGTGTGCGAATTGCCGATGCTACCCGCCCGTAAAAGTTAAATAAATGATGGCAGGAAACTTCACGGCTCAACGACACTCGACTGACTGCAAATCCCTGCTCTAATGCCAAATGTTCTATTGCAGTCAGTGCGTGAGTTTTTCCCTGTCCGTAGGCTCCCCAAAGCAATCTGCCCTGTGGCATATTTCCATCTGCGACTTGCTCTAAGTCTTGCTTGATTCGTTCGGTTAGCGATGTTCGCAAGTCAGGTAATTCTTTAGTAGAAGCACGAGTGGGGATACCAGCTCTCAAAGATTCTACAGCCGCGATCGCTCGTCTGCGAGTTCTATCATATCCTTGCATCATCTAACCTTTCCTCCCGGTGCCATGCTAACAGCCTCAATCACTCTGGCTTGCAGATTGCTATATTTGCTAAGATCGGGCAAACCCTTATATTCAAGTTTTAGATCTATCTCACGGAACAATTCCCGCAGCCTGGTATTAACCCGCACCGGAAAATTATCACCATTTGCCTGCAAATGCTTGTCCGTATCAACAATGTCGGCAAGGGGATTAAATCTTTCGCTCGGCACAAGTCCAGTTTGTAACCGCATCCAGAGGGCTTCATAACTTTTGAAACCGCGCTTCTCATCTTCAATCATTTCCCGACGCCCAGCCAACAACAGCAGGAAGTTGTTTAGTAACTCCCCGTCATCAATCAATTGACGGAAAAGCTCACAAACATCTTTTATAGCATTTGTACTGTAAACAAATCGCTTGGTTTTATCGGAGCGTTCAGTCATAGCCTCTAAATCATCAATCGCTACGACTAAACCCTTTATCCCCGCAATTGTCAACAGATTGATCAGTGAATTCAGCCAATAGCGAGCATTGGTTTTCTGAAGTCCTTCAAATAAGTGCAACGCTTGTTTTTCACGACGCTCCAACTTTTCACCAGATAGCCACTTCAAAGCCAGGTCAATGTCTGTTTCATTGCCATTGATCATGCGGTTGTTGATCGCACCGTAGGCAAATGCCTTAAAAGATGGCCCAAAATCTACATCTTTGAATGCCTCTCCCGCTGCCTTTTTGATTTCATGCACCGCTAGATCTCGTCCTAGCTCATCGTATAGCATTGGTGCTAAAGGTTGTGTGCCATCATATCGATCTTCTCCATACCCTAGTACCGTAGCAACGTAGCAGCACAGACCTTGCACTATTCTTTCTTTGTCTATTTCCTTAACGATAGCGCGATACAAACCAGGTAGATCGTTAAGGCTATAATCCAGCGCTGAAAGGTAAACTGTCTGATAACCCAAGTTCTTGGCATCTAGCTCAATACAGCTTAGCAGATGGGTTTTTCCTGTACCAGCACTACCTACTAATACTTTCACCTTGCTACCACCAGTGGCAATGTATTTTTCCAGGTAATGCTCTTTAAAACCGTTTAGCCATAACTCGCGTCCCAATGTCATTTTTGCCAGTAATTCTTCATTCAAAGGTGGCTGACCAGAACGCAAATCTTCGATATCCTGTTGTTCAATTTTCATGGATTATTATACCCGTTCTACTAATTGTCTTTGTCGTAGATAATCAGGCTGCTAACTCTACTTTCCTGTCCTTTGCTATTGACCAATAGAAATCCGCTAGACTGATTGCGCGATGGTACAAATTCAAATCTGTGACCGTCGTAGCCGATGTCAAACTGTTCCTTCAACCTGGCTAGATCGTAGGAAAACATAATTTCTGGGTAGTCCTGTTTAGCAGACTGTTTCAGGGTTAAGAGTTTGTATATTTCTTTAAGAGGAACGGGATGTCCCCAAACTACAGAATCTTTATTCAGATTCAATTTATTTGCCATTTCATAGGCACCGAGCAAGTCTTTACATAAAATTTCAGCATTAAACTTGTTGTTGATGATTTTTTGGTATTCCTGAAATATCTGCACTGATAGCTGTGCTGGAGCAAAAGATTTTAACTGTTGCGATCGCCTTCCCATACTGAGCTTTACTAAGCCATTTTCACGGGAGAAGGTCAGTTTAAAAGGGGGAAATTCATAGCTGGGAAATTCGCCTTTTAGCGTAATTCCTGCATTTTTCAGAGCATTTTCGACCTCCGTTGGATAGGCATCAGACTGGACAAAATTTTGATCGACCTGTATTGCATCTTTAATAACTGTTTGATGTTCGCTCCAGCTTTCCCCTAGTTGCCTAATGTCTTTATTAAGGGCTTCAAGGCTCTGAGCGGATGTTTTGAAGTCTAAGTCTTTTCTTGCTTTCTTAATTTTTGCCCAGTTTGTCGCTAGCTGTTTAAGCACCGCGTCAATTTCATTGATGGTGGATTTTTCTGATTGACTTTCTGACTCATTCATGTTTTGAAACCCCCATAAAACTTAACATGGCTCCAAGAGTAGGCACTGTTTGGCGGCATCGGGAGGGCGATCGCCTAAAAATAAATAATACTCTAGCAGATACCAGAAAGCATCAGCAATTACCCGTAGGTATATTTTCAAAAAAATACCTGACGATTGAAATCGCGGCTACACAAACAAAGCCTGACGAGAGCAGGCTCTCATACAAGTCCTTGCCTTGCGGACTTCGTTTGTATAGCCCCACCATGAGAGGGTGTGGGCGATTTGCTTATTGGGATGCACCCATCGCAACCTTCCTTGAGCTTTACCTTATGAATTTTCCGGCAACTCATACTCATCAACAAATACTTCTTCCCAACTCAGAAATAGTGCCATAGTGCGACGCCGTTGTTTTTTCCAACCAATAATTCATAAATTACCCAAACTTCTACAACGGTAAAAAATCTTCATCTAGAAATTCTTCAATGGTGAAAGGTGACTCGCTAGGTAAACTATCTGGGGCTAATTCCATCTCCAACTCGACTAATTCTTTACATAGTAATCGCGATCGTACAATTTGGAAGTTTGAGTTTCTGACTGAGATACTGTCATTGTCAAGCTTCCTTACAACTCAGGTAAAAAATCTTCATCAAGACATTGTTCAGGCGTGAAAGGTGACTCGCTGGGGAAAGTTTCTAGGGGCAAATTAGTTTCATCAGCAGCTAGTTTACTGGCTTTTTGATAACACTTGTCGAAAACTTCCTTGAAATATGGCTTCAAGCTAGGACTATCCTCGAAGGCTTCTTCCAGGCGTGTGCGGTGTTCCCGAATTGTACTTAGCCAACTTTGAGAACGTTTTGTCGGCTGGTATTTGTACTTGAGTAAGTGCATCAAGAGAATTCGGAGATTGCTTTTCAGCGCATCTTTATATCTTTTGCTCATGTCTTCCACTTCTTCGATCAGGTTTTCCATATCCAGTTCGGAAAATTTGCCTTCTCTGAGAAGCTTTGCTGTTTTTTCGGCCCACAAGCAGAAGTCGCGATCGTACAATTTGGAAGTTTGAGTTTCTGACTGAGATACCGTCATGTTACGATCCCTGGTACAGATGTTCTTTCAATTATGCCAAAATACCTAGAACTCCGAAAAAACATTGACAAGGATTGAAGATGGGCGATCGCATCTTCGACAAAATAGCGATCGCTCTTTCATTCAACGGAGAAGGTGGGATTTGAACCCACGGAACCCTTGCGGGTTCATCTGATTTCAAGTCAGACGCATTCGACCACTCTGCCACCTCTCCAGGTGCATCCTTTCTATTTTACCAGCAGTTATCGCAACTGGCTACAAGAAACCGGGTTTCTTGAGGTAGGTTAACCAAAAACCCGATTCGCAGCCGTCAGAAACCCGCTTTCTGCCAACAGAGTATCAGATCGCTGATAAAAAATCTCCTCAGACTCAACAGTATACTCTTCGCCAACCCAAACCAGCGATATCTCAGAGACGACACCAGCTTGTAAGGATACCAGGAAGAAATTCCGCAGCCGATCGCTTCCATTCTGCACAATCCGAGGCACACTTGCCGCATTTAAATAAACTGTCCCATCGGGACTCTTCGCAACGCAAGTGCGTAACTCATCATCGGTGTAGCGCAAATGGTGGTGCATATGCCCAAATGTTACCAGGGGAATGGATTTACCGAGATGTTTGGTTTGCGCTAGAGCATCTGCAAAATCAGGATCGCCGAAATCTTCTCCCACGGGTTCCCAATCTTTACCGCAGGGATCGTCTGGGCGATCGCCTAACCCGAAAGGCCCATTGTGACCGAGGAAAATAATTATATCAGATGTTGCACTGTTTGCCGCCTCCACAATCCGGCTGCTAGACTCTTCAAAACTGGTCACGCCATACCGTTTTTCATAGAAATCGATATTTTTCCAAACTTCTCCACCCCAACTGAAGGGACGACTCCCCACAACAGTTAAGTTCAATTCTGGGAAGTCCAGCTTTCCGTAACCCACATGAGTTTCGCCCAAAGCATCCAGCTGATCCTGCACCCAGTCTTCCTTCTTGCGGTTGTAGGGACACCGCTTGCGTCCCCACTCCGAGGCGCTGTACCAGGCATCGTGGTTGCCCAAAATGACCGCTTTGGGGAGATCGAGAGATGCGATCGCTCTTACCACCCCCACCGACTCATTCCCAAAATCCCCCACAAACAGCACCAAATCCACACCCAAGCTGTGTAAAGCTTCCCCATCCTCAGCTTCCCACTGGTCGTGGACATCCCCGACAACTGCTATTTTAATCCCTTGATTTTGATTCCCCTGACCAGCCATACTACTTCCCCTATCATCCTTTTCCAGGATAGGCAAGCAAAGCCTGTTTTGGCAGCCAACTCAAGCAGCGACCGATATTTCCGTAATTTCTACGATACTACTTGCCAACACTTTTAGTAAAACCAACTATAATTAATCAATAATCAAGGCTATGTTTTCCTACTCTCGGTAGACGCTTACTGTGTTGATTACTACACTTCCTCCCAAAGATTCCACCCAAGCCCCAACAACTCCCCATGATTTGTTTGAGGCTATTCAAGCTCAGAAACAAAAGCTAAACGCCGTTATTCTCGCTCACTATTACCAAGACCCTGACATTCAGGATGTAGCGGATTATATAGGTGATTCCTTGGAGCTATCCCGGAGAGCCGCCAGCACCAATGCAGATGCGATCGTCTTCGCTGGCGTTCACTTTATGGCGGAAACAGCCAAAATTCTCAACCCAGATAAATTGGTACTTTTACCAGATTTAAACGCCGGTTGCTCTTTGGCAGATACTTGTCCCCCCGACGCTTTTGCCGCCTTTAAAGCCGCGCACCCAGGACATTTGGTGATTTCCTATATCAATTGCTCTGCCGCCATTAAGGCAATGAGCGATATTATCTGCACCAGTTCCAACGCTGTCAAGATAGTTCGCCAAATTCCAGCAAATCAGCCAATTATATTTGCTCCCGATCGCAATCTCGGTCGCTACGTCATGGAGCAAACTGGGCGAGACATGGTACTCTGGCAAGGAGCCTGTATTGTACATGAAAACTTCTCGGAAAAGAAGATAGTCCAGCTAAAAATTACCCACCCAGAAGCCGAAATCATCGCTCATCCCGAATGCGAACCACCAGTATTGCGTCACGCCAACTACATCGGTTCTACCAGTGCTTTGCTCAAGTATTCTCAAGCTAGTTCCAGTCAAGCTTTTATTGTTGCTACCGAACCTGGTATTATTCACCAAATGCAGAAGCAGCAACCTCAAAAACGCTTCATTCCAGCGCCACCAATCAACAATTGCGCCTGCAATGAGTGTCCTTTCATGCGGTTAAATACTCTGGAAAAGCTTTATTGGGCGATGAAAAATCGCGAACCAGAAATAACTTTACCAGAAGAAACGCGATTGGCTGCATTGCGATCAATGCAACGTATGTTGGAAATGAGCTAATCAATAATTTTAGATTGCAAATTGCAGATTTCAAATTTAAAATATTTTTAGATTAAATTTGAAATCTGTAATTAGTAATGACCAATTGCCTAATCGTTTTTACTCGCTATCCAGAAGCAGGAAAAGTCAAGACGCGACTCATCCCAGTTCTGGGTGCTGAAGGTGCTGCTATTCTACATCGCCAAATGACAGAAATTGCGATCGCACAAGTCAAAAAACTTCAATCCTCCCTTCCCCTATCTCTGGAAGTACATTTTGCTGGTGGCGATCGACAATTGATGGAACAATGGTTGGGAGACGATCTTCTTTATCCACAACAGAGTGAAGGCGATATTGGAATGCGAATGGCGTCTGCATTTCAAACAGCATTTACCAATAATATGGATAATGTTATTATCATTGGTTCTGATTGTCCGACGCTGAACTCTCAGATTATCGCAGAAGCATTTCAGGCACTTTCCCAGCACGATTTAGTCCTTGGCCCCGCCACCGATGGCGGTTATTATTTAATTGGTTTACGCCGCTTTATCCCGGAACTATTCACGGGAATTAGCTGGAGTACATCTGAAGTTTTCCAACAAACCCTAGAAATTGCTGAGAAACTTAATTTAAAAGTTGCTTACCTGACCGAACTTTCTGATGTCGATCGCCCCGAAGATATATAATTATTACAATATAACTCAACTAATATTTCTTTGGCTCTCTTTATGCAAAATCCCAAAATCTCCATCATTATTCCTATTTTAAATGAGGCAAACAATATTACTAAAACTGTATTATTACTTCGGGATGCTGTTAATGTGGAAGTTATTGTTGTCGATGGTGGAAGTCAAGATGAAACAGTCGCCATAGTTAACTCGTTAGGCATCAAACTTTTATCATCTCCTCCCGGACGCGCTAAGCAAATGAACGCAGGTGCAGCACTTGCTAGCGGCGATATCCTGCTATTTCTCCACGCCGATACTCTTTTACCCGTAAATTTCGACACAATGGTTCGTCAAACTTTAGCAGGAGAGAAACACAAGGAAAATTCTCCAATCCAAAATCCAATCTTTAGCCCCCCCTTTTTAAGGGGGGGTTGGGGGGGATCTCAACCCCCCATTGCGGGTGCCTTTGAATTGGGAATTAATTCCAAAATCCGAGGAATACGGTTAGTAGAAAAGATGGTCAATTTGCGATCGCGCTTTTTTTCTCTACCCTACGGCGACCAAGCTATCTTTCTTAAGGCAGATGTATTTCGCGATATTGGTGGTTTTCCCGAACTGCCAATTATGGAAGATTTTGTCTTCATCCGTCGTTTAAGAGAATTAGGAAAAATTGAAATTGTCCCAGTACCAGTAATAACATCAGGACGGCGTTGGCAGAAATTAGGAGTCCTTAAAACTACTTTAATCAACCAAATTATGATTATTGGTTATTTTCTCGGTATTTCCCCAAAAAAACTCGCTCGTTTTTATCGCCGAAAGTTCACAAAATTTTAGGTTGAGTTAAGCGATAACAAAACCCAACCTATAAAAGTTCAAATTTACTCAACGCATTTTCTCACCTCTTCCACAGATAAACTCAAAGCTTCTGCTATCTGTTCTACACTTAATCCTAATCTCAATAACCGAGGAATGGCATCTCGTCGCGCTTGTTCTGCTTGCTGTCGCGCCAATTCAGTTTCTTTATGACTCAACAATTTCTTCCCAGTTTGAGGATCGTAAAATCTTAATTCCCCTCCTATTAATCGCAAATCTAAACCCAACCCTTCACTATAAATTGATAAAACACCATCCGCTAAAACATTACCTGCAATAGGTTGATAATGACCATCAACAAGTCGAGAACCTTTAAGTTGCAAAGTCAGGTAATCTCCCGTCGGGTCATACTGAAAATACTCTGGTATTCCCAGTTGAGCATACTTACGCGGTTTTTCTTCTTCATCGTTTTCCTGAGTAGTCAAAGAAGTAATTTCCAAAACAAAGCTAGGAACTTTATTTTCTTCCTTCCACAGTTTATAGCTCAAACGCTTTTTCTTCCTGACTCCAAAAACCACAAAAACATCGGGAGCAAGCACCGCACTTGGCACACCTTTTTTATAGTAAAAAAACAGATTGCCGGATACGTAGACATCCTCTCTATTTTGGAAATAAATATCTAGCGCTTCCACACAATAAATTAAATAATCGCGTGCTGGATCGCTCTCTGCCATTGTTGTACCATCAGAGTCGGGATAGATGATTTCAGTTTTGAGTTGATTTGGTGCAATCGTCATAAAGTCAAAACCTCAAACTCTTACGAAATACCAGACATCGGCACTCCCAACCACCCGGCAAAGTTTTGTTTCTGCGTTGAGGATGGGTTCTCCACAGCGACAATTTTGTAAGAGTTGGGGCGCGGTGCTGCTAGGGTAACTGGCAAAGTCCGCAACTCATCGTGATGGAAAACTGTAACTTGGATGGTATCGCCCGGGTTATAATCTTTGAGGCGATCGCTCAAATGTTCTGCCGTCACCCGCAACCCATCGATCGCCAACAACTCATCACCAGCATCCACACCCCCTACTTGAGCTGGACAACCGATTTCTACAAAACTAATTACTTCTTTACCATTTTGTGATTTAGCTGTCAAGCCTATTAGTGGTGGTTGTTCCTCTTCCGAGTCCGATCGCACTTGCAACCCAAAAGGTTCCAGGTACTTATCAAAAGGCAACTCATCCGTTCCATCAATATAGCAAGCAAAAAAGTCGCTCAAATCCATACCAGCTACAGATTCGATCGCTTGCTGCAACTGGGAAGGCGTAAAGCCGATTTCCTCTTTACCGAACTCTGACCACATTTGCCGCATCACATCATCGAGCGATCGCTTATTTTCATGTCTTTCTCGAATCAACAAATCCAGCAACAACGAAACCAATTCCCCCTTCAAATAATAAGAAATCTGGGAATTATTGCTATTTGCATCTTGTCGATAAAGCTTAATCCACGAATCAAAACTCGACTCACTTACCGGCTGCACCTTTCGTCCCGGTATTGTCAGGAATCGGCTAATTTCCTTACCCAAATTATGCAAAAATGACTTAGCATCGTATATCCCCGATCGCAGCGGAATCAACAGATCGTAATAACTTGTCGTCCCCTCACTAAACCACAGTGAAGGAGTGTAATTCTCCCCATCGTAATCAAACTTTTCTAGCCCTTTAGGACGAAGGCGCTTAACATTCCACAAATGGAAAAATTCATGCGCCACCAATTGCATAAAGCGATCGTACTTATCCTTAGCCCGAAAACCAAAACGCGAATAATTTAAAGTGCAGGCATTTTTGTGTTCCAAACCACCAGCACCCGTAGAAGCCAAATGCAGCAGAAACACATACCTTTCATAAGGTAGCCCCCCAAACATTCCAGCTTCTACCTGGATAATTTTTTGGAGATCGGGAATAATCCGATCCGCGTCGGCATTTCCCTGTCCCCAAATTGCTAACTCATGAGACTTGCCCAGCACCTCAAACTCATATAACTTGTGATAGCCAATTTCAAACGGACTATCCACCAGCGTATCAAAATCCACCGCCTCGAAAACATTAACTTGCCCTGCTACCGGCGGCAAAGGCGTTGTCACCCGCCATTCTCCTAAAGGCGGTATAATTTCGATCGCGATCGGTCGATCTGCAAATCCCGGTAAATAAAAACACAGCGCCGCCGGATTGAAATAACCGTGAGAATTATCTAAATGATTTGTACGCACCGTCAGCTCGTTAGCAAACACGCGGTACTTCACTGTTATTTCAGACACCCCATCAGTTTCAATTTGCCAGTGATTTTTCCCTAACTTACACCAAGGCAAAATATTGCCCCCGCTATAGGCAGAAAAATCCTGCAAATGCTTAGCATACTCCCGCACCAAGTAAGAACCTGGAGTCCAAACCGGCAGCTTTAAATCAAGCACTGAAACTGACCAACCTACAACCTGCAAAGTCACCTCAAACAGGTGAGAACTAGGCAGGGGCATCGCAACCTGGTAGTGAATTGCCGGTGTAGTGGGGGTAACGCGGCTGAATCGGACTTGAGTGGCTTCCGTCATTAATCCAAAATCCCAAATCTAAAATCTAAAATTGCTAGACTCGTCCTGCCAGGTGCGTCAACTGCTTAAGGTTGATCAGATGGATAACTTGACGCCCAGCATCAATCTTGATCCAGCCCTTACTATCTAGTTTTTCCATAATTTTAGTCGTTTCCTCCACACCGATATCCGTCACATCAGCCAAATCTTTCAAAGGGATGTTATAGATTTCCGTTCCCTTCTCGGTTGCCTGACCGTAATTTTCTCCCATAGCCACCAAAGTGTTAGCTAACTTGACAGCAGGTGGCTGATGGCGCAATTGAAAGCGGTGGTTCATTTGGCGCAGTCGCCGTACCATCACTTGCAGCATCCGGTGGTGCAGCTGGGGGTCTTTGAACAGAGTTTGAATAAATCGTTGAGCATGGACGCTAAGCAAGCGCACCGAGCAGAGGGCAACCACATCGGTTGAGCGGGGGGATTCATCTAGAATCGCCATTTCTCCAAAAAAATCACCCTGTCCCAGAATTGCCAGCGTCACACCGTCATCGCCAACGATGCGTCGGACTTTGACCCAGCCAGATACCAGGAAGTAAACCGCGTTACCCCAAGCATCTTCCATTAGAACCGCTCGGCCCGCTGGGTATTCGTGTTCGTCAGAAACCGACAGAAGCCATTCTAAGGTTTCTGGGTTGACAGTGTTGAAAAGGGGGAAAAGTTCACTAAAATCTTCAGTTTGCATGAAAGATCTTAAAAAGAGTAGACCAACCTTGGCAGAATTGATATTCTCCTCCTTGCTAAAGCAAGGATCTGCCATAGTGGCAGCAAAGGTTAGCTGGTATTTTCTTAGTCTAGCGATAACTGGTTTAGAACCAATCCAACAAACAGTTTTTGGTATCCGCTCTAGTATTGTACCTTTTTAGGGCAGTCAGCCTTTACTTGCTTACAAACCTTCCTATTTTCGCTGCCGAACAGCCTGCTGAGCCACAAAGCAATGGGTTCTCTACCCTCAACTGGTAACATTCTCGTCAGAGTTCATCTCCACTTGCAGCAATTTCAGGGTTTCTAGCTGTTGGTTCAGGCTCTTAAGCAACTCGTCTAGAGCAGGCAAAGCATCTAACTGTCCTGCTGTTAGAGTGGGATCGATGCGAGTGCGCTTTTGAATTTCATTTATCTTGGTCTGGAGCTGCTGAGCCATAGTCAAGGCATCCCGACTCAAATTTTCCAGCTGCTGCTGTTGATAGAACTTCAAAGCTGCTCCCCGCAATACTTGCAGCGTTGCTTCTTCTCCGTGAGTACCGGGCATCACCCGCAAGCGCAATAGCAAACGGTGTTGTTGATAAATTCTCTCGATCTCTACTTGTTTCGGGTGTTCTACCGAAATCAAAGACAGGTGGGTCAAGAGCTTCAGCTCGTTGATCACTCCCTGAAACACAGCGGTATCCAGTCCTTCCAACACGGACTGCAAGACACCATTCTGACTCCAGAGAATGCGACCGCTATTTGGATGTCGCTCGAAAAAAAGCCGACCGATTCCTCCGGCGAGGACTCTTGCTAGCAACTCCTGTAGCAAGTTTTTAGGTGGTAGGGTCGCCAGAACTTCCACTGGGCTTGATATGTGATGTGCCTGTACTTCTAAAACAGGCAAGCCCACGCCGGAGGATGGCGTTGGCGGCTGGGGCGATTTTGTCTTTAGCTTTTGCTTTTCAGGTGTATCCTTTGGGGGCTGGGACGAAGGGGTATATGAATGGCTTGAAGTGGTGGGTGGCGCTGTCACCTGTGACGAACTGGGCTCTAACTCCCGTTGGTTTAAATTTTCTGGACTATCTACAATCAGCGTGGGTTCAACGTTTTGGTCAAACTTATTTTCAGATGGAGTGTTCTGCTGTTTGGCAGTTGCTTGCTTTAGCTGCCCGATATGGTTTAAGTAGGCCGACAGCACTGCTTGGTGCTTTGCTGCTGAAATTGGTTGGGGCACCAGGGAGCAATTCATGTAGGCCAAGATGCGGCGCACGTAATCCAACGCGGCAGAGTCATCGGGATTTACCATGCCCAAATTAAGGTGGGTTCCCTCTAGAGAAATGGGCAGAACTTGATGATACAGGCAAGCTTCAAAGGGAAGGATACCATCAATTAACCGGAACGTTACGTCGTAATTCGCCTGTTCCATCCCTTTGTCAGGTTGAAGTGAGGAAAATGCTTGCCGATCGCTGCTCTGCTTGAGCTTTAGTAGATTACTTGCCAAGGGTGCCATAGGTGTTTATTAAAGCTTACTACCATCTCACTCACTCCTTTTCCGGAGCGAAAGTTTTCAGTTTTGGGTTTGAATTTTTAGAGGTAGGTTTAACTACTTTATCTATTTTTAGACGAGTCTACTTTGTTAAACTCGCCTGTACAGATTCTCTTCTATTCAAAACTGGAAACCCATAACTTAACACTCTCCCCAGGAGTGAACTTGGAGGCTGCGACACAATGCTGGCGGCCAATTCTGCTACCCCAACTTTCGCAGCCAGCCTACAAATGTGTCAGTTTCACTTTTGTACCCAGAAGGTTTGACCCAACCAAGGATTTGTGGTTAGAACACCCTACCCTTCTCTCATTTAATGCTTTTTTTGATACCAAAGTGTCATTCTTTAGTCAAGACTGTTTACCTCTAAAGAAAGATTTTCTGACTTTAGGGTTATAGGTCTAAATTCAATTGGATATCAGCCAGCAATAGCACCCTTACAGTTAAAGAGAATATTATAACTCTTTTTGATTCCTCTGTACAGCCTTGATGGCAACTCTGATGCACCCTACTCTATGTGCCAGTTGCGTAAGTCCTATTTAATAAAAAGGTTTGAGTTTTTTTATACGCTCTTTAAGAAGGGCTGCGCTTTTCTTGAGCTGCTAGGTAAAGCTTGCTCCATTCACCCATGACCTGATTGGTTTTCAGGTTCAAATCTTGGGCGATCGCTTCTAGGGTTTTGCCAGTTGCCAGTTTGTCCAGGAGTAGGCGTTGCTCAGGCGTGAGGCTTGAACAGTATTCCTGCCATTGGCTCGGTGTCAAACCCAGGTGGTGTTCCTGTAAGGAAGTTTCTAGCCAATTGGCTACTAATTCAGGTTGGATTTTGAGGGCAAAGACTCTCACGGCGTGGTAGCTAATTTTTTCCCGCAGCCGATAAATTTCCTTGATCGGCTTGTCCAAGGTACGGGCGATCTCTTCCTGGGAGCGACCCTGGAGATAAAGCTCAAGCCAATCTTGAGCGACTGGGCCGACGGTTTGAACCAGGTAAGACTCAAATTCCTGTTTTACAGATGTCCGCGCTGCCATTCTTTCTTCCCAAGCTTGGGTTTCTTGATACTGAGCCATTGCTTGGGCGTCTAGCAGACTGACTGGGTTGTCTGCATCTTCCGGCATCACTTCTTCCGAAACTAGCCGCACTAGGTCGCCTGTTGGCACGTGGGTGATACCTCCCCGTCCCGATCGGCGCAGGTAGTTGACAAAACGGTAAAGCAGCAGCGGTTGGTTGCGGATGGGCCGCAGGCAGTATTCTTCGGCAGAAGCAAGCAGTAGGGCGTTTCGCAGTCGGGAATCCGAGCTGCACTTGGTAATCCAGGCGATTTGCTGCTGCAAATAGCGATCGCTGTGTAACAATTCTTGAATTACTTCTTGTAAGACATCGACCACAGCCCGGTGGCGATCGCGGCTGAGGGAGACCCAAGTCTTTATTTTATTTCGCAGCATTACCAGAGAACCCAGCCGAGTAATCAAATTACGATAAGCTCGCTCTGGCCCGACTCCCAGATACCGATGCAGTAAAATGCGGTAGCGATAGTCCATTGCTTGCTCGGCAATTGCTAACTGGCTGGCGGTTAGCTCCTCAAACCGCGCTAAATCTTTTCCCAATAGCCAGCTAATAATACTCTCGTATGTTGCCCGATCGTAGTTCGGACAGTCTACCTGGAGCCGAGCGAGCCAATTCTGGGCTAATTTTTCAGCTATTTGCATGGAGTCTAGCTCCTCACGTCCTTAATTACAGAGTTTCCCTCACAACCTTGCCGATGTATTCACCCACCTGGGTCATGTTTACCTACCAATGACAAAAGCCATATTTGGGTAAGCTCCGATGATACACCAACATCTAGTCGAGGCCATTTCTTGTTTAGATCGACACCCTCCTACAAGAGGTGTTCCAGATCGCAATCAAATGGAGAGCAGTCTCACCTGCCGTAAATATTACATCTTGTTAACTAAAGTAAAGTTGCTTTAATATTGTCTGCACCCAGCCTCTGTCGAAACTATGCACCCAGAGCCAATTGAGATGCGCCTGCAAAAACTCAAGCAAGAGCAGGAACTAATTTTAAGCCAAGTGGACAATGCGATCGCTCTATTTGACCGCGAGCATCGACTTGTCTTGTTCAACAATAAGCTTTCTGCGATCTGGGGCTTTTCCTCACAGTGGCTGCAAAGCAAGCCGACGTATGAAGCTGTTTTTGCTGAAATCTTAGCGCAGGGCTACTGGTTAGAGGCGCAGCACAAACAGCTGGTTTCTACTATTGAGCAAGCAGAGGCTGAAAATGTTTCCTACTATATCGAGCAATGATTAACTCTCCTCTGGTAACACCTCAATCTTTACCTGATATCATTTTAATGGATATCCAATTGCCAGAGGTAGATGGCTTTCAGATCATTCGTCACCTCAAGCTTCACCCTTTGTGGAAAAATGTGCCGACGATCGCGATCGCGATCGCTGTTTGGCTGCTGGTGCCAATGCCTACCTCAGCAAGCCTTTGAATATCGGTCAACAACCCACCGTGTGTTTCGGAGTACCGACTATAACGGGGGCTTGAAAGATAGTCCTAGTTGACCAGACTCAGGTAGCAATACCTACGTTAGTGGCAAGCGTTCAAGCTCCTACCTACGGATGCGACGCCAGTCTGTAGCTCTAGAACCAAGTGGTTAAACAGGTTTAGAGGGTTAAGCCAGTGCTACGAAAGATAGTACCGACCACTAACTTTGTCAAGGCGAACATTTACCCCTGCCCCAGTAATGGGAGAGGGAGAAATCCCCTTTCTTAAACGCCCCACCGAGGCGGGTCTTTCCAGAACAATCTCGGTAGCCTCAATCCTGTAATGCCAGCAGGGGATGCCAGAAAGAACTACCGCTTTTGGGGCGCAAAGGTTTTCTACTCTCTACAAGAAATATGTTATGCAGCATAGACCATGCCCCCCGTTTCCTCCCACCACCAAGCTGAATACAGCTATGGTGGGGGTCTCCACGGGGGAAGAAAGATGATGAATTGATGGCTACCGTGCGATCGTTTTTAGATAAAAAAGACTTACGGATAGACCCAATTTTTTGATTAATTTGCCTAAGTCCTACTCTTTAAATTAGAGGTGCGATTTATGCTTTCTATGCTATAATTATATCCGCACCAAAACAGGCTCACTGATTTTGCTAACAAACGAACCTGATTCTAATTCAGTAGCATAAACTTCACAAGAATTATTGGGACTTTCCACCAATTTTACTTTGTAAAGCTCGGCTCCCAATTCCCGAATCGGCTCTTGCAGTAAATCGCGAATGCGAATGGCAATATTTTCAGCCGTCGGAACGACTTCTGCAAAGTAGGCAATATCTTTATTCAAGAAAGTGTGATCGAAAGGTTCGACCACATAATCGTCAACGACCTTTTGCAATGCGCCTAAATCGACGCTCATGCCGGTACGCGGGTCAACTTCGCCTTTGACTGTCACCTCTAAATGATAATTGTGACCGTGACCGTTGGGACGAGCGCACTTGCCATAAATCTCGCAGTTTTTCTCGTAGCTGAGGTCAGGACGAGCCAGCCGATGAGCGGCGCTAAAATGAGTACCAATGCTGAGGTAAGCTTCCATTCCGTTTCCTAGATAATCTGCCCAAAGTTCAGGATGTTCAAACAGTTGAATACGCACCAAAGGTAAATGGGGAGCCAGCTTTTGCCAAATTACCTGTGCTATATTTTCAGTCGTTGGTAGAGTCTCTTGAAATTCTGGCCAGACTTCGTTGAGATAAGAAAAGTCCAATTGGCTGGTGACTTCTCGCTTGATGACGTGCTTAACATCAGATAAATTGAGTACCATGCCGTACTCATCCAGTTCACCCGCCATGTAGACAAATAGGACGTAGTTATGTCCGTGTCCGGGTGGGCGGGTGCAGGCACCAAACCGCTGAATGTTTTCCGCTTCAGTTAATTCGGGTAACCAGTACCTGTGGCTAGCCGAAAACTGAGCGCGACGATTAACAATACATTTCATGAATTCAAGTGGGGAGGAGCGGGGGGAAAATGTAAACTTTCGTAAAATTATACTAATTCCAGAATAAAGCAATTACCGCTCAGATTCCACTACGGGGATTGGGGACTTTTGACTCTTGAGTGAGAAGAAGACGCAGAGAGGGAGAATCTCCAATGCCCTTAAGCAACATTTTTTAAGGCCGCTTGAGCTTCGCGGCGCAGTCCGGCGGCAATCCTAAACATTTCATGACCCGTGTGCAGATAGCGATCGTCATAATTGAAAGTGAAAAACTCTAATTCGTCAATCCCATCGCCTAGTTGATTTAGGCAATAATAAAGGGTTGCTGCAACGCCAGCTACTTGGGCGGGATTGGGCATAGAACGAAAATAAAGCTGCGCTTGCTCTAAAAAGTCTCGACAGTCTTTGAGGTAATCCTGAAAAGCCTCCAGCAGTTCATCATCAAAGGGATCGGCGGCGAGGTTATCTATCTGAGCCTTTAGGGGATTGAGAATGCGACAAAGCAAGCGATCGACTGGCTGATAAACTTGGTTGAGCCATTGCTGAATTTGCTCGTCGGTATCTCTTGCATTTTGTCGCTGTTTTTGGTATTCTCTTTGCGCTGCTTTAGTCCGCTGTTGCCAATTGCTAGAGGAGGTTAGTGAGGGATTGTGTAGTTCTCGATCGTAAGACTGTCGCTGATGAGGATCGCCCAGTATTTCATAGGCGGCGTTAACTTGGACGATTTGCTCGTGATTGGCTTTCTCGTGCTGGCTATCTGGATGATAGAGCTTAGCTAATTGGCGATACGATCGCTTGATTTGAGCTTGAGTCGCCTGCGGACTGACTTGGAGGGTTTCGTAGTGATTGGGATCTGCCATAACACTAATTGAGTAGTTGGGCAAACCGATCTTGATAGGTGGAAAGCAGAGAAGTTGGGGATACCGTGCCTATCAAAATCAGATTGTTGAACCACTAGGCTAACCCAAGAGTCGATATTTTGAGTTCTGTATCTTGGAACAAAGGCGTACTCAAATAGCGTTCTCCAAAACTGGGTTGAATCATCACGATCAAGCGTCCCTCATTTTCCTTTCGCTGGCCAACCTCGATCGCCGCACACAGCGCCGCACCAGTCGAAATGCCGGATAACAGCCCTTCTTCGCGAGCTAGACGACGCCCATAAGCGATCGCTTGTTCATCGGTAACCGCGATCGTCTCATCAATTAATTCTACTTTCAGCACTTCGGGAATAAACCCAGCCCCAATACCCTGAATCTTATGCGGGCCTGGTTTTCCGCCGGAAAGAACCGGGCTATTAGTGGGTTCGACTGCGATCGCCTGAAACGAAGATTTCCGCTTTTTGATTACCTCCGCCACACCCGTAATCGTACCACCAGTGCCGACTCCAGCCACCAGGATATCCACCTCCCCATCCGTATCATCCCAAATTTCTTCTGCGGTCGTTTCGGCGTGAATTTGGGGGTTAGCCGGATTGCGAAATTGTTGCAGCATATAGGAATTGGCGGTCATTTCCACAATCTCTTGCGCCTGCCTAATCGCCCCGCTCATACCCTCAATCCCTGGAGTCAATTGCAGTTCCGCTCCATAAGCTCGCAACATCGCCCGTCGCTCGCTGCTCATAGTTTCCGGCATAGTCAAAATTAACCGATAACCCCTAGCCGCAGCAACCATCGCCAGAGCAATCCCCGTATTTCCAGAAGTTGGTTCCACCAAGACTGTTTTGCCCGGTGTAATCCGCCCCTCCTCCTCAGCCTTATCAATCATGCTCACACCAATGCGGTCTTTAACAGAAGCCGCTGGATTCATCCCCTCCAACTTCACCACAATTCGCGCCACACAGCCTTCGGCTTGTGGAATCCGATTTAACTGTACCAGAGGCGTGCGACCGACTAACTCGGTAATATCATGAGCAATCCGCATATTTTTGTCCTTTGTCAGTAGTCAGTAGTCATTAGTCATTAGTTATGAGCGAATAACCCTAAGTTTAGCTGGGACACAGGAGGTAGAGCCTCCCTTAACTTAGCGCCATTCAACCAATTACCAAATTAGATGTAATACATAATATCTAGTTGACGCCTAGCATCTCGCTTTTCGCGCAGATCTTGTAGTGTATATTTTTGCAAAACTGAATTAGCCGCTTGCAGCCCTTCCAGCCAAATTTCTCGCACCACAGCACTTTCTAGGGTTTTGGGCGGAGCATCGCTTTCAGACGACTGAGCATCTAGTCCCTCAAGACAGCACACCACATCCAAAAGCGTGATTTTCCAGGGTTCGCGACCCAAGACGTAGCCTCCCTTAGCTCCACGTTGGCTACGCACCAAACCGCAACGCCTCATAGTCGCCAGCAATTGTTCTAAATATCGATCGGGAATATTTTGCTGAGCCGCAATCTGCCTAATTTGCAGCGGTTCGCCGCTCTGGTAGTGAATTGTCAGCTCTAAAAGAGCTAAAAGCGCGTATTCACTTTTACACGAGAGTTCCACAGTTTATATCGTTTCCGGTTGATTATGTTTAGTTTGGGCTTTAGGGGAGTGTCCCCTTCGGGAGTTTGGAAGAATGAGTTTTGAGGAATGAGTTAAAACAAAATTGTTAATTCAAAACTCATAAGTAGGTGGGTGTAAATAAACTGAACTCCCAGTGAACTCCCAGAAATCGGGTTTCTTTGGGCTTCGCAGCCATTTCTTTGTAGGTTGGGTTGAGCGTGAGCGAAACCCAACAAATGCGTTGGGTTTCGTGCCTCAACCCAACCTACAAAGCTACAAAGCTCCCAGAAACCCGGTTTCTTGGAGAAACCGGGTTTCTAAGGGCCTAGCAGTTTTACGTTTAATTCTGCCCACCTACTTATTAGTATTAGCTATTACTTTTTCTAGTATACTCCGGTTATTCACTGGAGTTTATCGGTTTACCACCATTGATAAAAAAAGCCCCGGTGACGGGGCTGTTGTTTTGCTCAGAGTCAGTTGTGCATCACCTAGAAAGTGAAGGTAGTTCTGAGCGTACCGATAAAGATGTCATCATTGTTCTTGTTCTGATCGGGAGCCATCAGCCAGATCACACCAGGCGTTACCGAGATGTTGTCTGTGAGTTGGAACTTGTAGAAACCTTCCAAGTGCCAAGGAATATCTCTGCGGAATGCGGGGTCTGGCCCTGCAACTTCTATACCTGTCAAGTAGGGTTCGGCACCCGCAAACAGACCCAAAACATTACCCTCTCTGCCCAAGTTGGGTAAGGCAATGCCAAGTCCGTAAGTCCACATTTGTGCGCTTCCGCGACTGACAAGAGTTGCGTCTGTCATAGAAGCCCAGCCGCTGATCGAAAAATTCTTGCTGAGTCGAAACGCAGCCTGCGCCCCATAAGAGTTCGCCGAAATCGGCGTGCTGGTTCCATTTTGTGATGTACCCAGAAGTGTGGATGGCAAATTACCCAGACTGGTGCCAACGAGGCGACCGCCAGCACCTGCGCCACCATCGAATATGTCGCTGCCGGTGTTGTGGTAACTGTGAACGTATGTTAAAGCAAAGCCAAGGCGATTGCTGACGCTGAAATTTAGTTGCGCCAAAGCGGAATAGTTACCATCAAACAGACCGTTCGTATCGGTTGGACTATTGGCCCCCGTAGGAGAATTACCGGGGCGATTAATACCAGAACCCCCCGCCAAGTAACCCACAGTTAGCGAAGTTGGTTTGAAAAAGCTACCGCCGCGTCCTACACTGAAGCTGATTCCACCACCTGCACCGCCACCAATCCGATAGATGGGGTTCTGTTGTGCAAAGGCAGAAATAGCGCCATTGCCACCATCACCGTCGTAGAAGTAAGGGTTGGAAACATCGGCGTAGTCAGCGTGGAGTCCCCCAAAAGCGGCAACATAAGCACGCGAGCTGCCAAATAAGGGGAATTCATACGCCAACCAGTCTAATACAATATCGTTGCCGGTAGCGCCACCAACGAAATATTGCAGGGTGCCTTCTGCTGTACTCCGAAATGTCCCGTTACCGTCGCCATCAGTAAACGTACTGCCGGGGAAATTATTAAAGGCGACAGCGTTACCGGCTGCAATACGGGTGTGCAGCAGATCTTTACCCGTGAAGCTGGTTTGGAATTCTAAACGTACCCTGTCTTGAAAGACCGTATTGTTGTCGTTGTCAACAGTATCTCCAAAGACATCAGCCAGAGCAAAGATAGCTTCTCCCCTGAGCTTGGTGGTAGTGGAGAATTGCTGCGCTTCCAGTCGCGTCGCGCGAGCTTCCAGAGCATCTACTCGGCCTCGCAAAGTAGCCAATTCCGCCGCAAACTCTTCTTGCAGTCGTTGCAGCGCGGCCAAATCTTCTTTGCCAATACCTTGCGGCAACGACGCAATCAGTTCTTGAATCCGATTTAAGCAGGAATTTAACCCCGCCGCAAATTCGTAGCGAGTCAGCGCCCTGTTGCCACGATAGGTCCGATCGGGATAACCTTCAATACAACCGTAGCGCTCTACCAGGGATTGCAGTGCTTGGAAAGCCCAGTCTGTAGGCTGTACGTCCCGCAATTGAGATACGGAAGTAACTTGACCCTCCGAGGCTCTGTTTGCCGAGCCTTCGTTGCCGTATTGGAGAATTTGGTCTAAATTACCCGAACTATTGGAGGGTGCTGCCTGAGCTACTGCATTTGACGATAAACTCCGAGATGCGGGGGCAGTTGGTGCCTTATCAGCTAGGGTTTTCTCTGGCAAAGTGCGGGCTTGAGTTGGGGCTTCTACTTTGGCAGCAGCTGCCTTCTGCTGCGAAATAGGAGCTTCAGCAAAAGGCGTCTCCAACTTAGCGCCTGCCGCAGCCTCTTCTTCTACTGCTGACAGCGCTGGAGCTATATGTTGTAAGGCATCCAACTTTAGATTGGCTGCGGCAATTGGCTGCGCTTCAGGACTTTGAGTTGCTACAGCTTGGGGCTGACTTACTTCTGCAATTGTTTGGCTTTCTGCGGCCATTGCTGAAGAGCCAAATACTAGGGTCGCCCCCAGGATTGCCGGACTAAACAGCAGAGACTTCAACAACATTTTGGACATTTTTACTCTTTCTCCTCACACCACATCATAGAGAATCTACGGATTCATCTAAAATTCCCGATCGATAACCTTGGTCAAACTAACTTATTTGACTGGCGAAAGTGCTACGGGGTTCACTTTCCTAGAGTATAGGCCATCTATTTGGAAATATTGATAGCTTCTGGGATGCCTGTATTTATTAGAACGGCGATTGGCGATTAAAGTTAATTATAGATTAACAAATTACAGCAGCGCAGCTTTCACTCATTAGCCACTTTCTCATCTGGCTCTGGGTACAAAAAACTATCCGCTCTCAGCGATAGTGACTTGGTAAAATTTCGGTCACTATCGCTGAGAGCGGTCTAGCGGGTCTTCAGATTGAAACTAGACTGCCGGGAGGAACTCTAACCTGCCCAGCAGAAACAATTAGTTTAGTTCAACTAGGGAACTAAGCTTAACTGCTAGAGAACAGCCCCGGCGCACAGCCAGTTAAATCCAATCTGATGACCCATGATTTTACTACTATCTTGCATAGGCATCACCTCCTTATTCCCTGAACGGTCTTTGTCTCAAAGAGGAAATTGAAGTATTGGTGTTATTCACCTGTAGTTAATGTATCACACCAAAACAAGAAATGGGTATCTTCCCAAAAAATTTACAAAAACCCCTGCTTACCGATCGGTAAGCAGGGGTTTTCGGCTCGGCTAGTAAAGCTGAGCCGGGATGAGACTAGATACTACAGAGCGTTACCGCGAGGTAGTACTTCTTCAGGGAATACAAATTTTTCGTGGGGCTGATCTTGTGGTGACATCCAAGCACGGATGCCCTCGTTGAGCAAAATGTTCTTGGTGTAAAAGGTTTCAAATTCGGGGTCGGCAGCCGCCCGCAACTCTTGGGATACGAAGTCGTAAGCCCGCAGGTTGAGTG
>Ga0163148_10000225_pt1 | contig 74979 bp, 66 predicted proteins | sample OliLakLV19MP7P2_FD_148606 | JGI IMG/M metagenome (GOLD analysis project Ga0163148, IMG submission 148606) | Freshwater microbial mat bacterial communities from Lake Vanda, McMurdo Dry Valleys, Antarctica- Oligotrophic Lake LV.19.MP7.P2 | ecosystem: Environmental > Aquatic > Freshwater > Lake >...
GATTTTTCTAGAAAAAGGTTCTCACCGTACTGGTGAGTACGGTTGCGAGCCTTTTTCGTCGAAAAATCTCGTATAATCAACCATCTCATCCTTCTCGCTACGTTTCTACTGCTCTTCTTAGGTTAAACAGTCCGACGAGGTCGATCTTTGGGCAACGGTTAAGTTGGCCGGAAGTTTTGTATTTGAGTTCATCTTTCCCCAACTTGTGGAGGTATATCCACGTATCGCCAGTTTAAATGGGCTTGAGAGCGTGAATTTTGTCGTCGAAACCTCGCCCCAATTTTTAGAGGATTTCAAACGACGATTCGGTGAAGCAGCGCCGCAGTTTGCAGATTACGCTTATGATGCGGCAGCGATGATTAAACGCTGCGGAGTCGATCGTGAATGTCTGGTTTCCAAAGCAGATGGCGTGTCGGGCCCAATTGCGTTTGGAGTTGACGGGCGGAGAGTTGGACGGTTTGAATCGAAGCAGCTTATGAATGGTAAGTTTGAGGCGCTCATGGCAAACAATAACTGATATCCCGGATATTTCTGGAATTAGCGATTCTCAAAAGTCGGTGCCAATAAAATTGGCAAGCCCTTTGATACTAATCGTTAGAGATCAATTCGTTCTTCCATTCGCCCCATGAATGGTCGGAATTTTTTGAACGTCCAAGGGAGTTTGGTGCCTTAACTACTCTTCTCAGATTCGCCAGACGAAATCGCAATATAAGACTTTACAATCCCTAAAACCCGTTCGCTTTCAATCCGACTACGGGGAAAAAGCGTCTTAAACTGAGCGCGAGTTAGTAGCAAAAAATTTGTGAGAAACTCGCGCGCCTCGGCGGGATGTTTTAGTCGCGGATACCAGCCAAGCGGGATAGTGCAGGCTAACTTTACGCGCAAGCGCTCCGGCAGAAACCAAAAAAACGGAAACAGGAAATGTGGCTCAAGTGGAAAATAGCGCGCTGGAGTCTGAATAAAATGAGCCTTGCCGACCCGTTCAATCTCTTTCGCCATTAGCTCTTGGCGTTGCCAACTACCAACATGCTCTAGGACTGAGTTTGAAAAAACCACGTCGAAACTTCTGTCGGCAAAGCGTGAAAGGTCAGCACCGTCGCCTGAAATGGCAGAGAATCCTGGTTCGTTTACTGGCGTGGCCTCGAGATTTAGTAATACGACGGAGATCTCTGAAAGTGGCGTTAGTCCGGAGCTACGCCAGAACTCGTAGGTGCCGCCAACATCTAGAACTGTCAGTGGTCTTTTGAATTGTTCAAGAAATTGCTGAAGACGCCGACCACGGCGTTGGCGCAGGTAGCGTGCGATTGAGAATTGTGCGTCGCCGTCAGCGATTAGCCGATATAGTTTGTGTTTTAGAACGGGTGCGGACATTAGCGGGGCTCGATCTGATTAATTGAGGGAGGATTCTGGCAGAAGAGTGCCTGTATTAAAACGTGTGGGGAATCGCATTAGGCAGCTGGGGTTAAGTTTGCATATAGCGGTTTGCGAAAGTCGCGAGCGATATAATAGCGTTTGCAAACCGCTATAGATTCGCTGGAAACGAATCAAATCAACAACCTATAGCGATTAGTATCAAAAAGCTTGCCAATTTTATTGGCACCGACTTTTGATAATCGCTATAAAATGGAGCTAACGCCCTGATAATACAGAAAAAAGCTTCTTTCCAGGGCTCTTTTTGCTGGATTTGGTATAATCTGTCCGAAAAAATGGCTTGTCCATTAGTAATGGACAACGCTAAAGTTTGGACAAATGACATCCGCACGTCAAAATAACGGTCTATTCCTAGATTCCATTCTAAAGCTGCACTTTATAAAGGCGGCGCGTTACATGGCGCCAAAGGCGGGAGGTTCTAGCACGGATGGACAGCTTAGACTTGCAACTGCATCAGGTGTGTTCGTGTATAGGATACAACGAAGGATGTCTTACATTGGCGGTACTCTGTTACATACCCTGATTACCCGACCGATGTCTCAAAGTGGAGCATTGCACCCCATTATTCTTTTTACGCGATATGTTCCCTTGCCATCAGCCGAGAAGCTAATTGCTGCTGGCATTAATTTTGTAGATCAGGCTGGCAATATTCATCTTTCCATCGGTGATGAGCACTCCTGGACAGTGATTGGCAAGCGAGAGGTTAGGAACGCAGCGAGAAGCGCCTTCGTTACACCAGCTAAGATCCAGCTTCTATTCAGTCTGGCATCACTTCCAAACCTTGAGCAGGCAACTGTCCGACAATTAGCTGAAGTATCCAAGGTCGCGAAAAGTAATGTTGCCTATATTCGCAAACAACTTATCGATGAGGGAACTCTTTTCAGGAGCGGGAAGGGGCTGCAGTTAGTAGGCGGCGCGCAGCTATTGGAACGATTAGCACAGGGGTACCAAAATGTCTTAAAGCCGCGCCTAATTATAAACCGATTCCGTGCCCCAGACGCATCTTTAGAGCTATTTCTCAAGCGATCGAGGCAGGTCCTGGGACAGGTAGGAGTTCAATGGTCAATAACTGGAGGTTGGGCAGCCTACCGACTTCAGAAGTTCTACAAGGGACAAGAGCTAACGATGTTTACAGAGAACCTTGGGGCGGCCCACCTTAGACAGCTGCGGCTGTTACCGGATGCCAAAGGGCAGGTATTAATTCTGCGCTCCATAGGCGCGCCATGCTTCTGGAAGAAAATTGACGATGTTTTTATCGCTCATCCCACATTGCTGTATGCTGAGCTACTCCAATCTTTGGATCCTCGCGCTCACGAGGCTGCGGAATCCCTGAAAGAGGAGTATTGGTCTGATGGTTAGTTGCGCAAAGTATAAAAGCTCGTGGTGACCAGATACAATTTACTTCCGGCACAGCTTGCTGATTTGGTACAGGTTCAGTCTTATTGTGCCGACCTCAATACCGAGCTTGTAATTATTGGCGCAGTCGCTTTTCAGATTTATTTCCCCTCAGAGGACCGATTTACGAGCGATATCGATCTGGCAGTGGCACTCGAATTGAATAATTTTCAACGGCTCAAGAGCAAATTACTAAGTGATGGTTGGGTTGCATTTCGAAGACGCGAGCATCGCTGGCAGAGTAACGCCGGAAGCCTTTTTGATCTTTTGCCAGCAGGTCCAATTTTGCGAGCGCACAAGCAGATTGTATGGCCGGAAAGTGGGAATGAGATGAGCCTAGTCGGATTCGACTATGTTTTCACAAAATCGAAACCTATTCGATTGAATCAATCGTTGACGATTAATGTTGTCGAACCGATCGTATTGTTGTTTCTTAAAATTGTTGCGTTTATGGAGAACCAAGAAGTACGAGCGAAGGACCTCTTGGACATTCGTGCCATACTATCCCTCTACGAAGGCGAAAATGAGGAACGGCTCTTTAGCGCTCAGATATTTGACGCAGAGCTAAGTGACATCAAATGGGCCAGCGCCTATTTGGCAGGAGGCGACCTTAGGGCACTAATTACTACTCCTGAGCGTGATATCGTCATTAGTTTTATGCAATCTCTGCTTGTTGGTAGCAACGTCTGGCATCGTTTTCGAGAAAGCGCACTGCTGCTTGACGATCGAAGTGAGGAAGCCGCTCGCGCACAGCTTAGTGCTTTTGCGCAAGGAATGGAGTTGTTGTTGTAACCTCTCCGAATGAAGCAACGGCAAGCCCCGCTCGCAAAGTAGATAGGGGTTTGTCGAAAAGACGATTACATGACTAGATTGCAGAACAGCTGTCGGGACCGATGTTTTGTGCTGCTCCCGTTGTGTTCAAGCTTAATATATTACATCTCTAACTCTCAGGACCCTCATGCGACCTTCTGTACTTGGATTACTTGCTACTTTGATTCTTAGCTTCGATGCTACACAGGCATTGGCGATATCTCTAGATGAGTTTTTGGGAGAGGGGGTGGTAACGTCATCTGTTCCGAACGTTACTAAGTCTACTGTGACTGTAGATGCTTCAGCCGTCGGAGGGCGACGAACGTTGTATGCTAAGAAGACCTCCTTGGGATCAGGGGTTACAAGATTAGAGACGTTTGCCGATCCTGAAAGTGAAGGTGATCCCGATTTTTCACTTGGATATACTCAAGGAGTGCATTCTGGAATCGGGACCGTTATCTGGGACGGTGAAGATAATGCTGAGATCTTGACTCCGAATGGGCTAGGCTCCATTGACTTGACGCAAGATGATGGCACTGCCCTACTGTTGGGCTTGAAGTTTTTTGATTTTCCCTCATCCAACCCCCTAGATCTTACCCTGCGCTTCTATGATTCGAATGAACCAACGGCGGATGGCTACTCAGAGGTAACGATATCATTAAATCAAGCCATTGGATCGTTAACCCCAACCTACTTTAGTGTTCCGCTTGCGGCGTTTATTTCGTCAGGTGCGATTAGTATTACAACTTCAGCTGGGACAGTTTTTCCCGCCACAGTAGAAGTTGGTTCAGTAGGACCGGTTGATATACAGAGCGTGGGAGCGATTCGTTTAACCATTAATGGCATCGGAAACACCAATGCGCCCGACCTGACTTTAGATAACCTTAGAACCAACGGCCGATGCGATATCGTTCCCAACTCTGAGGGTAAAGTTGTTGATGAATGCGGCGTCTGTCTGAACGATCCGAACGCAAACCTGGGCAAGGACCAGTGCGGCGTATGTTTGGCAGGTCCGCCTGGATACAGTTATGAGCAAAGCAAACTATTTGACGGATGCGGTCTATGCCCATCTGAGCAGGGATATAGTTTTCCAGGTGGCTCAAAAGACCAATGCGGCGTCTGCAATGGTGACGGCAAATCGTGCCTTGATTGCAGTGGCGTAGCATTTGGATCAAGTAAGCTTGATGCTTGCGGAACGTGTGGTGGTAGTGCTCTTGATGTGGCGAGTTGCGGTAGCTCCTGCTCCGTTGTCTCTGCAACTGCGGAGGTACTCGACTTCGAGAAGCGCTTACTCAAACAGGCCAAAACTTTGCGTACACGCTTTCAAGCAGATGTGCGCCGCGCAAAGAACAATAAATGTAAGATCAATCTTAAGCCGCTATCTAGCTCAATGACTACCTCGTATGAGCTAATTCGCACCTCCGGTCGCGAGATCTTTCAGCAGGGCATCGAGGTGTGCAGCGACTCATGTATCACGGTGTCATATGCCGAGCAGGTTCAGTCGCTCAGTCCGGAGTTTGTTACGCTGGAAACCGGAGCAAAGCGCTTGGCTAAGTTGGTTCAGAAATGCTACCGCCGCATCGGTAAGAAGGGTGCAGTCGGCGGTCCAGGGATAACTAGCACTATCGTCACAGTGCGCACAGGAATTAACCAGTTGGTTGAAGACTGTCGTAATCGGCAGGTTTGTCCCAATTAGGCTATCACGATTATCAAGAATTAATGTTTTCACAGAACGTTAAGGTAGTCGTCTTCGTTCCCGAATCGCATACTGATGTTGTGCGTGAGGCGATGGGTAACGCTGGTGCGGGTAAGATCGGGAAATATAGTTTCTGCTCGTTCTCATCAAAGGGGATCGGAAGGTACAGGCCCGACGCTGGCGCGAATCCACATATCGGATCAGTCGGAAAGTTAGAAGAGGTAGCAGAGGAACGGATCGAGATGAACTGTGCGCGTGTGGACCTCACGCTCGTGATCGCAGCGATGCGAGCGGTACATCCTTACGAAGAGGTAGCGTTTGATGTATATGCGTTGGAGGGGAATTAGGGCTTAAGCTACATCGGATACAGATTAAACTTCAGGTCCTCTATCTCCTGCAAAGTATGTATCGATCGAATCTCACCCGCACCGACTTCGTAGAGATCCTGCACTGTCCCCACTAGTGTCTTAAGATCCGATACTTCAAGTTCAAGCTCGAAATCGAAGGTGCCCATCGCTTCAACTAAGAGTACGACACCTGAATTTTTCTGGGCAAATCTCTCAAGCTGCGCGCGCAAGCCGGTATTAAAACGCTCGGTGGTGATTAAAAGCCGATATGACGTCATTCCGAGGCGCGTCGAGTCTATCTGATTAATCCAACCGGCAATTACCTGGTGCTCTTCAAGTTGCTTGATACGACGCTCGATGGTTGAAGGGGCTGCTTTGAGATCTTGGGCAATAATTCGAAGGGAGCCGTAGGTTTTTACTGCAAGGCGTTGAAGCAGTTGTTTGTCCAGTTCGTCAAGCTCTACCACAGGCTCAACCGGCTCAAAAGTTATCGATCGGGTCTGCGCGTAGCGCTGATCAAGATACCGTCGTGAAAAAAATGTAACGCGCCGTCGTGGAGCGAAGGTCTTCTCTGCAATCAAGGCATCGCCATCTTTTCCAATACGGTCAAGAAAGACGGCCAGTTCATCAATCTTGCGAACTAGAAGAGTGACCCCACAATGAAACTCGCCACTTAGTAAGCCACACCAAGTCACGTTTGGATGGTTAACAATTGCACGGAGAACCTTAGCCTGTTGGCCACGAATGCCGGATCGTAGGCTGAAGAAGATTGCAATTGGAGTCATCCCCAATCCCCACGGATTGATTAGAGCTTTGCGAGCGATTAGCCCCTGCTCCTCGAAGATACGAATACGGTGTGCAACTGTGCTCGGCCGCATTCCAAGATCTTTTGCGAGCTCTGCAGCCGTAAGGGTTGGCGCAAATTCAATCCGAGCGAGAATCTCGTGGTCATGAGTGGTTAGGCGAACGGACATGGTGGGCATTCTTTTTTAGTCAGTCTTAGAAAATGCACCATCTGAAAGATATAAACCAGTACAAATATAGATGAGATTGCTCATTTATCATAAAACATCCAGAACTGAGCTTTGCAATTACAAATCTTTTTTGGAGTACCGTGTATGCCATCATCTGAAGAACAGAGCCTCTCTAATAATTCAACTGGGCGGAGAAGCAACCGTAGGTCTGTTAGTCTCGCAGAGGCTAGCTCGCTGATAGACCGCATCTTAGCAACTTGGGGACATCCCCCCGAGGAGCGCTCGATCATGGCAGCTGTTCTGCTGTATGCCGAAGTTCGGGGCAGTAGCCAAGGATTACTGAAGCTGTGCGGTGCAGGAATCCCGCGCGAACGAATCACTCAGGAGATTGCTGTAACCCGCAGCAGCACTAGCATCGCTAAAGTTGACGCTGGAAGAAGGTCAGGAATGGTTGCGATGCAGCGTGCAGTTGATGTCGCAATTGAACTAGTTCGAGTGTCGGGGGTTGCCGTCGTAGAGATGAGCAACACTAGCTCCTCTACCGGTGCGATCGGCTACTTTTCACGGCAACTAGCTGAGGCAGAACATATCGGCATCGTGGCGTCTGGCACTCCGGCACTAGTTGCACCGTTTGGAGCAGGCACAGCAGCCTTGGGCACCAATCCGTTAAGTATTGCGATACCGACGCTATCGCAGCCGATGGTACTCGATATCACAACAGCGGCGATCCCTTTCTTTGATGTGTTACGCGCTCAAGCGCTGGGATCGCAATTGCCAAGTGGGGTGGCGCTTGATTCTCATGGAGAACCAACGATAGATCCAACAGCCGCGCTAAATGGTGCCTTTCTGGCCCTAGATCGTGGTGCTCGTGGAGCGGGTTTGGCCCTGGCGCTGGAAGTTCTAACAGGAGTATTTGTTGGTGCCGATAGTTTAGGTAAACGTGGCGCGCGCAAAGATTGGGGAAATTTGGTTATCGCTCTAGATCCCGGTATCTTTATTCAGCGCAGTCAGTTTTTAGAAGGTGTTCAGCGACTTTTTGATACAATAAGGGCCTTACCTAGGATGAGCGGATTTCAAGAGATACTTATCCCCGGCGAACGTGGAGATAGATGTGCAGCAGCGGTAGAGCATCGCAGTGCGATCGAGTTATCCGATGAGGTCTATAGCGAGCTTAGTGCGATAGCATCAAAGACTTGTGCAAATGACGGCCCACTATGAACAATCTAGAGTCCCCAACACTCCAGGCGATCCGAACGACCCAGGAGCAAATAACGCCGTATATATATAAGACTCCAACCTGGCAGTGGCGTAGTGCAGGACTAAGTGCCGCACTTGGTTCCGATACTACCGTGCACTGCAAGCTTGAGCTGCTCCAGGTTACCGGATCGTTCAAACCACGCGGCGCGTTATGTGTAATGCAGAGCCTAACGAAGGAGCAGCTAGCGTGTGGTGTTACAGCGGTTTCTGCTGGCAATCACGCAATTGCTGTGGCGTACGCCGCTTCGAAACTTGGCACGCATGCTAAGGTAGTGATGCCTGAGTCGGCAAATCGAGTTCGTCGGGAGGCGTGTCTAGAACTTGGAGCAGCTATTGAGCTGCTACCAGATGTGCACCAAGCATTTGCTCGCCTCAAAGATATTGCGCAAAGCGAAAACCGTGCGATCGTTCATCCATTCGAGGGTCCGCTGACTACACTAGGGACGGCAACTCTTGGAGCAGAGTTTCTCGAACAGGTAGGCGAGCTGGATGCGTTGATCGTGCCGATTGGCGGTGGCGGACTTGCCTCAGGTGTTGCTGCTGCCGCAAGTATTTTGGCACCGAAATGCCTCGTTTATGGAGTCGAGCCGCTCGGCGCAGATTCAATGTCACGTAGCTTTTCCTCTGGAAGTCCAGAAGTGATCGAAAGTGTGACGACGATCGCCGATAGCTTAGGCGCACCGTGCGCATTGCCATATTCGTTTGCAGTGTGCCGCCGCCATCTAACGAAGATCGCGCTCGTCAGTGATGCGCAGCTACAGGACGCGATGCGAATAATCTTTCGCGAGCTAAAACTCGCAGTGGAGCCAGCTGGTGCAGTAGCAGTAGCGGGGTTACTGGGCCCACTTCGTGAATTAGTTCAAGGAAAAAGAGTCGGTGTGATTATGTGTGGTAGTAATATTGATGCCGAAGGATTCTATAAATTGCTATCCCTTCAGTAGCATATAGGCAGTTTGCAAAAGCTATTATATCGCTCGCGACTTTTGCAAATCGCTATATAGATTATCTGCATCGTCCACCCATCCCGTAGAGTTTGGGATTTCCAAACTTCGCTACAGGGATGGGCGCTTGAAAACTCTAGAAGCTTCAATTGAGGTTCAACAAGACAACCTACTTCGTATCAAAGAACGTCACTTCATAAGTTGGAGCACCGCTAGCTCCGCCGCTGCCCTGGCAGGTAAACGTGCTCGTTGCATCATCAAATGGGTAGACGTAAGCCGTCGGGCAAGCTTGCTTTAAGAACACCAACCAAGGTTGAGCTATCGATACCCACTGCGGATTGTTGGCATAGCATCCATTGTCAGCGCCACCGAATGACGAGCTCACAATTGATGGCCAATTTGAGAAATCAGCACTTGAACTTGTTGCACATCCGCAACAATCACTGACTGCCTGATTGTTGTAACACGATTGGGCCTGCTCAGGGTTGTTGGAATCAGCAGGTTTAGTACAGATATGCAGGTTAGTGTATGAACTACTAGTACCATCAGAGTTCGTTATTGTGCTTGCACAATTAAGTGGCGCACCGAACGGTTCAAACGGCGCTACGTTATTGATCGAGGATCCGCAGATCTGATCAGCGCTCCACCATCCGATCTTAGTTCCACAGACCTGGGTGTACTGTTGGTTCTTCTTCGCGTTTAGCGCTAGCCCGCACACTAAGCCAGCTGACGAACAGTCTGAATCTATGGCGCATTCACAGTAGCCAAGGCTATTTGGCGCACCGCCGTTGGGACACAGCATTGCGCTGGTATGATAGGAACCAGCCACGTTTTTCAGTAGGTTTGTTTGATCCACGCCACTTACAGTCGGGGTTACGGTCCAACTACAACCCGAGAGCGTCCCGGACTGAGTTGGGCTTCCAGGTCCAGCGCAGGAGTAGGGATCACCACTTGTTGCCGTGAAGGTTCCGGGGGATGGAACAAAAGAGGCAGCTAGATTTATGCCGTTAATTATACTGACGTCATAGAAATCCGGGCCGAATGGTGCAGTTGTCTGATTGCTTAAGGTGAACTCCAATAGAGTGTTTGGCGGATTACCACCAGTTCCTGTTGGGCACGGCGCATTGGCAGCGCTGTCACAATCAGCAGTTGCGCAGTGTTGTCCATTGGAATCGCAACCGGTTCGCGCAAACATGTTTCCGCTCCACTGAATGCCGATCCCTGATTGAGGGGCTGGGAAACAGAGAATTGATTTAGCCGATGGAGCTAGATTCATCTGACCAATACTGAGCGGAGGAAGATTCCAGTAGCAGAACGAGTTATCGGTATTGCATTGAGCAATCGTTCCACAATCTGATGATGTGGCGCATCCACAGGTACCCGCTGTTGAAGCCGCAGCGTTGGCACCCTTACAAGATCCGGCTGCCGCGGTAGGGCAATCCTGATCGCTCAAACATGAGATCGTTCCTGCTGTAACTCCAAGCCAGATCTGCTCACTAGAGCTATTTGTAATCGTGAATGCGCGCTCGCCTGCTTGGCAGGTGGCTGCAGTCGCAACAGGAACTGCGTAAGTGCCGAGCACTGTAAATTCCTCTCCACCTTCGGTAAAGGAGATCTCAATTGTATCGCCGACCGACGCACAGAGCGAAAGGCTAAAGAAACTCCCATCGTCAAGAGCGACAGCGGAGTCCTTAGTACAACCCTCATCTCCCTCAACCGCTGCTCGCAGAACATTAAGCTGCGAGATGTTCTTGCCAACTATTAGCCCATCCCCGGGTGCTACATTTTGCGTCCCAGTGATTACCACTTGTCCAGCGCTATCAGGGCTAGAGATATAGACTGAGGGTTCAACCGAGGAAGAGGAGTCGCTTCCGCCAGAGCACCCGCAGTAGAAAAGAGCGCTGAGGACAAACATGATCTTTACGGCAGCGTGGCTTCCAAGGGTGTTGTTAGTGATTGGCATGTTCGTAGGCAATGAAAGTGAAACATCTATAGCGACTTGAGATTATTGGAGTAAGCAGTTCAGCAGAACGGTGCAGAAAAAGTTAAGGATTGGGCGTTACGTAGGGGGGTTACGTCTGTGGTTTTGACAAACGGCGTTGTGGGTAGTTCGACTCATCCATAGAACGAGTAGCTATTGCCTTGTATTTTGTCGAGTTGCCTGCCATTATTGCCTTGTATTTATCTAAGTTGGCATTAACTAATGAAATTACCTAGAGAAATATTCGCAGAGTTAATGTGTTGGAAATCACGCTCCAGACGAAAACCGCTAATGCTTCGGGGCGCACGACAGGTTGGCAAGACCTTTATAGTCCGAGAGCTGGGAGCTAAATTTACCAACTTTATCGAGATCAACTTTCTCGACAACAAAGACCTACACAGCGTATTCAAAAGAGGTAACTTTAATATTGATAAAATTGTCGATGAAATTAGTGTTTATTTCTCTAAGCCGCTGATAGATGGCAGTTCACTCCTTTTTTTGGACGAGATACAGGCTTGCCCGGAAGCGATTGAGTCGCTGCGATTTTTCTATGAAAAGCGACCCAACCTACATGTAATCGTTGCTGGATCCCTGCTTGAATTTGCACTCTCCGAGATTCCATCCTTCGGCGTTGGACGAACCGAGAATTTATTTCTCCATCCCCTCAATTTTAGAGAATACTTAACGGCACAAAAGCGCGAAGAACTGCTTAAACAGATTCAGTCTAGCACCCCTAAGTTACCTCTGCCTGAAGCACTTCATAGACTTGCCCTGGAGGAATTCAAAACATTTCTCCTAATTGGAGGTATGCCGGAGGTTGTAGCTCTGCACGTTGGCAATAAATCATTCCTTGAGGCATCTGGAATTATCGAGAACATCATCATTGGCTATGAAGACGATTTTCGAAAGTATGCCGGGCGCGTTCCTACCGAGAGATTGCGGGAAACAATGCGGTCGAGCGCATTGCAGGCCGGGAAGAAGTTCGTATATAAGCACGCGTACCTCGATGCTAAGTCAGATGCTGTACATAACGCACTGAATCTTCTGACTATGGCCGGCGTTGTCAGCAAGGTTTTCCATTCCGCCAGCAATGGTGTGCCGCTCGGGGCCGAGATTGATCTTAGAAAATTTAAAACATTGCCGGTCGATATCGCAATTTATCAACGACTTGCTGGTCTTCGCATACAGGAGCTAACAGTTATTGACCCTGGGGAATTGATTCACAAAGGAGCGTTAGCCGAAGCATTCGTGGGACAAGAGCTGCGCGCATATCACGTCCCAACATCGCAACCAGATTCATACTATTGGCATCGTGAATCAAAGAGTAGTAATGCCGAAGTTGATTATGTCGTTGAAGTTGACACAACCATAGTTCCAGTAGAGGTAAAGGCCTCAAGCAAGGGGTCGATGACAAGTATGCGGCTATTCCTAACCGAGAAACGTTCGGATCTCGGGATTAGGGTGAGTACCGAGAATTTTAATACCTACCAAAATATTATTACCGTTCCAATATACGCGGTTGCCGAGATTCCGCGAATTGTACGCGCCGGGCTGTAAGGGAGTAGATACTTGCCAGAAATTTCCACCAAAGTTCCTGCTTTCTTCCCGGAGCTTCAACCTATGTGGTTTGCAAAGTTGCAAGCCATATAATAGCTTTCGCAAACCGATACAATTTTCAGCGCTCTGCTCGCGAAACCCTCTCGATCTCATTCACCACAGCGGCAAAGTAACAGGCCTTGAGTGTCCGCAGATCGACTCCAAACGCTTCCTGGGCGATCTCGCATACTCGCGCAAAAGTTAGTGGCACTTCTCCATCCTCTCCACAATCATCGGACATCATTCGGACAAGCGCGCTGATCTCTGTATCAGCTGTGATCAACATATGAATCTGGTTATAGGGTATTCCAAACACCCCTCGGCAGAAGCGATCGGCGATGCTGAAATATTCGAGCAGTGCCTCCGAGATACTTGCAAATCGCATGTGGTAATCAAAACCAACTCCCGTGTTATCGCTATTTGTCAATAGACGCACATCTTGCTCGTGCTCACTAATGACACGATGTGGAATACCTTTGGGTGATTGCTCGTCTGGTTTCATTTGAAGACATCATACATAAATCGGCCGATTGAACAGAGGGGATTGTCGAGATGACCCAAAGATTACGATCTGCGCTCTGTAACGAGACTAGCGGCCGATTATACGCTGCGAGGGGTCACCAAACTCACGACTGAATCTTTAAGTGTGGCCCCATCAAAGTCTCCCAGCTCTTCGTGATCTTGGCATACTCTGCGGGGCAGGCCTCAGCTCTTTCTTCAGGTAGACCGTCTTCACCAACAAGGTAATCATATTTCTTAGGATCGCTGCCTACCATAAGGCATGCCATCGTATACCAACGTTGCTCATCAACCGGATGTTCATCAGCAAAATCCAGATCGTCTAGCGATTCTGCAACTTCAAGATCGAACGATCCTATTGCGCTATCCGCAAGATTCTCATCGTCATCGCTAATCTGAATTAGCGCTAATGTCGCAAAGCGATCAACAGCATCCTCTTCGTTTTCTGTAATTGGCAGATCGAAGACATCAACCGCCGCATGACCAAGCTCATGAAAAAATGTGAAGATTAACGAGCTCATTACCTGTTGGGCGACACTTTCTTCTGTTGCGTCATCATACTCACTAAATGCATCAGTCATAGCAGTAATGAGTTCATAACAGATGGTTATCTGACGGTCCTCGCTGAAGTAGTATGCATTTGCCTCTTCACAGCTTTCAAAAACTACCTGTACTTTAGGGAAATTGAATGTTTCATTAACATTCTCTATTAGTTCCTCAAATCGCCCGGTCTCTTTCAACTCTGCTGCTATACGACGTTGACGTGCATCCTTAGGCTTTGCATAGGAGAGCGAAAGTTGTCGACTATTTGGTGAGACCTTGGACTTTGAAGGCGCAATCTCTTCCAGAGCCTCGTCCTGATCGCTTTCTTCCGCACTGTCATCTGTTCCACTCTTATACACAGCCGTAATATCTGCACGCACCGTTTTCTTTCCCAACAATGATCCATGTTGCGCGTACCCTTCAGAAACCAGGTACGGTGAGGACCAAGCGCTTATCAAAAGAAGAAATGCGAGGAACCGGCATGTGTAGTTTGTCATCGCCAGTGACATCGGTACTTTACCCAGGGAAATTGAGCTTTTAGCGTTAAATTCAGATGAATTGAGGTCGTTATGGTCTCTAAATTTCCTCCACCCCGTGGTCTTAACTTTGATCCGCCGCTACCAAGCTAGCCTGATCGAATTTTGGCATCCTCACTCAGAACAGCCTCCCTTCCTTTCCTCTTCCTATATGGACACCCGCTTGGGGCCTGCAGTTAATATGCTAACATGCTGTGATCATGAGGTTGTTGCTTTAGTCGGGGGGGGGTGTCCATAAAGGGGCGGACTACCAATGGGGGAATTCTCGCTTGGTTTCATCTGAAGACATCATCCATTTTACGGACGATTGAATAGAAAGGATTGTCGAGAGGTTCCTAAGATTAAGATAGGGCGTTATAGCGATTATCAAAAGTTGGTGCCAATAAAACTGGCAAGCCTTTTGATGTCAATCGCTATGGCTGCCGATTCTACGCTACGAGGGGTCACCAAATTCAAGAATGAATCTTTAAGTTGTCCTCTAGCCTATTGCAACTCAAGCATAAGGTGGTGGCTCGAGTCTCAACGAGCCGTGCCAGTCTTTTATCGATTCATGAGATTTTTTTACTGCGCTTTCTAATCTCTTGCCACCAAAGTATGGAAAAGCCGTAGGTGAGTTTCCATACATACCAGGCGCAAGCACGCGTACAACGCTTAATCCCAACTTAGCTATCTCAGCTGTAGTTAAATCTACCGAAACTATATCCGACGATTCGGTCGAGACTGCATCAATAAGAATCTGTCGTTGTTCTTTTAAAGAGTAGTAAGGAATAGATAGCTGATCTGTAGTTACATTCTTGGATAAGGACCAAAGCTCTTCGACGAAATTGTGTGCCCGCGGATCTAAATACACTTGCATCTGACAGGGAAGATCGACCACGTCGTGAAAATCCTTGCGGTAGCTATCAAGATAGCGGCGATCGGTACGAACTGCTTTAAGGTTCTTTCCAGTGATCAGTTTGTCCTTAACCGCCTTCCAAATATTCCCATCCTCATTAAGCAAACCCTGGGCATACTCATGAAGTTGAACTGCCTCTGCAATGGCCTTAAGAGCCGCCGTCTCGGCGTTTAAACGCGAAGCAATTCCCAAAGAAAGAAGCCCCTGTTTTTCATCAAGTAACAGGCAACCCATTACTGGTACCATGGTTGAAGAAGCGATAGAAAAAAGACTAAAGCGCCAGCCCAATTTGAAGGTCTCTAAACTATTAGCTATCAAGCTACCTTCTTTGAAACTCAAGGACTTTGCCTCAAGGCGCCCATGCCACCATTGATGCGCAGCATCACGTTCAATTATCTCCTCTAAGGCCGAGCATTCTGCAAAATCTCGTCCAGGTCCAGCAGCAATGCCAGCAAACATTGTGACATTGGTAGGCAGACTACGATCGCGAACGTAGTACCAGTTAACATAGGTTAGTTGCGCTGGTGCCAAACACTCCGTATGAGACAGAAGTGATTTGCCCCATACCCAATCGGCCTTCAGATCCCTAGTGAATGGAACAAATGGGAATCCCTCAGCGGCGTATTGTTCGTCTGAGAACAGCGCAAAAGTGGTCGGATCTATGGCATTAAGTCTGCGGTTCTGTAGTTCTGTATAGGTAGCACTCTCGAAACCCTGCGATGGTATAGCATTTCCACAATATCGCTCGACCGCTTCGCCAAGGGCTGCTGCAACTGCCATTTTTGGATCGTCCCATGAGGCTCCCGCAGCAATTCTATCCGCTGGCCAGCCGAGAACTGCTTCAATGTCAGAAATTTTTGCCTCAACAACTTTCAACCCCGACGGCCACCATTTCTGAGGTTTCAGATGATCTAATTCTCTCACCAATCCAACATACTTAGAGACAAGAGCGGCTTCGATCTCATCAATTCCTTTTTGGACTACGGGGGGCTCGTCTACAGGTAAGGAAGAATATTGTTCTGGTACTACAAGCGTAGGGATCTTGAGAACCATCGAATGGACTCGCTGACCACTTCGATCAATTCGGGTTTCTGATTCTGCAAGCTCTCCCTTAGACTTTTGAAGTAGAGTATCCAAAAGTGCGGTCTGTTGCGACGCAGGGTAGGCATTTTCCTGTGTTCTAAGTGGAAAATTTGCCTCCAATCTTTGCTGCATCTGCTCCGGCCACCAGCTGGCAGCCAAGCGCCTTGTAATCCAATCCTGGACACTCAAACCACTTTCGGAAGAGAAAGTTGGCGAGATACTTAAGGTGGTGTAGGAGATCTCGCAGACCAACGTTGGCCTAGAAGAATTCAACTCAATAATTATCTGTCGAGATTTAATAGCACTCTCAACTACAAGTACTATATGAGAGTATTTTGAAAGCGTGGGCTGTTGCTCCCTTGGGATACAATTGACACCCAGCTGGGCGACCAATTGACCGGCAGCGAATCCTTGCGCACAAAAAAGTAAGTCTGTATTGGGTAGTTCGCTAAATTGACAATCTGCCAAACCCTTGACTACTCGAACCAGTCCGATATCTTCAAGCTGTTTCAGGATGTCCGCTAATTCAGAGAAACAGCTCTTAAATGTTAGTTCTGAGAAATCAACACCCGCTAACAGAATCTGTAATAATGCTAAGTGAATATCTGCCTCAACATTTAAATCAAAGAGGCGCGAATGATTGTCTTCAAGAACAATGCGGTTGCCTTTAGAAGAGAGAGCAACTGTAGGACCAAGGGAGTACAACATACTATCTGAGCTCTAAAAAATGGCGGTCAACGCAAGGTTGACCGCCAGTTGCGAAACTATGACTTCCAGTTGAAGCCAACACTAGCTGATGGCGAATTGCAGTTGCTATGCGCTACGCCAGTAGCCTTAACTTCCAAAAGACGCACTACATTTTTACTTTCTACTTTCATGGCCATTCTCCAATTTAAGTTATAGACCTAATTCAACAACTTCACGCCAATTCGGCTGCTCAGGATAATGAAACTCAGGATCGATCTGCTCAAGCAGATCGCTCGGTGCGCCAGCACCCCAAGCAGGACCAATTCGACGATGAATCTCTAATAGTTGGGCAAGATATTTGTCCCAATCTTTCTTTTGTAATGCCGCGTGCTGGAGTATTTTGTCCAAGACAATAGCATTTTGCTGCTCTAGCTGATCGATTGGTTCGACAATTCCACGATCAAGTTGTCGAACGAATCTTGAAACGCCAATAGTAGCGATTAAGTAGGATCCAGTATGCTCAATGAGGAATTGACTATCCTCTTCACTGGAAACTTTGTTGCCAACTACAATTAATGGTAAAGAGAAACTTTTTCCAAGTTCCTCATATTGGCGCAATACCGCAACAGATTTTAGAGTAGGCTCAACAACCAATACTAAAAGATCAAACCTACTAAAGAGCGACGAGCTGAACGCATCTGCACCAGCAGTCATATCAACCAACAGGTAATCTTCAGTTGAATCAACGGTGTGATTAAGGATGATGTCAACGACCGCGGTCTTGCCATGATAGCAATGCACGCCTATATCATCTTCACGGTGCATGCCACATGATAGCAAGGTAACGCCCTCGCGACTGATCCCAAATCGCGTTTCGATCGGATTGCCATCACCTACCCCAACCAACCTCGAGCCTGGGCCAGGTGGCGTTGTTTTGAACATTGAAGCTGGTCGGATGCGCTGGTTCGTTCCGCGGAAAAAATCTTTAATAAATTGTTGATCGTCATCCAATTTGGGCGATTGAGATAATTCAGCATCAGAGAATCCCAAAGCACTGCCTAGGTGTTGATTTATGTCAGCGTCTATAGCCAGTACATTTTTATCTCGTCCAGCTATGAACCTAGCCATCAGACCACAAACAGTTGTCTTCCCGCTTCCGCCTTTCCCTATGAATGCAATCTTCATAAACCTTGGATTACCATCTGATAAGCACTGCTAGACTAATACATACGCAGTCAGTCCTTTAGGACTAGGGCGAGTATTAGGCATACCGAGCAATAGGTCAACTATTCAACACCATTATTTTGTGATTTTCTGTTACTTTTTGGTAACTGTTATTCACGGGGGAAGATCACCACCCGTAATCATCATTCAGTGGTAAAAATGTAAATCTCAATCACGAGTGGCATCCGTGAGCCGGAGCCGAACCAACAACAGATATTAGCCCTAGCTTTAAAGTTACGGTAAGCGCCGCAGATGCTTTCCAGAAAGGTAATTCAAGGAGAATACCTTTCTTGACGCTCTTCGAGCGTTTTTTTTTGGAGTGGCATATGTATCTTTGGTTCGCCATCCGGCTCACAATATAGCTCTCCAAGAATGTACTTGCCAAAACGTAAAACTCAAGTGAGAGGGCTATATCGCTCGCGATTTTTGCAGACCGCTATAGAGAAATTGAACCTTTAGCGCTACATTCTATTGAGTTAGCCCTGAACCCCACTCTACCCCCAACCACCCAAGCCATAGAAAATGGCAGCACTCACGGCCGACCAATCAGCCCCGCCCCCAAATTACTTAACCAAATGGTTGACAATCCCTCGCGATGTCACTACAATCAACCATATGGTTAAGCAATCAGATGATCGTCTCGACTCCATTTTTCAGGCTCTTTCAGATTCAACCCGTCGGGGAATGCTGGCGCGGCTTGCTAAGGGAAGGCTTAGCGTTACTGAGCTTGCTGCTCCGTACGATATGTCTCTGGCGGCGATCTCAAAGCACCTTAAGGTTCTCGAGGCGGCGTCGTTTGTAAAGAAGGAAAAGAACGGACGATTTTTTATATGTCGTGCCGATCTAGGGCCTCTCGCTGAGGTGACAAAGGTGCTTGAGGAGCTCGGTGGGTTCTGGAGCGACAGCCTGAATGCCTTAGAGAAAATTTTATCAGATGATAGCAGTTCAAAAAAAGGAGAAAAAAATGCAAACAAGTGAATGTGCAATGTCGAATCCGAAGGTAATCGTAAAGAAAATTATCCATGCCGATCCTGAGAGGGTGTTTGAGGCCTGGACTAAACCTGAGTTAATGAACCAATGGTATGTAGGCGGAAAGGGGACTGCTTCTACTAAGGTTGATCTAAGGGTGGGTGGATCATATACGAATACGATGCACATAGAGATGGATGAACATAGCTGCAAAGGTTGCAACTCTGAAGTTGGAGCCACAGCCCCAAAGGGTAGCATCCAATCGTTTCTGCATGAGGGTACATACTTAGAGATTACCCGCCCAACGCGTCTTGTTTTTACCTGGAACTCTCCATCTGTGCAGAATACAGTTGTGACAGTTGATCTGAGAGCGGTTGAGTTAGGCACCGAAGTCACGATTACGCATGAGCTACAAAGCCAAGAAGCTTGCGAAAGCCATCAGGGTGGATGGACGTATGCTTTAGAAGGATTGGCGAAGTATCTTGGGTGATCTCTCGGGTCAAGACTGATCTGGAAGGCCCTTGGAGATTCATCGCTACAGGTTCAGGCGACTAGTGCTTGCCAGGGGGATCTCTCTCCGCCTCAACAAGTAACCGCCGTAGGACGCTGGCTACTCGCGAATTCGCGAGGTTCTCAAGAATTCGGAGCGGTAGAATTGCAGGATTCAATCTCTGATGGGCCTCTCCTTGAATATCGAGCACTGCTTGAAATGCAGCGTTTGCTCCGGCGATCGCTTTTTGAACATCGGCATCACTTTGCGGAAGTGCTTCAAATCCCTGCAAGAAGGATCTGAAATAGGATTGCGTACCAGAGCCATGCATATTTAGAAAACGAGCACCGCGCGAGCTGTCGAATCCGAAATTCTTGCGGACAATAGCGGAGATCATCACTCCACCCATGCGCGAGCCGCTGCGAACGTATTGAGCGCCAGCTAGTGCCATTATGTTATCGAGTGCCAACTCCGTTACGGGCAGCCTTGAAATTCGAGCATCAATGTTCTTCCACCCTAGGTCGGCGAGATCTAGGCGGATACGCTCTGATGCTGGCGGGGTCTCTGGCGCAATACCAAGTCTGCTAAACATCTGGCGACCACCCGGGGTGTGATCAATCACCAGCTCAAAGAGTCTTTCACTTACCAGATTGGCTAAGAGATACAAGCCATAATCATGTAGAGCGCGCTGCATCTCTGGATCGGTTTGTAATCGCCGTGGGCCGTCGGGCGAGCGCTCGACCATCCGTTGAACTGCAATATTGATCGGAATTCCAGATTCAAGCTGCTCGTGTACTGCTTGAGTAGCTGCGCGAACCTTGTTGCGAATGTCAAAGACCGTCACCTTAGTTTGGACTCAGGGCTGTCTTGACATTGGGGGTCAGCTTACCCTTTCCCTTTCCCTCGCCGCCTTTATCTTCCTTAATCTCACACATAGATCTCTCCAGTTAAAATCCCAACGGACACTTACTCCCCAACACTTCCTTACCGACTTCTTCACCTTCGAACGAGACCCTCGTCCCATTCTCAGGTTTCGCGAACTCGAAGCTCCGTCCAAATCGCCGCCAGCAAAATATGCATAGCAGCCAAGTGAAAAGAGCTCCAAAAGCAACCCCATACTCCTGTGCCGAGAAAGTCGCCTTTCCCCGCAGATGAAGCGTCACGAATGTCGCGGTGATCGCGTAGATCACCAGCGTCACTCGATTCATGAGGTACGGTCGCAGCACCTTAAGAACTAAGCGTGTCTGCACATATCCCGCTGGGAGTCTGCGCAGCACGACGACTCGGTACCACAATCGGACCATGAGCCCGATAATGAACGTGACCGAGGCGACTTCGAGCACGATCCTCAGCCAGGGCTCGCGCCACTGGCCGAAGTATAGCCACCAACCGATGGTGGCGAAGATCAAGATCAGCCACCAGATTCTCCGGTAGCGATCCTGGATGAACAACGTCCAACTGCCCCCGAAGAGGGCCGCTAGACTCACTGCAGATCCGGTCAAGCGGGGCATGAACCCCTCCTCTCTTTCTCGTTCTCACGAGGAGTAAAATTTCCTTAGAATCTTCGATTAACAACGTCCCGACGATTGAAGACAGACTCATCAACCGACGGGATGCAAAAATACATCTACTCAACCTAAAAATTTGAGATCACGACGCTTACTAGTCGTCTAAGCATGGGTATACATTGCCTAGCTCGGTATATCAAGTAGGGCAATTATAAATAGAAGAATACCGCCATGAGTGATGCGATAGCGGTTAACTGCTGTGCGGACACCCACCGCAAAAAACGCAGATAGCTAATGATTCCAGCATCTTAACATCATGCTAGCGTTGGGTGTTGGGTGTCCGCAAAGATCTCGCAAAGAACTTGATCGCAAAGAGCTTAGAAATCCAACTGCAATCCAACATAGGCGTTTATTCCCGGCTGTGTTTGCGGGAAGAAGGGCTCCTGGTAGTTACGATCCAAGATATTGCGTATTCCGCCGATAAGTTTGCCAGAATTCGATTCGCCAACAAGTGCTTTGGAAAGCGATAAGTTCATTAAAACGTCAACTGTTGTGAAGCTGCCAGCATTAAACTCAGTTCGACCGGGCCGCGATGTTTCCTGAATCGATCGCACCACGGATCGCGCTTCAATCGATGGCTGAACAACATCAACCCAATCATTGTGAACAGGGATTGCATATGATGTGCCGTAGTTAAATGCCCAGTTGGCTAAATCAACAATGTCTGTATCGGGCGAATAAGTACGTGATGTATTCGCGTGTAGATCCCACGCATCTGTCACGGCATAGTTTGTCGCCAACTCTGCACCGTAAAGATAGACCGATCCGGAGTTCTGGTACTGTTCTACGAACTCTCCGCGAACCAACCCAAGACTTTGTGTCGTGATATAGTCATCAACCCAGTTTGTATAAACTGCGGCATCGTAGGTGAAGCGACCGTTCTGATCCTTGGTTCCTAGCTCAATCGAAACGGAGTGTTCCGAATCTAGATCCGCTTTTCCGATAATGCGTGTTGGTGCTCCAAGATTGACGATAGCATTCTGAAACCTCTCCCCAAGGTCTGGGGCGCGATAGCCAGCGGCTACATTCAGGTAGACTGACTGCTCGGCCTCAATCTTATAGACTGTACCGATGGACCCGCTAAATCCGTAGTCACTCTCATCTTCTCCAGTCTGATCATCATGCACGGTGAAGTAATCGGCCCGCACGCCGGGGGTTACCGTGACATCTTCAGTCGCGGTCCATTGATTCTGCGCATACAACCCATAGCGATACTGATTTGCTTCGGCGCGAACGCGGTCGATATAATCGGAGGTTTGTTCAATACTCTCGCCGATGCCTGCGCGGCCTACTACCTGAGTCAATTCGGTCTCGGGTAGATGAGTCTCGTCATATCCCAAGTCAAATCCGAATGTTATTAGGTTTTCAGCGTTAGCGCGAAACCGTGCCTGATTCTGCCACTCGATGGTGTTTGTTCGATCATTGGTATCAACGATGGAGTTCGTGACCGTCGCTTCTGGATTTACAAAGCTTGGTGGGCCACCAAATCCTGGAAAACCAAGGTTGTAGAAGGCGGTTTCGCGGTGAAACTGGCGCCGTAGCTGCTGCCAATAAACGCCGGATTTCACATTCTCCCATCCGCTACCCAGGTTACTAGTCTCATACTCTGTGCCGATCATTGAGCGTTGATAGAGGGGGAAGGCAAAATACAATGGTGAGTTGATCGGCTTTGTACTTCCTGGGGGCGGAAAGGTGGCGATTGGCAATGTAATGGTTGAATCCTCAACTGTAACATCCATTGTACGATCTAAATTTCCAAGGAAACGAAACTTACTATCGTTATCGATGTGATAGTCGAACTTACCAGCCAATCCGAAATTTCGGTAATCGCCGTTAGTCGCCTCCTCGTCGTCAGGTAGGTTTGGCCTTCCACTGTAGGTCCAGTCGGCGGTTAGAATCGAGCTGATATCCTGGTCGCCAATATCAACATAGGTTCCGTAGCGGTTGGAGCTGCTCTCACCGTCATATACATAGCGCGCGCCCTGGTTTGTTCCAAACTCCGATCGGCGCTCCGGTTCACGGGTAATTATATTAATTGCACCACCAAACGCATCCGTGCCGTAGAGTACGGATGCTGGTCCACGTACAACCTCAATGCGCTCAGTGTTAAATGTCGAGTAGAGACTTAGGTTTCCTCCACCGTAGCCAATTCCCTGACCCGCCTGCCGAACGCCGTCGGTAAGGGTCAGAACGTGTTGAGCACCAAGTCCTCGCAGCGTAAACCCTTCCTGCCAGTAGTTTGGGTTTCCTTCGGCTGGAGCCATAGAGAATCCTGGCAATCTGCGCAGGGCATCATCAATATCGGCGTAGGCATTGTCCTCAAGGTCTTCGCGGGTCACAGTACTGAGTGACTGTGGAACATCGATCGGATTCTGCTCCAGACCGCGCCCCGCTGTTACGACGACCTCGATTGGGTTCTCAGAGTCGATAGGGTCTCTAATCGCTCTTTGGTCGCCTGTCTCCGCAGCCGAATCTTGGGAATGCGCGACAGTGGAAGTTAATACAGTGGAAGTTAATAGGGTAAAAGCTAAAATTGGCAGCGCAAGTGTCCAAGAAGGAACTAAGAAACGGGCCGAGAATAGTTGAATTCGCATGTAGAAGACTCATCAAAAAAATAGGTATTAGCGATGACCCACAAGTGTATATTGCGAAGTGCAATACTTCGTCAACTAGCTTGAAGGTAAGTCGTCGGATCGCGAGATTTCGGCATTTTCGCCAAATAAAACCGCGAAAATTGATAGAACTACACGTAGGGTGCCTAAGCGACTAGCTGAGATTTTTTCAATAATTTAGTCCATGTCGTGACACAGCCGTGACATAGGGGCATATTATCGCATTTATTTTTGATTGCTGCGTGGCTTATCGGTCTACGGTACTTAATCACCGCCGCTGGACCACGTATAATTAGACTATGAGGGCGCGTTCTCACATTCAAAGGGCTAGATGGTCTGTTACAGGCTTGCCTCACGCCTTCTGCGGATCAGTGGCGATACACCTTTTCATCCTCGGGCTGTTTTTTTGTGGTGCTGGGTTAGGGTTATATGGTTCCGGTGCTGGAATCGGCAATGGTACTGGTGGAGCACGCGGCAACGGAGATCGATTAGCCACCTTCGTTACTGTTTCACTTGAGGAGTTATCAAGTGAACCGTCGCAGTCTATAACGACATCGGCTACAGCGACTTTGCTCACAGCACCATTTCTCACTGCGCGATTGGCGGCCCAGGGGGCTATTGCAGGCGATGATTTACAACCCAGTGTGATTCAGGAGCTGCAGCCGGAATTGCTGCGAGTCTCCAATGCCGTCTCAACCCCCAATTTCTTCATACCGCAACCCAAACAGCGCGCGAAGCAGGTGTCGGTAAAGACCTCGAGTGTTCAGCCCCAGCCACGTCAAGAAACTAAAGCGGTTAACGCAAGGCTCGTCAATTCCGCATCCCACTCTACTATTGCTGCTAGTTCCGCTAGCGATCATCCACTAATAGTTGGACAGGGAGCTGGTACGGGTGATGGTGACCCGACAGGCAGTGGCGGCGAAGGTGGATCGGGGATTGGGTTGCTCTCATCGCGAGCGCGAGTAGTTTCTGCGCCGAAACCACCATACCCCGCAGCAGCACGACGAATAGGATTTGAAGGGCGTGTAGTTTTAGATCTTGTAATTGATCCATCGGGAAGTGTGCGTGATGCATCAGTTCATAAAAGTTCGGGTCGAATTGATTGTGATTTGGCCGCTCGTAATACCGCTTTGCAGCGCTGGCGATTTGCTCCTGCGATGAAAAATGGCGAGTTAGTTAGCACTACAGAGCGGGTAGCGGTGGTCTATAGAATTTCTCAAGATAGTAGCCAAGGATAGCGAGTGATTATTCCAGTAAAGACTTAACCTTCTCTGGGTCCAAATTTTCAGCGCTAGCGGCAATCAATGTCTCGGCAACCTGTGGCGCCCGCAAACTAGCTCTAAGTTTGCGCGCAATCTGTTGTGCTAGTTCAGTTGCTTCAGATACTCCAAGGTTAACCTCTTTCACCTTGGTTATGTTGATATCGGCAGATGCGGCGCGTTCGGGTAGCTCTTCGGCTTTGGAGTTTGCGGAATTTCGGTTAGCCTTGATCGCCGAAAGTGTAGTTTGGTTCTGATCGCTGGCATTTATTACAGTGTAGGAGTTTGAACGATTCGCCACACCACTAGCTGCGGAGAGTCCCCCGAGAATTGCACTTGAGCTTGTTGCTGAGGAAACCGAGCCAAGTGAGATAACCTCGTTGACGGACTTGTTTGAGTCTATCAGTTCAAAAGTCGTTGACCCAGTGAGTAGATTCTGGCCGTTGTATGTGGCGCTTGATTGCACGCGGTCTATTTCGTTCTGAAGATTATTGAATTCAGAAACCAAGTCAGTGTGCTGCTTTGTAAACTCAGGGAGGTTATAACCTTTGACAGCAACATCCCGTTGCTGTGCTCGTAACTCGGCTATCGAACTTACCGCCCTTACGGCCGTATCAACCGCCTGTAGAATATTGCTGGCTGTTAGAGTCGGTGTTATCTGCTTCTCTTGTGATTGTTCTGAATTTAGTGTGGTGCGGTCATTGAGCTGAGCTGCGGTCTGCGAACGCTGCGCGGACTTCAGGTTAACCGATAACTTCAAGCTATTGCCGCTAGCTTGTTGGAAGGGGCTAAACTCTAGCTTCATGACTTTAATCTCAACACAAAGTTCGGGTTGTCGATCGAGTATTGGTGACTGAGCACGGCGAGCCCATTTATGATGGCTGCGCCCGTGCTCGCTACTTCAACAGACTCTGAACAATCGCAGCCGACTGATTAGCCTGTGCATTAACAGCAACGCCAACCTGCGCGCGGATATCGTTGCCGATCTTCTTGGCGAACTCTGCTGCAACATCGACATCCTCGATGCGAGACGCAGCAGCGATACGATTCTCAGCACTTACATCATTGTTTGCTATTGCCGAATCGAGTCGGCTATAGGACGAACCAACATTGCCCTGCGTCGAAGCAACGCTTGAGACGAAGCTATTGACGGCAGTGATTGCAGCCTGGGCTCCGCCTTGGGTCGAGATATCCTGCGAAGATATTCCAGCAGCTAATGCTTGAGCGTCTACACCAGAGGTGGAGATTATTGAGCTAGCATCGCCATTGTTTCCAACCTGGGTATCCAGTGAGTCACCCTTCAGTAGGTTTTTACCGTTGAACTGGGTTGTCTCGGAGATTCGCGATACTTCCTGAGTAAGCTGTTGGTACTCAGCATTGAGGGATGAGCGCTGCGCATCCGAAAGTGCACCATTGCCAGCTTGAACCGCTAACTCACCCAGTCGCTGGGAGATGTCGGAGATCTGATTAAGTGCGCCACCCGCTATGTCGAGCGCAGATTGACTATATCCGGCATTGCGTGATCCAACGGATAGAGTTGCCGCCTCGGCCTGTAGCTGCTTGGCTACCGCCAAACCAGCAGCGTCGTCAGCCGCTTTGGTTATCCTTTTGCCCGATGAAAGCTTATTGAACGAACTCTCCTGCTTTGAGAGAGCATCGTTTAGATTGCGAAGATTCGCTAGGGAATTAATAGTCATTTTGTTACAACCTCACTGTTCAAGACCGCAGCTTCGAACACCGGTCAAATTAATGTCCGATGGCAGAAACGGAGTTGCGATCCCTCCTATTTATGTCCGCGTTGCGAAGGCCTACGGAATGCGCTTGGGGCAATATTCCAGTGTTGCATTCCGGTCCAGTGCAGGCTCAAGAGAGCCCACCGCGTACAAAGAGACTATCGGGGGTTTAGGTTGGCTCTTAATGATTTGGAGCTAGAAAAAATCATTGATTAGGATTCACAGGGGGTAGGGAAGGGAATATTACAAGGAAAAGTAGGCGGAATCGCTTACTTAGCCTTAATTGGTGCGCTATACATTAGCGATTATCAAAAGTCAGTGCCAATAAGATTGGCAAGCATTTTGAATTTATGAAACGCAAGCTACGAATATAGACTATATGAATCCAGAGCCATCGAATTCCAACGGATCACACTTTAGGCAGTCTCAAGTTAACTTTTGGGGCATCGAGAGAATTCAAGCTAGCGCGATCACCAATAAGGTTATTGAAATGCTACGTGAGGAATCGCTGGCCTATGACCGGAATATTACGAGAACAGCGTCGGAGTGGGCACGCGCAGATGAGCTACTAGAGATCGATCTTCGAACCCGCAATCAATTGGAGCAGCTTACATGTGAACTGTTTTGCCTCGGTGAGTTGTACCGATTGCCACTTTCAGATCTTTTTCAACTGACAGGGATTGAGTTGGCTCGATACTTCCAGAGCAATCCAGGTTTTCGTTCCGTGATCGATCCATTCTCCCGCGTGATGCAGCTCAAACCAGACGGCGATCTCGCTACCCTGATTGCCGACGTCGAGGGACTGATGAAGAGTTTGGGTATTGTGTTTGGACGCTCAGGTGATCGTCCCGACGATCTTGAAATTAGAGCCGTTCGACTGCTTCAGTCATGCGATGAGCTTCTTACGAATCGTGGCGAGTTATCCCTTCTCACCCGAGTTAATCTCTACCGCTCGCTAAACACACTGGCGATAGGTGTTTCGGCTGGTTGTTGGAGTCCGGAGTACGAATGGCGATGTGAGAGCGCCTATGATCTGCGGCGCATAGATGGTGCTTCAGTCGCTAGATTAATGAATGATCTATTTGACGCGATCGATGCGCCATCAAAATTAGAAGGGGCAAAATTAGAAGGGGCAAAATTAGAAGGGGCAAAATTAGAAGGGGCAAAATTAGAAGGGGCAAAATTAGAAGGGGCAAAATTAGAAGGGGCGCAGTTAGAAACGACCTCGCTTCCAAAGCATTGTAGTTGGCATCAACTAGTATCACCGCTTCCGGTTCATCAGGAGGTTGCGGTTCAAAGGATTCATGGAGTTTTGATTGGTGAGAATGTCGCTGTGTTTTCATTGTCCGATGTTAATCCGCACCGCATAGCTTCAGGATGGTGCCCGATAAGTTACGCAGCTAGCTCGGTCCCATTGGAGTTGGCCAAACGACTCCTATGGTATGTATCAGAGACGCTATTGCCTGAGCTTCAGAAGCAGAGTTCGGAACAGGTGGTTTTTCAGATTCGAGATATCCGTACAATAATCGGCGAAGCCTCGAACACCGAGAGTGAGCTCTCGGATTGTGATTCGGCGCAGGTCAGCTTTATTTGCGCGCCATTTGGAAGAGGGGAACCGATTATGGCCATCTTCCGCTTCGGTCCCGAAGGCTCACTGGACAACTGTAACGGCGATTTCGCAACTGAGTTTGGTCGAACTGGTAACTCTACCAGTGCCATAAAGATGCTATGTAAGGTGTTGGCAGACTACCTTGTCTCAACTAATATCTCTGAGGATCTGCGTTTAGAATCTGAGCTTGCTGCACTTAGAGGTAGTGCTGCGCCCAGCCCGTTGTTTCCAACTACGTCCCGATTCACTAGGAGCGATATGCAGAGTCCGGGAGATCTTCGGTGGCGAGGTTCTTGGTGGCCACCAGAAGATGGTACTGATGGAGATCCTGGTACACTCAATTAGGCCACCAAATGGTTTGTTAAAAGTGATGAGAGTAGCTTAATCTCAGCATATTGGTAAGCGATCGGATTCCGGCGTTACTTCCCCTAAAGTCTTAAGAGTATTAAGGGAGTCTAAGCTGCGTTGATTGAGCTTGTCGTATTATTTTTACTGAATAGCATTTTCCAACGGCGTGGGGTTAGCTCTTCAATCTGCGATCTTGGGTGTGCACTGATCCTGATAGCGACATCAGTAAAGTACTCCCAGGGGTCTACGCGGTGAAGCTGGCAGGTGAGAAGTAACGATTGTAAGATCGCCAACTGTGTAGCGCCCAGCTCACTCCAGCAGAACAGAAAATTCTTTCTACCCAATACCAGCGGTCGTATCTGGCGCTCAGTATGGTTGTTATCGATAGGCACCGCTGGGTTGGCTAAGAACACCATTAATTCCGCCTTAGCTTCCAGAGCGTAGTTAACCGCCTTGGAGTAATTTGTACTCGGTAATGAATCGATCCGCGCATGCTCTAGAACTAGCCAATCAAAAAAGCTCTCTACTAAGGGTTTGATCTGTTCGCTCCGCACCCGTAAGCTTGCCTTGCTATTCTTCGGCGTATCCATCTCCAGTTTATAGATCTGCCGAATCCGATCTAGCGCCGCTTTGCTTGCTAACGGCTCATGCTCTTCAGCTTCAACAAAATACCGCCGTGCATGAGCCCAGCAATGTGCGACAATCAGATCTAACTTTTTGGCTGCTGCCTGGTAAGAGCTGAGCTTATCGACCAATAAGGTGCCCTTAAAACTATTCTTCAATAGCTGCTCCACTACTGCAGCGCTGCGATGTTCGTTTGGATGAATTAGCACCTCATCTTTATCGCCGTACATAAACCACAGATACTGGTTCTTCATCTTGCCGTTTTCCTGCCCGATCTTATACGGCGTTTCGTCCATGCTCAGTACCGAACCGTCGAGAATGGAGAGCTGTTGTGCATTATATACCAGCGTAAACAGGTCGATGAAGCCACTAGCCCAGGTAGTTAATGTTCCGCGTGAGATCGTGATACCAGCCCGAGCCATACGTTGATGTTGGCGGTAAAGCGGTAGGTGGTAGAGTCCTTTATCAAGACATGTGCCAACTAGTACCGAGAGGTCTGCTATTGCGCTATCGATGATGCGCTCTACGGCTGGGGGAGATTTTACCTCTCCGGTAGCGCGAAGCTTAACTACCGGCTGCGTATAGCGCTTAACGTAGTAGACCGACTTTTCCTGGCACAGCTTATCTTGGACACGGGTTTCAATAATCTCGTATTGGTCAGGCGTAAGACCAATAGTGGCTGGATTAGCAATAGGAACCTCTTCAATGCGCACCTCAGGTCCAAAGCGTAGCGCTGATTCACCGCAGTTGTTGGCTGGTATGACCTTTATTGATTTCTTGCGGGTATGTTTCTCAACCTCTGTTGTTTTTACTACAACGCTCTCACTAGTAGCCGGTACTTCGAGTAGTGGGAGCTGCTCTGCGCTGCTTGGCATCTCTTGCGGAACTCGGCGCTCTGATTTCTTGCCGAAGACATTCTTCTGGAACCACTTGAGCTGGGATTCTAAGTCTTGGATGCGAGCTTGGTAGGACTCTGATGCTTTAGTGAGGGTTATAACCGCTTTGCCAAGATTATGAACAACGCCTGCGTGTAAATTTTCGAGCTTCGCAATCACCCCAGCTTGGTAAGCTATGAAGGGATGATTAATTAATTCAGGTGGTGTATTCACCCGCAGAGAGTAGCATTTCGAACAAAATCGCGCAGCACTAATTCGCATTATTTCTCAATAAAAACCGCTTTTTTCGATGAACTTTTTGCTCATCAATCCCTTCTAACAAACAGCTCAAACTGCGGTGATCGATCTCGCTCTTGCCAGGTGCACTAAACGTTCCTGACTCCAATCTTTTGTACCAAATACAATATCCGGTGCGATCAAAGTATAGGATCGTTACTGATGTGCGGGTCCTATTTAAAAACAGAAACAGGTGACCGCTATACGCCTCCTGCTTGATCTCATTCTTCGCTAACGCAGTCAGACGGTTAAATGAGCTCCGCATGTCGCATGGCTGCTCGTATACAAACACTCGGATTGCTGAACTTAAGCCAAGCACCTACGCCCGCGCCTCTAGTGCATCCGCTAGCTCTGCAACCTCCAGCGCGCTACTCCAGCTGGGAATTATTAACTCCCGATTATTGATCAGCTTCAGACGATACTCACTCCTAGGCCCAATAACTCTGAGCTCCTTAAAGGTACCCGCCTGTTGTGACAATTCGGATGCACCAAGTTTCCGGGCCCAGTATAGAAGTTGGCAATACGAAACACCTGTCTCAGCGCTGTAGCGTTTCGCGCTTGCTCCGCTGCGATTAAACTCCTTAATTACCTCACCCCATTGATTTGCCCGGTTAGCGTTAGTCTTAGGCGACAGTGGGGGCATAGCTTCAAACGGGACACTCCGCGTTAATCCGATATGTGATGTTGTTTCCATGCTCAGACAATCTCAGCCCGCGCCATAGATGCGCAATAACGCCGGAATCCGATCGCTTACACAGTAGGCATACAGCAAGAATAACCATCAGTGGTCCGATGATTAGCCCAGTGAGGGCCCCCTTGATTCTTGATAACCAGCCTTGAGTCGTGGTTTCGGTGAATGAATTGTTGCTAGGCATATCTTCCTGTTTCTTTTCGGTTGCTGAAAACCTTTTCGGTTGCTGAAAACCTTGTCGGCTACTTAACGGGCTTTCCAAAGCAAAAATTTGACCAAACTGCGTTATCGTCGAAAGGAGACCTAAGGATTCAAACACGAATGTCGAGTTAGTTGCTGAACGAGGTAGTTTTCACATTTTTACATCAGAATTAACATGAAAAAGATTAGCTTTATTCTCGCCGGAGTCCTGAGTCTTGCAATTCTGCCAAGCGCGCAGGCGCTCTCTCTAAAATTCGTAAATCAGAGCAAATGGGAGATTCACGAATTGTACTTTTCGCCATCAGATGAGAAGAGTTGGGGCCCCGATCAGCTAGGGGATGATGTCATTGAGCACGGCCAGACATTCACCCTAAGTAAGATCGCTAAGGGCACTTACGATGTTAATATTGTGGATGAGGACGGGGACGCCTGCGTAGTTGAGGATGTCGATTTTGCTTCATCAGAGAGTTTTACTTTGACGGAGAAGTTACTACTCGGGTGTCAGCAGGCGACAGCTGAAGAATCAGAGGAGTCAGAGGAGGAATACGGAGATAAAGGTTAGGTAGGGTACGCTGGCTTGAAAATCAGCTAGCTACGCACCTCGACCAGATCCTGAATATCTACTAACCCTACCGGGCGCTGCTGGTCATCGACGACAATTAGTTGGTCGATCTTAAACTGAGTCATGACTCGCAGCGCCTCCTCAACAAGTTGTCCAGGCTTCACAACCTTTGGCGTGCGGGTCATAAGCTCAGAGATTGGGGCCTCTAAAAAGTTGCTGCGTTTATCCAAGCATCGCCGCAGGTCGCCGTCGGTATAAACTCCGCTTAATGTACCATCTGCACCCACGATTGCCGAAGCGCCTGGACGTCCCCGGGTAATAGTAATGCGGTGCAGAACCTCCCTCGTCAGCATCGTTTCCGGAACTACACAGTGCGAATCGCCTTGGCGCATAACCTCAGAAACTAACTTTAATGAGTGCCCAAGGTGTCCTCCGGGATGTAACGCTGCAAACTGCTCTTTCGATATTCCACGTCGATCAAGTACAGCCATAGCCAATGCATCGCCCACCGCTAGCATCGCGGTTGTGCTAGTTGTTGGTGCCAATCCCAAAGGTCCGGATTCCGATAGTTCGCCAAGTGCTAGTACGGCGTCGCTATGACGGCCGAGACTAGAGCGATCGTTGCCTGTAACTGAAATTAATGGGCACCCGAAGCGTTTAATCGCTGGAAGAACGCGCACGATCTCGGGAGTCTCGCCGGACTTTGAAAAGACTAGGGCGATATCGCCCTCCGAGTAGCGACCAAGGTCGCCGTGAATTGCCTCAGCGGGATGAAGAAAGAATGAAGGGATTCCGATACTGGCGAAGGTTGCCGAGATCTTTTGAGCGATAAATCCAGCTTTTCCAACCCCGGAAACGATCACTCGACCATTGGGCGGCAGGTCAAGCAACATGCTAACAGCATGATGAAATCTTTCATCAAGTGAGCGCGACAGCGACAAGATCGCCTCGGCCTCATGGGCAAGGATTGCGCGTCCGTAGGCTATAGTGGTGTCTTCTGTCTTTCCTTTCATGTGGTGGGGATTTTAGCAGAGCTTTGGGAGCTTATAAATAGGGGGGGTTACGGTAACCGTTACCGATTTACGCCTGTCGACCCAAGATCCCCACTAATATCAGCACCGTAAGTAAACTCATATAGAAGAATATCGAGCTGCTACGACGATTATATCCGGCGTAGGCGCCTGCAATAATCCCAACAGCGACTAGGAAACCGGGTGGAATACTCACCAATATAGCGATGCCAGGAACCATCGTTAACCCGCCTGCAACGCCACCCAGTAGGATGCATGCCACAGTACGAAATGTCTGGTAGCCAGTATGGTGTGGGACATTGACCGTCGTCATCTCACCTACTTCACCAACAATACTGCAATCTGCTGCACCCCAATTATGGCACCGACTGTGCCGGTTAAATTGGTTAACGATACAACCAGAAGAATGCGGGTCAATCGATTGCCCCAAAGACCCTTTAGGGAAGTAATGTCTTCAGTAACCGTTTCGAGATCGGAGACCCGTGGTTTACGCAAAATCGCTTCAACCAATCCAGCAACCCAACCCGAAGCTAGGAATGGATTTAGCGATGTGAATGGGGCCGAGATAAACGCCGCAAGGATGCTCAACGGATGTGCCAGTGCCAAGATTGCTCCGATCGCTGCAAAGGTGCCGTTAACAATTACCCAAGTCTTAATCATCTCAAGAGATGTTTCTGTGCCAGAATCCAAAAATCCGTACAACAGTAGCGCAATCGCCAATGCCGGAATCGACCAGCCAACGATTCGCGTCAGGAGAGATCGTTTGGGTAGAATATCTAACTCGACAAGATCGGCTGGTGGCAGACCAAGGGCAAGCTTAATCCCTGGCACGTGCCCAGCACCAACGATCGCTACTACGGAGTTTCCAGGACTAAAGCGAATTTTGGTTGCTAGGTACTGGTCGCGCTCATCTATCAGGGTGCGACGCACCTCCGGCAGCGCTTCCGAGAACTCCTTCATTAATTCATTTAACGCATCGCTAGTTTTTAAGCGCTCGATCTCTGCTTGATCGATCTTGCCACTTTCGCCAGCTGACTTGGCAAGTGAGAAGGCAAGTTTACCGAGGCTCCACCAGCCCATCGCACTCCAGGTTCGCTTCAGCGTTGTGCGAATGTCGCGGTCGGCGCAGACTGGCTGCAGGCCAAGCTCTTCAGCCAGATCGAGCGCCCGAAGCATCTCAGCCCCGGGTTTAATATCGAGCTTATTGCCTAGGCGCTTCTGGAATGAGGACAGCAAAAGTTGTGCTAGTAGAAGGTAGGTTCGTCCGGAGCGAATCACCTCCACAATATCTGTCTTCTTCCAGCGCTCCGGTTCGCGAAGTGACTGAAAACGTGATTCACAAAGCTCAACCGCCACGGAATAGGGGCGAACTTCACGGATCACCTGTTCGGCCAGATCCACGCTTGCCTGGCTTATATGGGCAGTGCCGACCAGATAGATGGTTTTGCCCTCAATTTCTAGGCGATCGACGTTTTGATGGTTGTGTGGATCGGTTGGAGAATTCATTAAGGGTTAGGGTACGATGAAAGGAGCGAAGGTGAAAGTAAGTGTAACATACCACCATATAGCCTACGCCAATTGCGGCCATGCTCCACGTAGGGAGCCAAAATGGTGGGTATAATTCTCAAATTTATCTAGATCGGGTAGGCAAGGTTTGTTATCTCTTTTTTGTAAGAAGAGGCAACCTACAGTTTCTACCGGATACTGTGAGATAAGTGTAGTCGTTTCCTCCTTCATCTTCTCCCACTGCTTACGCACGGCTATGGGATCGATCGGTCGAGTAAGCTGTAACTGTTCAAACTCGATCGGTGATATCGCTTTATTTCTATCAAGATGCTCCAAAAGACTTTCCGGAGAAAATCCAGGGTCTTTACCTGGAGCCGCCCAGATCAGAGCGGCTATATGTAGATACGTGGTGTGGAGATAAATTAGGTCCACAAAGTCTCGTGGCTCACGTCGACTAGCAGCAGCTAAAACTTTATTCACAGCGACATCGGCAAGATGCAGGCGGTAGCCAAGATCGACATCTGGCATTGCAGGGAAAAACCTGTACGCACTGTCAAATACCCATTCAAGTTTTACGCTATCTCTCTCCTTATTCACGTTCTCTTTACTTACTACTACGCGACAGAACCCGGGCTGCTTTATCGCCCAAACAATATCAAAGCCGTTAGCGGCAAGAAGTTGTACATCCTGTTCGGCCGATTTAAGTGTGAGTTCGAGTGCATCGTGAAAGATGTCCACATCTTGCGAATACCGAGGACTATCGGGAGTACAATTGATCGCCACACCTCCAGCAACATGACTCTCGGGTGAGCGACCACCAGCGATCAAACGTAGCACTAATCTTTGAAAATCTGTGATCGGCATAGTTCGGCGGCAAGAATATAGTCGTTCCTGTTTCCATATTTTCTAAGAGCAGCCGCCAAGGTTGGTAAGTCTGCCACAGAGATCTCAAGATCGCGCCGTAGAAACCAGAAGCAATCTGAGTATCGTTCATGAAAGAGGCGCCTAGCAAGCGCTAGACGGTCCGAGACTGCTTTTTCTACTTTGTTGGACATATAAGCGCTAGCATATCACGATTCCAGGGGTTCGTGAACGGCGAGATGGCCCCGCTCCGCCAAGGCAGCCAGCAGATCCGCTCTTTTAACTAATTACTCATTCGACTAGACTACTGGGACCTCGCCTATTCGGATCAAACAACTATGAAGATCGCCGATATCATGACCCCCTGCCCGTACCGAATTGGGGCCTCGACCTCATTGGATGAAGCCCTTGAGAAGATGTCTTTGCGTAATATTCGACACCTGCCCGTAATTGAGGGGAGTCGCTTAGTTGGGGTGCTATCCGAGCGCGATGCCCGGCTGAGCAAGTTGGTTTGCGAAGTAACTGGCAATTGCCCAACGGCTGGAGCTGTGTGTTCAACCGACCCCCATATTTTTCAGGCCGAAGATGATGTCTCAATAGTTGCCAAGGAGATGGCCGAGCGCAAAATTGACTGCGCGTTAGTTGCAGATGAGGCTGGAAATTTCGTGGGGATCTTTACCACCACCGATGCCTGCCGTTTAATCCACCTGATACTTGAAGAGATTAGCAGTGGGGATGATGAGTAGTTCTTACTTCGTCCCCGTACCGCGTAGCCGAAGTGAATTAGCGATTACAACCAGGTCCGAAAAGATCATCGCAAACGCAGCTAACATCGGATTCAAGAGCCCTGCGGCAGCGAATGGAATCATCAGAATATTATATAGAAACGCCCAGAAAAGATTCTGGCGGATCGTGCGCATTGTGCGACGGGCAATTTTGATTGCGGCACCAACCTGCTCGATACGCCCCTGGAGCAGGACCACCTGAGCCGATTGGATTGCGATCTGAGTTGCGTCTCCAAGGGATATTCCGACTGTGGCGCGAGCAAGTGTTGGCGCATCGTTTATACCGTCACCAATGTATGCCGTAGGTCCTTCAAGCTCTAACTTTTCAATAACGGCAAGCTTCTGGTCCGGTGACTGACGACTATATACTGTAGGGATTCCAAGAGCTGTACCGGCAGCGTTACACTTTTGGGCAGAATCTCCACTCAGTAAGATAGTTTGAAGCCCAGCGCTATGCAGCTCTGCGATAGTACTTACGGCAAGTGGCTTTAGCTGATCGCGAATATTGAAGCTGGCGATGACGTTACCATCCTGAGTTAGGAACAGGTCTGAGCTTTCGTCGCTTTGCGTGGCCCGGTTTGCTGACAACAGATACCTTTCTCCGGCCGCGCCATCTCCCTGCATTCCAAGCCCCTTTATCTCCTGAATATTATTCAGCTTTGCGGCTGAAACATGGCGTAACTGGTCATTTATTGAGGTTGCTATGGGGTGTGTTGAGTGCTGCTCGAGAGCGACTAGAATCTGGAGTACCTGTTCCTCACTTGCACCAGAGGTCGCAAGATCCTGAATCACAAAGCGCCCAGTAGTTAGCGTTCCGGTTTTGTCAAAAACTGCTGCTTTAACACCAGCAAGCGACTCCAATGTTGCACCGCCCTTCACCAGGATGCCATTTTTTGCAGCAAGACCAATTCCCATCATAACTGCCGTTGGAGTTGCTAATCCCATTGCACAGGGGCAAGCAACAACTAAAACAGCGATCGTTCTTAGAAGTGATTCCTGGAGCCCAACACCGAAAACAAAGTACGAGACTACCAATGTCAGAAAAGCAACGATGCTGACCGCCGGAATGAAGATCGAGCTAACGTAATCGCCCAGGCGTTGAATATTGGGCTTCGATGCTTGAGCGTCTTTTACGGACCTGACGATTTGGGCCAGGACGCTATCCTCGCCGATCGCCGTTGTGCGAACAGTTAGCGATCCCGATAACAGCAGGGTGCCACCAACTACATCGTTAGTAGGGATTTTTGAGAGTGGCACCGATTCACCGGTAAGCATCGACTCATCAACCAGGCCGCTGCCATCAACTATGACTCCGTCAGCTGGAACTCTATCGCCGGTACGAATAAGTAGCTTATCCCCGATTGTGATCTCAGCGCTTGTAATATCCTCGGTAACTAGCGAGCCAGATTCCGAATGAGAAACTCGTGTGGCGCGGGCGGGAGCGAGGGCACCTAGATCGCGAATTGCCGAGGTAGTCTTTGCAACCGAGCGGTGCTCAAGCACATTTCCTAACAGCACAGCTGTAATAATCGTGGCACTTGTTTCATAGAACTGATAGTCGGGACCAAGCTGTAATAGGGTGCCGATTAAACTGTAACCGAAGGAAGCGATTGCGCCGATGATAATCAGCACATCCATATTTGCACTTCCGGTTCGCAGGGAGCGCCAAGCGCTACCACCAAAGTATTCTAACCCGATCAGGAAGACTGGTAGAGCCAAGCCAAACTGCATCCAGGGATTGTGCAGAAGATGGCCCAGCGACGAGGACGCTGGCAGAACCATGTGCAGAAGTAGGGGCACAGTAAAAACCACCGCTACCCACAGACGGCGCTCTAGAGCCTCATCTTGCTCGATTGAATGGTTATGAGCATGCGGATCGTTTGATTCGATAACCGCGTACCCAAGTTTCTCAATCTGCTGAATCACCTTCTGCTTGTTGATCCCATCGACAAGACCGAGGCGCACGCTAGATGAAGCAAAGTCCACATTAATATCGGTTAGGCCCAGCTTAATAAGGTGACGCTCAATGCCCTGGGCACAATTGGTACAGTGCATTCCCTGTACATTTAGCTCAATTAAATTATCTGTCATTGGTGGCCCATTATCCGCGTTCGGCAGTTCGGCTCAATTTCAAGGTTGGAGCAGGAGATTATAGCGATTATCAAAAGTCGGTGCCAATAAGATTGGCAAGCCTTTTGATATTAATCGCTATAGGTTGTTGTTTTGATTCGCTTTCGCGAATCTATAGCGGTTTGCAAAAGCTAATATATCGCTCGCGACTTTTGCAAACCGCTATATAGCTGATTATTCAATCTTTCTGCGAACTGTGACAAGCTAGCGCAATGGGAACCCTTGCCGCTTTAGTCAGTGCAATCTTTGCAACCTCGAAGGATCTACTAAGTAAGCGAGTTTCTCGTGATGTTGACGGTACAGTATCGACCTTTGCCTCATTTTTCTTTGCGCTGCCGTTCTACGTCGTTCTAATGGGATTGCTCTGGATTCTTGGCTATGAGGACTTTGCCTGGTCAGCGGGTTTCTGGGGGTATGTGCTGATTAGGAGCATTACGGACGCGGCGGCAGAGTGGTTAAAGATGACCGCGTTTCAGTTCGGTGACCTCTCGGTGGTAGCCTGTTTCTTTTCACTGTCACCAATCTTCCTTCTGTTACTGAGTCCCCTGATAACTGGCGATGCGCTAACCAGCACTACAGTTGCAGGCGTAGTGCTTGTAGTTATCGGAACCGTTTTGATGGTTTATCGACCAGGCACGCGGGTTGATCGGACGCAGTTCGGGGCGATTGGCTTGGCGACGGCGGCCTCAGTTTTTTTCGCTCTGAACTCATGCTTTGATCGACTTGCCGTACAAACCGCCTCGCCAACGATGTCAGGATTTGCGATGACTGCATTATCGTGCGCCTTTTTTGTACCAGCAATGTGGCGCTCGTCTGCCAGACGCATAGCAGTTCTCGAACACGCCAAGCTCTTCACTGTGCGGGGCGCACTAGAGGTTGGATTCATGGTCTTGAAACTAACAGCCCTTCGATACCTAAGCGCGCCGTATGTTGTAGTGCTACAGCGTACATCTATGATACTGTCGGTATTAGCCGGGCGTTATATTTTTAAGGAGCAGCATATCGGACAACGCCTTTTAGCCGGCACCGTAATCTTCATAGGGGTTGTTGTATGTTTATTTGGTAGTATTGACTAGAAGAGGAACCGAAGAGTTGGGTAAATGTTAGAAAAGTATTCACATATCATCTGGGACTGGAACGGCACGATCCTTAATGACCTCGAATTATTTGTCGAGATCACTAATCAGCAGTTAAGCGAAGCTAAACTGCCAATACTAACTCTCGAAGAGTATCGCGAATCGTTCTCACATCCAGTTGACGAGTTTTATCAACGACTCGGCTTTGATCTGACTAGGCAACCATTTGGAGGAATCGGAGCTGACTTCAGCAGACGGTATGCCGATCTTCGTCATGGCGTCGGGATTCAAGCTGACGCGAAGCAGGTGCTAGATGAGGTCCTTTCGCGTGGCAAAACCCAGTCAGTACTCTCAGCTCATGAGCAGGGCATGCTCGATTACATGATTCGACATCACGGATTAGCAGATCACTTCTCCGAAGTCTGTGGATTAAGCGATTTTCAAGCAAGTAGCAAAATACAGCTTGGATTGAACTGGCTGGCGGCCAGAAGCCATAAGCGAGAGTCTCTAGTAATAATTGGAGATACTGATCACGACTATGAAGTCGCTAAAGCGCTTGGCATTGACTGCATACTGGTTTCACATGGCCTCCAGTCGCACGTTCGCCTTAAACGCTTGGGGGTGTCGGTGATTGAGGGATTGGGAGAGTTGCTTTAGAGATTATCGAGCCCAGAGCCAAACCTTGCTCCCCGCCCAACCCTCATGTCATCGTTCCAGCGGGATACGGAGTAGACGGGCTGCGTTAACAGCGCAGCTCCTCCCCGTACGATCCATGGGAATAGTTCTTTTGGCGCCGTTTACGGCGTCCCTTCGGGGAGGGGTGGACTATTCAGAGGAGCAGAACGTCAATACTTAGGTTTGCAGTATTCCTCCGTATCCCACTTTTCTAGTCAAGGCTCAGCTCTAGTGATGGATCTATTTCAGCTATTATCAGATCGCCGGAGCTACGACAGCGTGTATGATAAGCTACGCAAGAAGGCAGAGGCCGAGCCACACAAACTACATTCTGCCCCGGTCGAAGGTGATATCTCGCTGCGTTGGTTGCTTCTCGCTCAAGACAAAATCGTGCGTTATCTCGTGCGAGAGATTCGCGCTAAGCGCTACTTTCCCGGAGAGTGTAATCTCAATCTTTTAATGCTCGATAAGCCACGCGAGCTGTTCTCCCTTGCTTGGCCGGATCGCATCGTTGAAGCGCTCGTGGCACAAACTCTGCAGCAGCTTTTCGAGCCGCGGTTCAGTACGGCGCTCTACTCGTTTCGCAAGGGGCGCAATAATCTAATGGCTGTGCGCCGAGCTGCGCAGTGGATTGCTGATCGTCGGTTCGAGGGTCGCCGGATATTCGTGGCGAAGCGCGATATAGCGAAATTTGGTGAGAGCATCGACCCCTTGCAGGTGGTCAGTTTGCTACAACGGGAACTTAGCGAGCAGCAGCCCTATATTTGGGAGCTATTGCAGTGTTTCCTCTCTCCGCGTTATCGAAAGGATGGATTGTCGCATCCACCCCGGCCGCAGGGTCTGCCAACTGGATTTGCCCTGACCCCAATCTGTGAAAACCTACTATTAAATCGGCTCGATCATTCGCTAGCCGAGGAACCAGGACTATTATATCTTCGGTTTGGCGATGACATGTTGTTGCTGCATAATGATCCACAGGTATTACGTGCCAAGGTTGCTCTGATAGAGAGAGCGCTGCTCGATTTTAACCTGCAGTTTAATTCGGAAAAATCTTTAGATATTGAGCTTTGTGAGCTCTCACCCACCTCGGCAGTGGAGCAATTATTTTCGCCTAAGCAATGTTTCGACTACTTAGGATTTCGCGTCGATAGCACTGGAAAGATCTGGCTCTCAAACCGAAAGCAGTTGGAGCTGAAAAAGGAGTTGCGCCACCTAGCCCGAAGGTCTTTCTATGCTGCCCGTCAGGTAGAGGCAAAGCCAGAAGGCGTGATTAGCGCTATGGTCTACAATATGAATCTGGCATTGGACCGCCATCTAGCGCATGCCTACTTGGGCTTAGCACTCGCGACAACAACGGATCTTGGTGCCCTAAAGAATCTCGATAGATGGATTGCAAAACAGGTACTCTCATTTGTATACGGTTCGACCCAGGACCGAGTGTTCCGATATCGGAGCTTGAGGACACTGCGACGTGATGATGGCTTGCGATCACTTGTCCATATGCAGAAGTCCCGATTTCGACCTCAGGGTGGGATGAAGCGTGGGGATAATGAGTTGTGACACTTGCATCATTGTCTCATTGTGCACGCAAAGATCGATTGATTAATGAACGTGTCTTGGCCGCACGCCTTTCACGTTCACCCCTTCGCTTTCTATTCTATCTCTATTGGCGCAATCGTTTTCAGGTTTTTACTAAGGCCTATTCCAGAATTCTAATTCTGATTGAGATTGCGCTTCTGTTTCACTATTTTCATAGCGCAATTGCAGCATCGGTTAGCTTCGTACTCTTTCTGATTGTTGTGCTGATCTCCATGTTTCAGGGCGTAATACAATCCGCTCGAATTGACTTGGTACAGTCTAAAGGATCGGGTGGCGATGCAAGTGCGATTTTAGGAGTCTATACGATTGTTCTACTGGTCGGTAGTTGGCTGACCCTTTCCATAGCCGAAGCCTCATTGATTGCCTGGAGTTTCGAGCAATCTCAGATAGCTTTTCTGACCCTCGGATTTGTAATCGTTCCGTTGACTCTGATTGAACACCTGCTCTGGAACGCGGTGTACACCTATCGACGTCTACGCCGAAGTCTCACAGTTATTCTTCTGGCACGAGCCGCGCCAATCATGGCGCTAGTCCTTTTTCATAATCTTCTTGGACCCATTGCATATGGATTAGGTATGCTTTTGGGACGAGCCGTAGAGAGCAGCTACCTGATACTTGTTGCGCGGAATGCGCTTCGACGTGCTGGTAAAGCCCCCGTGTTTAATCAGCACACCGTAGCGGCGATTCCGCGATATCTGCTGCGACGTTCGTTCTGGGAGTATGCGGGGATTAGTGTGCCAGCTCAACTATATCAGGTTGGCGTTGGGGCGCTATTACTTACGCGCGATCACTCACTTTGGGCTATCTACTTTGCATTTCTGCAGCTACTGGCGTTGGCCGAGTATCTGAGTCTTCGTCCAGTGTACTCCCTTGGAATGGATCTTTACCTTAGTGCTGGTGCACAGTTTTCGCGAGGATTTCGGCGATTTAGACGGGTCGCGTTTCTCTTTACTTGGGTGACGATCGGAGTAGTAGTCGGTCTTACTGTTGCAGCCGTTCTGTTGGTACCGACCTATCTTGCGTTTCTCCTCAAGGATCTTCTATTGCTGTTGCCTTGGTTTGTGCTGCTTCTGATCGCACAAACGTTTCACATGGCTAACCTATCAATTCATCGACGATTAGGTACGGACCGAAGTTACCTGTGGCCTTTGACTATTCTATTTCTAATCGTCGGACTTCCTGCGCAGTGGTATTTAGTGCATGAACTTCGCGGCAATCTACCGGCTGTGCTTGTTTGCGACCTAATTCTAAGTATCGCGGCGGCATGTATTCTTAGCCGGAGTACTGTACTCAAGAGCCCTGTTTTTCAGAATGGCTCGCAGATTGCTAGTCGGACGCCGAAATTATCAGGCCTTTCAGAGCTGTGTATCAGGGCTTCAAATGAGTGCAAACCGCTCAATCTCTGCCTTTTCGCCATGGCGGGAAAGCGTGCCGCAGCACAATGGCAGTATATTGTTGAAGAGATGCAGCGCGAAGTTGGGGCTGTGGCAGCTGTTCAAATTGGTTCGGGTAGCTACTGTCTTCTGTTGTCAGCGGAGAGTGCTGTGACTGCCTTGAGAACTCTACAAGGAAAGTTTGGAGGTTACTTGGCGGCGTCGACTTTGCTTCCACTCGGTATCGCCACGCCAACCCCGTGGCCTGAGATCAACCGAGCGTTGAAGCGAGTTTTAGACTCACGTAATTTAGTCCGTCCACTGAGGGACCTAGTGCTAAGAGTCGAACGCGCGCGCCGGTCAGGGAACATGGACCTTGTAACCGAACTGTTAACATCTGGTCCCGAAGCTCAGCAGATGAAACTGTTATCTGAGAGGCTTGGCATTGCTAACTGCCCGCGTGTAGTAGCTCATAATGATGGCGAGCATTTTCTGGGTGGGGCCTCGCAGAATCTTGAGTTTGTGCGCTTCGTAGAGCGCGAGCTGGCTAACGCGGAGGATCCAGAAACAGTTATACGCTGGGCTTCTGGACCTTACGTCGTTTTTGCTGTCCTAGGCCAGGCTAAGTTAATCGTTGATACAACAGCCCTTGTGGCAAGCGATCGAGAGAGGGTTAAGGACGCAAGTGTAGCGTTTGCATTCGTGTTATCTTTTAGAGCCTTGTATCAATAGATCTGAACTATGCAACTAGTCGCCGATATTGATTTTGGGATTACCTTATCGCGCTTTGGGATCTGCCGAGATGTAGTTCGATCTGTCGTATGGTTGTTACTATTCATTGCAGTTTATCTACTAATACTCCTACCTCTTGCATGTGCAGAGCCCGGTGTATCTCTCTCGATTCCTGTATCAGAGCTCAAGGAGCGCATTATATGCAGCGAAGACTACCTAAAGACCCTCGAGATTACCGTTGAGCAGGTAGGCTCTGCTAGTAATGACGGTAAGAGCGAAAAGACCTACCTTGTTCAGCTTCCAGAGCTAGTTAGTTCGCCAGTAATTAATAGTCAGCTTATCTGCGATGTGTTTCTACAGCGCTGGATAGCAAACTTGAGAGAGGAATCAAAAACTCCCGGGCATGATTCGATAACACTAGAGCTGCAATCGCCGCCTTCCGGAAGTATGGTGCGCACAACGGAGGGCGAATACCTAATGCATTTTACATCAAGCGAGCCGCTATCTGGATGTCGCAAACTGGGCCTGTGTCTAACATCGATGCTGGATCTACCTTGGATTAATGATCAGCTAGTTTCATGTACCCCGCACCTAGGACTTTCACGTTTGATAAATTCTGTGGCCCCGCGGGTGATGGTCGCCAACTATCGCCTGATTCCGCATGTTGATGTAAAAGTGTTCCCACTCAAACCATTCGCTGAGTTAATAGCTGAACATGGCCTAGCTTCAAACCCTCCAGTGCTCTTCACCTCAACTATGACTATCGGATACGGATCCTTTAGGCGGCTTCAGAAGAGCTTGGGTAGTCTTACGATGCCAACATTCATGCTCTTTGATGCTGGTCTTTCGCTAATTGCTGGTCAGGAGGGAGTGGCAACTGATCAGGGGATTGATGCCAAAACTGAGAGCAGCATATTTCCAGTGCCTATTACTACGGGCGCAACATTTGATAATATCCATCACTGGAAAGCCTTGGTGGGTGCGAATGGTATTGAGAGTGCTATCACAGGAATGAACATCTCAACCCCGGCTAATACTCTATACTTAGATCTGATATATTCCTTTAAGGAACCAGCGGTTGCTCGCGAACTACAGAGATATCTTGAAGATGCCATAGCGCAGCAGTGTGAAAGCCAAGAGCAGTTTCGTTGCCTATCGAAGTTTGTTCTTGGTGAGACACCACGCCAGCAGAGATTGACAAAACAGCTTGCAGATAGCTGCGCTAGATTCGCCAATTATCGTGCGAACCTGATCCAGTCACAGTCTCTAGTTCCCGCGCCACAATCCAGCAGGCGTTACTTTCTGCAACCACAGACCGACGATCTTGAGCAACTCGTGGTGGAGCTGATAGATAACGCGCAGTCCGATATCGTGCTCTTATCCCACAAGCTCACCCTTACGCGAGTCATTGAAGCTCTGAATCGAGCCAAGGTGCGCGGCGTGAATGTTTTTGTGATGACAGCGATGAGACCAAGATTGGGCAAGGTTGCGATACCTAATTTTGTGTTCTTTCCGGAGCGGTTACCCAAGGATCTCTGGCTTCCACCACCCCATGTAAAGGCGCTGGTGATTGATGGACAGAAGCTGTTCTTTGGCTCGGGCAATTTTACGAATAACGGCTTTAAGGAATCACGCGAACTGTTCGCGATGACTGAAGATCCAACTGCTGCGGCTGCCGTTATCAGTATAGCCAACGAGTATAGGCGTTTCTTCCAACCACAACTTACGAGTGGTACTCCGGGTATTGAAGCAAGTGGGCCACCCCGTCGCTTGGTCGTTATGCAGGATAGTGAGATTGAACCAAGTCTGCGTTCTAAGGCAACAGCCAACCATTCACCACTAGTTATGAATTACTCCGAGCCCGCCAAGGAGCCATGGCTTGTGCACTACCGCAACATTCTCCCGCAGGCAGATGAGTTTCTGCGGTGGTGTGCCCTCGAGCATGCATCATTTATCCCCCTGAAGGAGTTTGAGGATTGCTTAGATAAGGAGGTTCCACTAACAGAACGTTTCCATAGCCAACGTTATCCAGTGGGCGAGAACTTTATGCAGGTGGCGGCCAAGTTTGTGGTGCCATTCTTTGAGAAACTGAAAGAGAGCGAAATACATTTTCCGAATCGACTTCCCCTTGGATTTCACTCTCGCAGAGCTGAGTCAGTACGTTTAATGTTTGAGAGGCGCCACGGCATTAAGCCGATGGATCTGAAGGCACTCGGTAAGTTGCTACAGCCTCTGCGCGGCGCGCGCTTTGATCTTCGTTCGCCACTTGTTCGTAATGGAGTAAAGTTAGCTGACGGTTCACAGCGCTTCGCAAATGACCCTAGCAGTGAGAGTGCAGCCATCCTTTCGACTATGTTGCAGTATGCCGTTTTTGCTGCGGGGAAGGGTTTTTTGCTAACCCTTCCAGAGGATGACGAAGGCATCCTATTGTTGCCAATCAGTAACCATAATCTCCGCGCATACTCTGTTCACGCCGATGGTACGCTCGATGATCAACCTTACTCCACTTTCTGTCATGGATTAGATAGTATTACCAATCCGAACTACTTCGCCTATTGGCTCTCGGCTGGACTGTTAGGCTTTCAGCCGGGTTGGGGCGATGGACTCAATAATTTAGAGCGCTATACCATTATTGACGGGATCTCGATCGCAATAGCCGAGCAGTTCAAGTTCCTGACACTCGCCAAGAAGGGAGCCGATCATTTCAGTGGCGCTAGTGGTTTTCGGCTTGGATTGCTGGTAGCGATTCTGAACCATCACGAGATCCATAATCCACAGCTCAAAACATTGCTCCCGAAGGAGGCTCATGGCAAGGCTTGCACCTACTTTCAAGCATCCTACATTAAGCGCCGTGCATTACGTATAAAGATCGAAGAGCTTTTAACCCAAGATATTCAGCTTAGAAATCCGGAGTTAGCGCAGCGTATGTTAGTACGCAGTAGCACAACCTTAAACCTGTTTGAGGAGCTGACGGATGCGTTAGAGCATGGCGTGGCCGTTACTCCAGATATCTTGCAGGCGTGGAAAGAGGGGATCGAGTTCATGCGCGGGGTTAGTTAGCGATTATCCTTCAATCCTGAAATTTTTCTTAACCCCGCCAGGTACCCCCTCAGCATCTCCTGTATCGGTTGCCAGATCTCGGCAGCTCGCATCATATTTCCGGTCTCTAGCTCCCAAGCTTGTAGTTCGGCGGGAATTGAATCGATTAGCTCGGTCAAAGGCTTTTGACTGTTCAGATCGTATGGGTAAAGCCGCTGCGCTTCACGCGTCAATTCTGCCAACGCGCGTCCCTGCTTGCGACCTTTAATCATCAACTCGGATGTTCTCTGGGCATCATGAATTCGAAGGCCTAGTTTGCTTAGGTCGCGTTCGGTCTCGGCGATCTCTTCCTGCAGCAGCGCTTCGGGATTGAGCAGTGCTTCCAACTCAATCCTCAAAGCCGCCGGAAACTCACGGCCCTCACTCTTTATCAACGACTCTATATGTGAACGATAGTTCTTGATGAAATAATACTTAAATAAAAAATGAACACGTTGACCCTTGGTTGTGCGATCCGCTGTGCGTTGTACTAGCTCAAGTAATCCCAAGCGGGTAAGCCGATAGACAGGTGGACCTTTGCGTGAGATGCGGCGTGCGGCACCTTGATGAACAAGCCCAGCAAGGTAGCGCGCGATCTGGGTGTTCTGTAACTGAACCGCTGGACCGTCCATTGCCGACTCAAGCCAGTTGGAAAATAGCTCTAAGAGAAACTTCACATCGCGTTGCCGAAATCCGGTTTTGAACGCACGAGCATGGGCGGCAATTGTCGCGGAGGCTAGAAAGGTCTCAAAGCGCGCAATCACTGGGTCGCCGGGCTGCATATGGGGCTATAATGTTACAAAGTAATTAAAACTATAGGCGCTAGTATAGCAGGCCAATACGACCAAAAATAGGGCTATTAATAGCTAAAACCCCCAAAAGATAGGACCAGTAAGTCTCTTAAAGTTACAATGTCACATTAATAAGCGTGAGTAGTTGGGCTTGCTGCCTTACCCTAATCACATGGCGCTCAATTCGGAGCGCAACTATTCAGTGAGTTAATTATGAGAGGGATTATGAAAACTATTCGAAGACTAACGACTTCAATAATGAGCACCGTTTCAGCGGGACTTAGCCAGATTGAGAATCACGAGGGGCTGGTGACTGCCGCAATCGCCGAGGCCAACCAAGCTACGGTGCGCGCAAAGGTGCAGTCACAGCGAGTACGAAATGATGGCTTGAAGTTACGCGCTAGATTGATCGAGCTGCACAATGCCGAGCAGGCCTGGAAGGAGCGTGCCGTTAAATGTGCCGCCGAAGATGAAGCGAAAGCGTTGGAGTGCGTTAAGCGCCTAAAGCGTTCGCAGAGAGAGATTGCAATGCTTGAGATTCAGGTACGCCAGCACTCTGAGACTGAACGTCAGTTGACTGAGGATGTCGCGCAGCTTGAGTCGCGTCTGGGTAACCTAAAGATCCAGCGCAACCTAATGCGATCTCGCGAATCTCGCGCCGATGCAGTACGAGCAATTCAGAGCCATGAGGTCGGTGTACTGGGCGAGATCGATGAGATCTTCGAGCGTTGGGAGTGCAAGGTCGCGCAGTACGAGGTGGAGAGTCAGTCAAGTACCTTGGCCAGCGATGATCTAGAGCACGAGTTTATTCAGGTTGAGGAGCAGGCTGAGCTACGCGCTGAGTTGGCGAGACTAACCGCGAATTAGAAACGGCTTTAGTAGGGGGGCCGCTTCTAAGAATTAATTATACAAGAGGTAGATATGGAAACGATTAGAGAGAATTTGATATTAGACGAGCGTGCCGATCCCCATCAGGATTCGATACGTAGAGGTCCAGAACAGACCCGCACTACAGATGTTCCGCAGATCCTGCGTTATGCAGGAGCGATCATCCTACTGGCCTCTGCTGCAACGTTTATGGTGCAGCAGTGGAGCGCATTGAATGATCTGACGCGCTATGCAAGCTTTTTGGGACTGACTATCCTTTTAACAGGGGCTGGCTTCCTAAGTGGATTTGGATTGAACGATTCCAAAGGTGCGCGCACATTCCTAGGAATTGTAGCGGCGATTCTGCCGGTACACTTCCTGCAACTTGGGGCGCTGACCTTCTCGGCAATGCCGGGGAACAAGCCGACCTATCCAGCGTATCTGCACTGGGAAGCTCCAGGTGCATTGATGGCATGGTTGGCGGTAGTGGTGGCGATGACTGTGCTGGTACCGGTAACCGCAATAGCGTTTCGCACTCTGGTGCGCTCGGTAGCTACAAGTGTTGGTGCCTGCTATCTACTTGCCAACGCGGTATTACTATTACCGGTGCGTGAGGCTGGCGTAATGGGATTTTTGGCGCTGGCGATGATGGTGGGATTGGCACTCTTTGACCGCTATGTTTTGACAGGTCAGATAGCGCTTAAAACCGTAGAGGGTAAATGGGTGCGCATAATGTTGTGTGTTCCATTTGTGGCACTGGTTGCAAGAACATGCCACCTCTATCCAACTGACCGGATGTTTGTCGCAGCACTCTTTGCTTGTGCAGCATATGTGATGTTCGATCTTCTACCGCGTTGGATTCCAAGCGCAACGTATACGCTTAGAACAGTAGCCCTGTTCTTTGCCTTACCTGCCTGGGGAATCGTTGCAGTTGAACTGTTGCCGGAGTCACTTTCGGCGGCGCGCTACGCACTACCTGTGACCGTATTGCCGTTCGCGGCGATGATGCAGGTCGTTGCTGCATATCGCCCTAGCATTTCCCCGCGCTACAGAATGTTGTCGTGCATCTTGGCGGTCGGTGGAATGATGCTACAGCTAGCAGTGTTTGGCGGGATCCTGTCGTCATTCCTATGCATCTTTGCTGGAGTGATGGCAATCTTAAGTGGCTCGATGCTTGACGATAAACTATCGTTTCGCGTTGGTATCGTAGGGCTAGGTGTTGGATTGCTGTACCATCTGCGCTTTGCAGCCAAGCTGTATGAGTACAGCCCATGGGTATGCTTGGCGGTACTTGGTACAGCGATTGTGTTGGGGGCCTCGTATCTGGAACGTCGCGGGACGTTTGGTAGGAAGATGGTGAAGTAAGATAGTGAAGTAGTGACTTGCAAACGGCGGCAACATTCGGGGTCTAAGGGCTCCGGATGTTGCTGCCACGTTTCAGGATAACGCAATGTTCTCCAGAGATTCCAAGCTAACCCCATAGCCCAGTGCAACTTTTGCATCAATCTCTCTCTGTATAGCTTCAATCTCATCCGCCACTTTATCTCGAGTCGCCACAGCAATCCGCTCGGCGAGACTAGCCAACTCCGGAGCTATCTTCGAGAGATCAGCAGGCAACGGAAATCCACGCAGATCATCTGCGACCAACTTTGGAAACATACTGCGCTGAGATTTTCTGCCGGTCAGGCGAATGACTACTGAGCCTAGGCGCGAATTCAAAATCGCAGTTAGGGCACGCATTAGTGTCGGGTCAGCGTCACCATCTCGCCCGATTATGTGAAGAGCGGAACGGTTGTAGACAAACGGCTGGTCAGTAAAGCTAGCCCGCAGTAGGTATGGAGCAGGTGCTAAAATTTCGCGAATAATGATGCGCGGCCCGGCAAAGCGCTCAAGCGACTGAAATTCTGAAAGCCAGGGACCGCAGCGCAGAAAAGTGCCCGACCAGTTAATCTGGAAGCGATTGATATCGGCGCCCTCAAGGTACGGAACTGTGTCTTGGTCAGGTTGCGTTGTATGAAACACATGACCTCGCACATCCTGTGCTGTTTGTGCTGGTGTTCCTCGTCCCAATGCGTAAGCTTGCAGCGCGATAAGGGGCAGAAATCTAGAGCACTCAGAGCCGAGCGTAAGGCCACTTTCTTTAATCTTTGCGATTAGTTCTGCACCAGGCGCTGACCAGACTAATGGTATAGTTGCCTCAGGATTCGCAAGACACTGCGCGACCGGCACATGATGGGAATCCGAGGAATCAAGCGCATAGATTGACTCTGCGCGCTCAACATCGAAGTGTGTAGCATGCGCATGTTTGGTTGCCTCAAAAACCACCGCTTCTACACCAATCCCCGGAAAAATTGGACGATTAAAGCTCCAGATTGAATTCAGCGCACCGTCTTCGAGAAGCAGTTTGCGAATTGCGATCCCCGAGCGAATGCCAAGCCAAGCATTTGGCACAACCAGAACCATTCGCCCGTCGTTAACTAATAGTTCATGACACCGTGCCATAAAGAGCATGTATTTGTTTATCTTGCCGGTGCGAGTAAGGTGATAACGCTGACGTAGGATCTTATTCTCCACAGGTGAGATCTGCTCATTGCGCGATATTCCGTATGGGGGATTGCATATAATGCATCCGAATCCGGAATTGAAATGCGGCGAGATTGCGCAGAGATCGACTATCCCAAGGCGTTGTCTGAGGTTGCGATCAAACTGGTCCAGCATTGGGAGATCTTGGCTATCAATTAAGGCGTTGGCGTTGATGATCTGGGCCGATAGGTCAAGCAGCGATGGATTCTCTTCGCCACATGATCTGGCAAAGAGTAGATGTTCAAGCTGTAACGCAAGGCGGCATATCTGTGTGGCGATCGGATCAAGATCAATGCCGAAGAGACAGCTCTGTATGATATGCAGAGAGGTTTCCGGAGTAGGGGAACGTTGGCGTAGATACCTAACTGCTTCCAGAAGAAACACTCCGCAGCCGCAAGCCGGGTCAAGGATCGTGCTTGGAGAGTTCTCACCAAGTGCGCGCTGTACCATGAATCGCACTAGCTCGGGCGGCGTATAGAATGCGCCCCGAAGATTTGCATGATCGCTTAGAATTAATCTCTCGTAGACGAAACCCAGTGCATCCGGGAGGCCAGTTTCTAGTTGGGCCAGAAGTGCAGTACAGGTGTTTAGAGTTGGGAGTAGGGTTGCCCAGTAGGCCGATAGCGGGGGCAAGTTTATGACAAGGAGTTCCGAGTTGAACCATTTCTTCAGCGTTTCAGCGTAATTCGAAAATGCCTGGGCCGAGTCTAAAGCAATATTTGCGACCGGATCCTTGGCACGTGACACAACGAGCACTGCAAATGCCCGATACGCAAACATTCGAGCATCGCTCAAGGCTAGTTCGTTGGAACGCACAAGTTCGCCAGCGCAGCGTTCAAGTTCGCCCACAATAGCGTCAAGTTCGTTACGCGCCTTACGAGGTGCCATGTAGCTCGAAACTTCCAAAAATAGTACTAAAGAAGAGGAATGGTCGATCTCATATCATACCTCGCGCTTAGAATCCTCTTGGCATTTATCAATCTGCTTCCGCTACCGGCACGCCTGTGGCTTCTAACTTCAATTAGTAGAACATCTCTAACGCTTGTACCGCGCTATAAGTCGATTGCTGAGCGTAACATCGCCTATGCCTTTCCTGACAGCACCCAGGAGTGGCGCGCACAGGTCTTAGAACGCTCGCACGCATTTTTGGCGCGGACGATCGTTGATTTTGCGCGATTAAGTACCCTGACTCCAGATTGGGTGCGGGAACATGTCGAGTTCCCCTTCCGGGAGCGGTTTGCTCAGATAAAACGCGATAATCCTAATTGTGGGGTAATGATTGGTACGGGCCACCTCGGTAGTTTCGAGCTCCTGGCGCACTCGGCACCGGTTTTTGCAAAGCCGATCGCATTTGTAGTGCGCAGTTTTAAGCTATGGCGAATCGATCGTTGGTGGACGGCGGTACGTGAAGCGACCGGCAATCGGGTAGTGGCACGTAAGGGAGCATTCAAGGAGATCGGACGTAATTTGGCCGCGGGATGGGATGTTGGGCTGTTGATCGATCAGAACGTTCGGCAGAAACATGCTGTGTTTGTAGATCTGTTTGGTATTCCAGCGGCTACTACCAAGGCATTTGCGATAGCAGCTTTGCGAGCCGAGGCCCCGGTTATAGTTGCCGGAATCATATACTTGGGAAATGAGCGTTATCGGATCGAGGCAGTGGAGTGCGACTTTGGAGTTCTATACAGTAATGGCGCGATGACTCAGGATGAAAAGATTGTTGAGATCACCCAACAGGTTTCGCTAGCCTATGAAGCGATTATTCGCCAGCAACCTGAAGCTTGGTTCTGGATGCATCGGCGATGGAAAACTAGGCCTGTTGGACAACCGGAGAATTTTTATTGATGAGCGTGATTGACGATCTAAACGCGGAAGCTGATCAACTCAGATGGTGGGAATGGCTAATGCCGTTAGCCGTTGTCGCCATTGTAATTGCGCGCGGATTTTGGGGTGCAAGCTTGTGGCTTGATGAAACATTATCTTCGTGGGTTGTGCAGGATGGCGTAGCGCATGTTTGGTCCAGAGCGACAACCTATCAGCCGCAAAGCCTTCTCTATTTTTACGTTTTGGCGGGCTGGCAGGAGATCGCCGGCGACTCGGAAGTAGCGATGCGGGCGCTCTCCGGTGTGTGGCTGCTTGTAGCACTAGTTGGTTTGTATTTATTGGTGCGTGGCGTTTCAGGCCCACGCGCGGCCCTTGCAGCGTGTCTGATCTTGATTGTTTGTGACCCGATTCTCAAAGCGCTCTCTGTGCGACCGTATTCCATGGCGCTGGCTCTGACTATCTGGTCGCTGGTAGCTACGATAAAATGGCTTAAGAGTTCAAGTGGTGCTGCACGGTGCTGGCACCTACTATTGGCCGTAGCAGCGGGCTATACCCAGGTTACCTTCATCGGTTTTCTGATTGTCCCTGTTCTATGGTGGCTTGCGCTGCCTAAAAAACGCAGCGGGCGCGAGGTGCTAACTAATTTTGTTTTTGTATTGGTCCTTACCTCACCGATCCTCTGGCACACCTACGCGCAATTATCACAGCTTCCGAGAATTAATGTAGGACCAGATATTGTAGCTTTGGCTCGCAGCTTGGTTCCAGGGAATCTATTGGTATACGTACTGTGTGGTGCATTGGTAGCGTTAATCTCGGTCACCGGCGCGCGCCCTGTCAGGATGTCTAGACAGCTGCTAGTTACAGCAGCTACCTGGCATGCACTTCCTGTATTGGCCCTCTTTTGCTTAGCATTTGTGACGGGTGCGGCTTTCTTTATTGACCGTTATTATATCTGGGCCTTACCCGGCACAGCTCTTGTGTGTGCAATTCTACTAACATCATTCACCAATCAGACGGCATCGAGAGTTGCGCTCTGTGTTGCGGCGTTATTGATGTTTGGCCGCGAGTCAGGGCGCCATTGGCAGGTTGAGGATTGGCGCGGAGCAGTAGGTGTTGTGAATGAGGCAGGGAGCAGCGATACGGCGGTTCTGGTTTATCCTGGACTAGTGGAGGCCGACATTCCGACATGGTTGGAGGATCCCAAACGAACTGATTATTTAGCAGCGCCATTGCAACGTTATCGATTGACACAACCGTTCCGAGTTCTCCCGAGCCAAGTTGAGGGTGCAGAGATGCGCAACTATCTACTCGATTCTGTGATTCCCGATCTGGAACGAGTAGATAGAGTATTCCTAATCGCTAACGCCAAGTTTAATCAGCGTCTACAAGTTGGCGTGACAGGATATTATGCTCAGATACTGTCTGAGCTCGGATTTAAAGTTGAGTGGATGTCGAACTATGGCGCGGTGTCAGTGTTGGAGATGAAGCGGTAGCTGGGATTTCCTATATAGCGGTTTGCAAAAGTCGCGAGCGATATAATAGCTTTTGCAAACTGCTTTGATTCGCTGAAAGCGAATCAAAGCAGCAACCCATAGCGATTAATTTCAAAAGGCGTAAGCGTTCACGGGGGTGCAAAAAACATCGCAAACTAACAAACAGGGTGCATTTCCGTCCGCCGGAGGCGGTCCCCGCTCGCCTTCGCTGAAGCTTCGGCGGAGTCCTCTACACATAAGTCCCGCCATAGTTCGAAGAACGACGGCGGAAAGGGACAACAAGTAACCGTTCACAAAAAATGCCCCGTTTAGGGGCGACAAGAAAGGACAAAGCGGTCTTGAAATATTTAGCAATGAAATAATTCACCGAAAGAGTCTAAAATTACTCACCCCCGTGAACGGTTACCAAAAGGCTTGCCAATTTTATTGGCACCGACGTTTGATAATCGCTATAGCTATTGGGAACTTGAAATATCGATTGCCATCTCAAAAAAGTTGGGTTGGAGAAATTTTGTGTAGAAATTTTGTGTGTGGGGTCAGGATGGAGAAATTCGGGAGGTGCAGCAAATCACTGAAAGAAGATCCTCTTTGTGCGCGAGAGCCCATTCAACCCGCGTCCATCGTGCGTCAGTCTCCGCAAATGTCATCGAGCGTAGTGCGTGAAATAGCGCTCCGTTAAATAGGGCCTGGGCCTCAATGTCAGAGATAGTTCGACCTCCAAAGTATCCTGAGTAGAACGCTTGAGCCAGTTCTTTCTCAAAACTGAGATCGTGAGATGCGATGAAAGCAACAATGAGCGGATATCCCGATTCAAGAGCCAATGGGCCTGTGCCAGCCTCATCCCAATCAAGAAAAACCAAACTCCCGTCTCCACGACTCCGAAAGTTCGACTTGTTAATTTCACCGTGGATTAGGCCGCGACATTGCTCGTTCTGAACAGGTCTGACGTTTTCAACTATTGTTAGAAACTCCCTCCTATATGGGCGATCTTGAATCCAATCCTGAAGTTCGTTAAGAGCTCCCTCAACAGAAACCGCGAAGGGAATCGGAAAATTCTTATATCCGTTGAGCACAGCCGCAGCCTGTCCAGCTTTATGCCAAGCTTGAGCATTGGATTCTGATCGCGGAATAGACTCCATCACCCAAAGGACGTTCGCCTGAATTTGAACGTAGTTTTCACCTTTGCAAGTTCGCAAGAGCTGCGGAATATGCACAAACCCTTGCGTAGCTAGAAAGTCGAAGACTGAGGAAGTTCGCTGCAGGACTTCATTCGATGATGCAGAACTGTCCACTTTGACTATAAACTCACCCTGGTCAGTGAGTACATGATGGACTATCCTAGAATGATATGTTTGAAACTGCGCGCCAAAGCGAATATCGGCAAGCGCCCAGTACTTGGCCAATAGGTCGTGTAGAATGCTTGTGTCCATGACTTTCACTATAGCGATTATCAAAAGTCGGTGCCAATAAAACTGGCAAGCCTTTTGAGATTAATCGCTATAGATTGTTGTTTTGACTTTAAGCGAATCTATAGCGGTTTGGTTGGATAGCTGTACACATGGCTTCCAGATGATTTCCAATGAATCCAACCACCATAACCCATATCATGGGCACTATAGGCGAATGGGCAAGATAGAACCTCCATCTTCGTGATGTCGGCCAACGCAACAAGATATGCCTTGATCTGTTCGGGCTCGACAATCTTTTCTGTCGTGCCTTCAATGATCACTCGTTGCCTTAAAAGATCAGGTGTTAAATTTCTCCAGGTGGGGATCGTTGCGTTAGACTTAGCTCCATAGGGACAACGGCGTGCCTGAGAGGGCGCGACCCACTCAAGCCCTACAAAATTTTACTTACGCTCGCGGGTCGCGCTCCCATCGAGTCGTTTGTGTACGCCCTGCATGGGCGTGAACTTGGTGGTGAAAGTCCACTGTAGGAGAATCACCTGTGATTGGTATTAATTACAGGCAACTACTAGTCAAAGCCAAATGCGTCATCGTGAGATGGGGTGTGAAGGAAGGCGGCGACAAAGGTACGAGGCTAAGAACATGAAGGTCATCGAAGGCCTGGGGGATGGAAGCGCTAGCACAACATAGCGAATTCCGTGATTCACAAATCCCTTAAGGTAAATGACCGGCTTGCGTATTGAAGGTTCTGCCTCTTATCGGGGGAGAGCTGCCAGATATGCCTGAGAACATGGCTGAGCTTGGAAGAGATTCCAGGTGAGCAACTGGCAGCAGTCAGCAGAGGTCGTAGTAATCAAACGCCGAGGGTAATGCCTCGGACATGGTGAAGGACCAAACAGGAAGTGAAGACAAGGAATCAGCGAGTGACAAACTCTCAAACACAAACACCGACCGGTGTCATGGTGGATATAGATACGGGACGTTTGGATACCACGCGAGCCTTGAATGAATCGTTAATGGAACGAGTACTTGAAAGTGGCAATGTGAAACGGGCGTGGCAGCAGGTGAAGCATAATCACGGTTCTCCCGGCGTCGATGGAATGAAGTCAAAAAAGTTGGGTTGGAGAAATTCGAGCTGGAAATTCGAGCTGACATTTATAGATATTGACGAATTGATTCGGCAATGAGATATTGACGAATCAATTCGTTAATATTCGGAAAATGTATGCAACTAAATGAAATTATTGAATATTGGAGCTATAGAAGTAGGCCTATTCCAGATAGTATTCCACGCATAGTATCCCTCCCGACCTACCTTGACCCCAAAATAGCTACTGTCATCCAGGGTGTAAGACGTAGTGGAAAATCAACGCTTTTAACACAGTTCATCCCACACTTCAGTTTAGACAAAGAGCGCTGTCTATTCATTAATTTTGAAGACCCGCGTCTTATCACCCAGCTCAACATTACGCTATTGGATGAGCTAGTAGAGTTTTTTTCCGCTCAGTATGGGAAGAATGAACCGCTCTATTATTTTTTTGATGAAATTCAGAATGTACCGCACTGGCAAAAATGGATTCATACACGACTTGAGCGTCCGAGCAGAGACCACTTTATTGTCACCGGCTCCAGCGCAAAGCTACTTTCACGAGAGCTTGGTAGCAGTCTAACAGGGCGGCATTTTTTAACGACGCTATTTCCCTTCTCTATGCAGGAGCGTCTTGCATTGGATTCTAGTATCTCTTGCGACCGATTTATTCGCGAAGGCGGATTTCCTGCTGCTATTTCTAATCCAGATTCTGGCCAGATGCTTAGACAATATTTTAACGATATCGTTGAAAAAGATGTACTAGCGCGTCTCGGAATATCTAATCCTCAGTCTTTAAGACAGTTAGTAAAGATCATCTTTGAATCAACTGGCTCAGAGACGAGCTTTAGAAAATTAGCCGGGGCTACCGGATTGTCGGCAGATACAGTTGCTAGTTATATTTCCCATGTTGAGGATGCCTATCTTTTTTTATCGTGCCCATTTTTTAGCTTTTCAGAGAAACAACGCATTCGCCGTAACAATAAATATTACCCAATTGATTCAGCTCTAAGGCGTGCTGTAGCTTCTTCCTCTGGCGATGATTTAGGGAAGGATTTTGAGTTAGTAGTTTTTCTAGCACTTAAAAGACTCTTTAGTGATGTCTACTATTGGAAGGGTTCCGGAGAAGTCGATTTTGTGATCCAACCCAGAAATGGGATCCTGCCGATCCAAGTTAGTATAGATTCTCCTAAGCCACGCCATATGAAGGCCTTGGAGGAATTTCACTCCGAATTTCCAGATGCAAAACCTGAAATACTGTGCACGCCAGATAACTTTGTCGCAGTGATTGAGGAATTGGAGAGAATGCTCTTTTAGTAGAAGGAGTTTGCAGCTTTGAGGTCACAGATTGTGACCTCAATGTGGTGAGACGATCTCCGAACCGCCCCGAAGTTGAAAAGCGTGTAGAAGAATACGAGGTTTGAGGACGGAATATTCTGTTGTGAATCTTCCGGAGCTTCTCTAGCGCCCAGTAAAAATACCGCTGCTATAGCGGTTTGCAAAAGTCGCGAGCGATATAATAGCGTTTGCAAACCACTATAGGATGATCAGACTACAACCCCCCATTCCTCCCAGTAGGATTGAATTCCTTACATGTGGTACTGGCGCCGGTGGTCGCTTTGCTAGTCTGCATATATAGCTTGCCGTTTCCGATCGAAGCGGCGGCTGGCGCAATTAATGATACGAAATGCTGCGGAGCTTTGCCTGCGGCGCCATAAAGTCTAGGCTTCCCATTTCCATGGTAGCGCCCGTAGTAGCCGACAGAGCCAGCGTACGTTCCATCTGAGTAGAAGAAATCTACCTTGCTCTGATTTTTTGGACACTGCTTCGCGCAAACCAACGTATATCCGGTTGTTCGCGGATCGGCCTTGTTGCCGATGTGATTTGAGATCTCAGACTTTATAAGGAACTCTCCCGTCGCAAGGGTCGAACGCGATGCACATACGGCATCGAGTCCCGGTCCTGCGGGTAGCCCAGGAACTGGTGTTGGCGTTGCGGCCATAATCTTAGACGCCTCGATTCCATCGATATATGATCCAGCGCTAATAGGTTGTTCGATCGTAGTATCAGTATTCGGATTGTAAATGATAAGTCCTGTTTCAGATTGTACCGCCACCTCTTCCCCGGCATCTGCTGTGTAGTCTCCGATCAGCACAGTGCCAGTAGCAGCGATACTTTTTGTGGTAACAGCGCGCGAAACTAGGTTAAATAGAACTAAATCTGTTGCTCCGTTGACAACTTCGCTAACAACAAGGATGTCGGTGCCATCAGCTAATTTCAGTGGCAGCGGACGCTGACGTGGCCGTGTGATACCTAGCGACCCGTCTCCTTGAACTCTTGAGGTAGCGCCTGTTACCAGATCATATGTGCGAATTACGAAACGGTTGCTAAAGCGCCTAACCACTCCTAGCACATCGCGGGTGCCATCAAGGCTAAGATAGAATGGAAGTTCGCTCTTTCCGCCCCAACGTAGTTGACGCAGGGTTGTACCGTTGCCATTAAATAGCGCAGTGTCGATCTGCCAGTTTAATCTTAAGTTGTTAATACCAACAGTAAGTGCATCGGTTGCTCCATCACCGTTTACGTCAGCTCCAATAATGACGCTATCTCCACTGTTGCCAAGTGACGCAGTGTAAGACTGTGCTGTGCTGTCCAGAATCGACCAATCGATCAGCCCCGTCGTTGAGTTTCCGAGTAGTGTTCCGATCTGAGGAGTTGCCGCACCTAAGAAGTTGCTGACAAAAGGGGTGCTCAGAGATGAACCAAGCGTACCGAGGGCACTACCTGTAGTTGATGCACTAAGTAGTGCAGAGAAGCTGATTCCAGAGTCAGAGGCTGTAACGCTGATTAAGTCAGATCTCCCGTCTGCGTCGAAATCGCATGACCCTTGCGCAATAGCACTTGTTGCACTAAATACTAGCAGTGCCAGTGCGCTAAGTACCCGAATAGCCGTGGTTTTGGTTGATCTGTTCATGTGCAAGTTCCTCCGATTAATCTATCGGCGAGAATCGCAGAGGCTTTAACCGTAATATTAGGGCAAACTACTTGCCACCCAGTTTGGGCAGGTCGTTAACAATCATGAGATCATGAGATCATGAGATCATGAGATCATGAGATCATGAGATCATGAGATCATGAGATCATGAGATCATGAGATCATGAGATCCTGAGCTAAGAAACTGGCCTTGAAGGAGGCCGTCCATGCAAAACCTATGCGGAACCTTCTAGTAAGTGCGTTCTGGTGACCCCAAGGGGAATCGAACCCCTGTCTCCGGCGTGAGAGGCCAGCGTCCTAACCGCTAGACGATGGAGCCATTAATTTACCAGGGGGGGCAGTAAACACGATCTGGTCAAGTTAGTCCAGAAAGGCGATCTTGCTAAAGGGTGTAAGATTTTTTTGGCAACAAAGGTCTCAAGGGACTCAGAGAAAAACTATATAAATCAGCGCTTTTCGGAGCCTTTCTTTGTGTCCTTTGAGTCCTTAGTGGTCAAAAAATAAATTGAAGTATTTAAATATCTTAGAGTATTCACGCCGACGCCCTGATCTTGCTATAGCTTGCTTTGGCTTTTTGATAGTTTTGCAGTCCATAATGACCCATGTTTGATTTGGAGACTAATTTCTGGCTATTCTCGCGACCTTGGCTTTAGCAATCCTGTTCGCCCGTGGTGCAATGGCAGCACATTTGGTTCTGACCCAAAAGATCGAGGTTCGAGTCCTTGCGGGCGAACCAACTAGGATTTGGAGCTTATTCGGGGCTTTGACCCTTATCGTTCCCGCGTCTCTCTTGGGCGGGTGCTTCGCAACTACTCCGTCCCAACCAACCCAGATTCAGGTTGAGATAGATAACGCCTCTTCTTCGACACTAGACGGCGGAGCGCAGAGTTCCGCTGAAGCGCTGCATAGCTACCTAGTCGGGCAGTTGCAATACTCAGATCGTGACTTTGATGCTGCCCTAGTAAGTCTTGAGCATGTGACCGAACTTCTCGGCAAGCCTACTCCGGAAGTGAACGCAAGGCTGACCGATATTCTATTGCGCCGCGGTGACGTAGATCGAGCGCTGGAGGAGAGCACGAACGCAGTAATCGCCGATCCAGATGACACAGCGATGGCGCTGATAAAGGCCGGTCTGCTTGAGAGTCGCGGGCACTTTGAGGAGGCCGCGCTTGAATATCAACGCGTTTTAGAGATCCCGAGTATACCACCGGAAGTGGCGCTTGAGGCGGCTCTTCTGCTGGCTCAGATTAATATTCGTAATGCAACTCCACAAAAGGCTGTTGTGCTGTTGGAGGATCTTGACAGGTCGCGGCGTGCAGCTCGCCAGTCGGATTCAGCGCTTTTTTATTTTGCACTTGGGCAATCGACTGAGCAGGCGAGAGATTTTGTTAAAGCCGAAGCTGCGTACACAAAGGCATTCGAGCTAGACCCTGCTGATAACGCACTGGTGCTCGATGCGTTGCGTGTGGCGATCAAGGCTGAACGCAATGCCCGAGTAGTTGCATTAGCCCGCCAGCTGCAAGAGATCGCAGGTCAGAGCAGTCGCGAGAGTGAGGGCGAGGGGGTCAGTGGATTTCGTGAGCTAGCCGACCTGATTCTTTTAAAGGAGGATTATTCCGCTGCTCTCAAACATCTGGCGGCCCTCGAAAAGACCGAGATTGATCCGTTGAATTGGCGCATGAAGATCGCCTTGGCATATCTTCAGCAGCAGAAGTTTCAGAATGCAGTACGTCAACTGCAGCTATCACTTGCGTTGCGTCCTGAAAGCTACTCGGCGCGGTATATCCTCGGCTCAATCTATGCGGGTACTGGCCAACCCAAGGAGGCGCTTGCTGAATTGCTGCAGATCCCCGCGAAAGATGAGCTATTCATTAGGTCTAGAACCTTTGCTGCAATTATTTACCGCCAGGAGAAGAACCTGCCTGGAGCTGAACGCGTCATTCGAGAGGGACTTGCGATTGAACCCGGACATCCCCTTCTGGTTTCATATCTGATAACTGCGCTGAAGGATCAGCACAAATTTACTGATGCGGCGATCGTGCTCAACGAAGTTCTTAAGGGCGATCCTGACAATGAGAAGCTGTTATTCAGTCTGGGGCAGGTGATGCATGAGCAGGGACGCGAAGCTGAAGCGATGGTCCTAATGGAGCGAGTAGTTAAGCTTAATCCGCGCCATCCGGAAGCTACAAACTTTGTAGCCTACGGATTAGTGGAGAATTTACCAGTATCGGGGCCGCAACGCCGAGCTAATCTGGATCGAGCGCTAGAGTTAGCACAGACAGCGTTGATGCTGAAGCCGGATGACGGGTATCTGCTGGATACCTTGGGTTGGATATATTTTAAGCGCGGCGAATTGCCAGAGGCGCGCGATACGCTTGAACGTGCCGTGGCTCAGGTCGCAAACGATGGGGTAATCGCTGAGCACTATGCTGATGTGCTGGTGGCCTTGAATGAATATGAAAAAGCGTTGGTTGTTTATACTGCCATCCTTGATGCTAATAGCGGGGAGAGCTCAAGCAAAGGATCTCTGAGCGCCTTGGAGCTGAGCGAGCGCCAGGCACTGCGAGAGCGGGTGCGTAGTAAAATAGAAGAAGCACAATCGCTGAGCAGCTCCAGTAGTCCTGGTTTTGTAGAATGAGCGGCTCGATGCGGTTCGGAGCTGTTATATTTTTTACACTAATAACGTTGGTGGCTAGCGGTTGCGCCACTAGAATTGCACCGATTCCATACACTGGAACGGCGACCAGCGATGCGATCTCGGTGAAAGCAGCTGAGAAGCTTGCGCAACGTAATGCCCAGATCGTATCCCTTAAGGCGCTATATCGGGCGGAGGTGTCGTATGGTTCAACGAGAGACCTGTTTCGATACGCAGTTACACTCGATCGACCAGAACGTATTAGAGTCGAGATCTTGCCGATTAATATGGCCTATTCGCTCCTAGTTTTAACTGCCGGCGCGAACTCTATTCGAGTCGTGGACTTCTCTAATGATCGCGTAGTTCAGGGAACCGACGTAAGGGCAATCATGCGTTCCGAACTTAGGTTGCCGCTCTTACCTCGAGAACTAATGGCGTTGTTGCTAGGTGGTGTTCCATTTGAGCTATCTGATCAGCGAGCGACCTGGTATCGCAACCCAGAGACGCAGCATGGCGATGCGCTGTTCTTGATCAGCCCCGATCGCAGCTTTCGTATGCAGATCGACCCCCTAACCGCGCAACCGATTCGTACTCAGATCGTAGACCTGGAAGACGAGCGGGTGTTGTTAGAGGTCATCTATACCGGTTTTCAGAGCGCCGAAGAAGGTTATGGATTGCCGGAGCTGATGGAGGTCACGGTTCCTGAAGAGTCAATAGCAATGCGATTGAAGTTGAGGTCGGCAGCGGTTAATGGGATTGTCAAGGAGTCAGTATTTGAAGGGGTAAATTAGATGAATATCCGTATTGCTCTTGGCGCGGTACTTATTGGCATTTGTCTAATCGTCATGCCATCGGCTAGCGCGACCCCGCGCCAGATCTCTATCGGGCTTGTAACAGATCTAACGGGACGTGGAGCTTTCTTTGGAGTTCAGAGTCAACGCGGGGCGCAGCTTGCCGTAAAGGAATTAATGAGCTCAGGTGCACCGATCAGACTTGTGGTAGAGGATGCACAGGGCTCCCCGCCTAACGCCGTTAATGCTGTTATTAAGCTGCTCGAAAGCGATCGCGTTGATGCGGTAGTTTGTGACCTAACACCGATCTGTACGGCGATCGCCCCAAAGGTAGCGACGGCTAAGAAGATCTTAATCTATAACTCTCCGGCGCTTTCGATTGCCAACCAGGGTGAGTATGCCTATCGGAATTTTTTGGACTACGAGCAGGGTTGCCGTCAATTAGCCAGTTTCTGGAAGACTCAGAATGTTGAGCGACTCGGTAGTCTAATGCCGAACCTAGAGTTTGGCGAAGCTTGTTTAGATGGAATGCGGCAGGTCTATCCTGAGCATGTTGCCTACCGCTTTGACCCCGGCGATGATCTAAAGGCCGGATTATTGATCTTTAAGAATCGCAAGGTGCAGGCGGTTGCGATCGTAGGGTACGAGAGCGATTTTCTAAACTGGCTCAAGATCAGTGCCGATCAGAGCTACTCTCATCGCTTAGGCTTTATGCAGATTATGCTAAGTGATGTAGTAACTTCTGAGCTAAGAGATAAAGGTAATACGCAAACGAGCATAATTAAATATGGAGATCTGCCACCCGATTTCAGCTCCAGATTGGATTCGGTCAGCAAGTTTCCGGGTGGTGAGTTCAATAGCCAAGCTGCTGCACTAACGCATAATGCCGTTACAGCGTTAGTGCGGGCAATTCGAGAGTGCCCGTCGGGCGATCTAAAGTGTATCGATCTTGCTCTACGAAAGCCCCAGAAATTGATGCTTGATTTTGAGGGATGGGGTGCGGGTCGGGACGTGGGGTATCCGTTAACCGTGCAAGATTCTTCAACCTAAATTCCGTAGATACCCGCGTGGTTCATGCGTGTAGTGAATTCTGCCGTATCGTAGTCTGCGCTTGCCAAACCAGGTGCGCCTGAACCCAAGGTGGTGAATATACTCCCCCTTTACCTGGACGGTGGCCCCAATCTTCAGTGGCACCGCCCCAGAATTTATATTGTGATGAATCATTAGATTGTGCCCAGGCGCAAGGTCGGATGAGGTGATTAGGAATCGTTGGTGAAGATAACGATTCTTGGCATCCCTGTTTCCAGTAATTGAGCGAGTGGCGTCGGTAATTTTTCGTCTAATCATTTCGCTTGTGCGGTCCTTGAGGACATATACAACTGTCCCGGTGATCTCGACGATCTGTTCGTGATAACGCTCCGGAAACGCCTTAAATCCCCCCTCGCGCTCAATCGCAGCGTCGCGCCGCCTGCCTCGCACAAGGAAGTAGCCAATGACCACGACTATTCCGACGAGATACCAGCGAATGATTCGGAGTAACTCTGCAATCCACTCGGCAGAGAAAGGTGCGCTACATAGGGGCTCCCCAGGATGTAGCGCGCACCACTCATGGACCTTTACATAACCGGTTACTACCAGTCCAATCGCAATGATCGTAAAGAGCTTACGGCGACGGGCAAGCTGACGATATAGCGACGCCATGCTCTACAACATTTCAAGCGCACCAAACTGCCCTTCGCCTTGTAACCGTTCACGGGGGGTGATTATATTGAACAACTTTTGGTGGATTGTCTCATTTTTCGACATTTCAATACCTTTTTTCCTTTCTCGTCGCCCCTAAACGGGGCATTTTTTGTGAACGGTTACTTGTTGTCCCTCCGGGGGCCGCTTCCAGCGGATAAAAATGCACCCAACTGATTGGTTTGCGATGATTCTTGCACCCCCCGTGAACGGTTACTTCGCCTCACGGGTATCTATCAATTTGCCGTTGATTGAGTCACTAGTTTGCTGGAAACATTGCGCACACCGGGAACGCTCTGAGCAACTGCGATCGCCTTGGCGATGATCTGCTGACTCTGTACCTGACCCGAAAGCTCGACCGATGCCCCACGTGTGCGAACTTCAATGCGGGAAAATTTAAGTTGTGGTGTCTGTTGGATCAGGTTGACGATCTCTTGAGCAAGACGTTTTGACTCTTCGGCGCTCATTCCGCCGTTATCCCAGGTGGAGTTCACTGTGATTAAATTGCGAACTTCGGAAACGCCGCGCTGCTTTCTTGCTACCTGGTCGACAAATTGGCGATCGCCTTCACTTGCGACCATTCCAGACAAGGTCACTATTCCGCGAGAAGCATCTATCTCTAACTCATGTTGGCCAAATCCCGGCTCACTCTTGATCGCTGAAGTAATCCCGTTACGGATCGCCCATGAATCGCTAAACGCGAAATGAGGAGCGCAGATCGCTAGAGTTGCAAGTAAGACGATGAATACTCGGAAGTTTGATCGGTTCATATTTTGCCCCGTTTTGTAAAAAAGATTGAAATAAGCATTAACTTCTCACGCTGGGCCCGTAAATACCAGGTTTCCCGGAGCGCTTCGAGTCCCAAGCCATTGGATTGCCAATAGAGTGCGTGCCGCTTATCCTTTGAGGCTCTATGCGTAACCTTCGTGCCCCTATACTAGCCTGGCTTGTACTAACCGGCCTGTATTGGATCTTGCGCATTCCCGCTAGAGAACTAGAGCTATGTTACCTGGATGATTCAGAGATCCTGTATCACCTTCTGGTTATCCTAAAGGGTGGGGTGCCGTATCTTGACTCTAGCTCTCATCATTTTCTGGGCTATCTTCTTCCGTATCTCCTCACAGTTAAAATATTTGGATTTTCTAGCGCTTTGGTTGAGCAGACCTCTTTGTTAGTCACGCCACTGGTTGGATTGCTCGTCTACCTATCAGCGCGTGTCTTTTGTCGCCCCTCAGTTGCGTTTTTCGCAGCCGTTCTATGTTTAGCCGCCCGCCAGCCCTTCGTTCTAGGCATTCCGATCCAGTTCACTCTGAATCTTCCGATAATGGCCAGCCTCGCTGCGGCTTTGTACTCAACTAGGCGACAGCAGAATTGGCTGATCTACTTAAGCGCGCTCTTCGCCGGACTAGCATTGTGCTTCGATCAGCGCGCTCTTGTCGCAATCACCGTTCCAGTATGTGCATTACTAGTAAGTCAAAGAGTTAGTTCTTCGCAGGTCCTCAAGTGTGTACTGTGTTACGTAACACCGTTCATCGCAACGCTTTCTTGGCTGATCTATCGCGGCGCATGGCAGGAATTCTATCTGCAGACCGTGATCTTTCCGTCACAGTATCGGGTAGCGAGCCAAAGTCTTACGCAGCTTCTGGAGCTTTGGATTAAAAATCATCTCGTTCTGATAGATAGCTCACCGTTGCTTGTCACTTTTGCTGCAATCGGGGGATTCCTAGTCCTAAGGGTACTGCTTCGAGGTGTTCAGTCTATCAACAGAAGCGCGCTACTAATTTTTCTTGCTGCCGCGCCGTTCTGCATATTGATGCCGATCTCAGCAGGGCGCACCTTTGATTACTACACGATCCCCTGGTTGCCTTGGCTGGCACTAGCAAGTGCGATCGGCGCATCACTAATTCCCTTTAGCTCACCTGGGAAAAAGCTCTATGCTGCGATCTTGGTTGCTCCGGTGATTATATCGCTGACCCACGTTGCATTCTACAAGCCCTCACCTGAATTTGTAGCTTGTATCGATGACGGAGCGCCTGAAGTGGTCGCATATCTTGCGCAACAAGGGATTAATGACCGTGAATTACTTGTTTGGGACTATCGGCTGGATCTCTTTGTAAAGCTCGGCATCGTCGGAGCTATCGCCGACGCCAATCCGATTATGATCAGGCCTGATCGTGGAGTTCGCGGTGCACTTGAGCGCCAACAGCACGTACTTCCGGAACATGAGCAGCGATTCTATTCTACGCTCGAAAAAATCCCCCCGCGATTTATCGTTACGGCCAAAGATTTTGACCCAGAGCTCACTTCGGCCGCAGACATCAGACTAAGAGAGATGATAGATGAGCAGTACACCGAACGGCTCTCAATCTCTCGTGCGGGATTTATGGGGAAGGTGGTAGATTGGCGGGTATATGAGCAACAGGATAAGACTGAGACGGACTAGCAGATGATCTCAATTCTAATTCCGGTTTACAATGAGTCTGATACCTTGGCGCCTTCGCTAGCCAAGTTGGCTGCATATTTAACAGATGTCGGTTTGATCAGTGCTGGTTCTCAGGATTACTCCCAGGTCGAGGTGCTGATTACAGACAACGGGTCAACCGATCGCACGTTTGAGATCGTTCAGGAGCTTGCCCTAAAGTATCCCTGGGTTGTGCCGAATCGGATCCCGCAGCGCGGGCCGGGCCGAGCATTCTCCAGCGCTGCCATGCGCGCGCGAGGGGATATAATAATTACCCTTGATATCGATCTATCTTCAGATCTGAAGTTTATCGAATATGCCCGTGATCTACTCCAGTATGCTGACTGTGTAGTCGGTTCTAAAACGATGGGTAATCAGCGGCGAACCGTTCTGCGGATTCTTGGTAGTCAGTTCTACATTATGTGCGCGCAGGTACTATTTGACTTGACGATCTCGGACTACTCGATCGGCTGTAAGGCGTTTCGGCGTGCTGTAATCTTGCCGGTTGTACAGCACTTAGATCCATGGACCGGATTCATGCTTGAAGCGGTTCTATACCTTAAGTCTCGTTGTCACACTATTTTGCAGATCAGCATCGACTGTAACGATACTCGCAAGAGTAGGTTTAGTTTGCTACATGAAGGCCTGTTTCGATTCAGGCACATGGCACGTTGTCGAAAGCTACTCAGGACGCCGGGAACCTGGTTGGCACTGCCTATAGCGATTATCAAAAGTCGGTGCCAATAACATTGGCAAGCCTTTTGAATCTAATCGCTATAGGTTGTAGTTTTGATTCGCTTTCGCGAATCTATAGCGGTTTGCAAAAGCTATTATATCGCTCGCGACTTTTGCAAACCGCTATAAGTAAACTGCTCGGCTACTGCATTCTTTTTTGCAATGCGCGCTCACCAGCTAGCATTGCATAGCGTGCTACTGAGACGTTTAGTACAAACACGAATGCGATATAGAGTATCGCCAATATACACCAACGCAGCTCCCCGTTCGGTTGTGCCAAGAGGGCCTCGCGATGGAAGCTCAACATGATACTTGGCAAAACATTAATTCCGATCAGCACGCTACTAACTAACATAAAAACCAAGCTACCGAAGCTAGCGGCGAGCTGGGAGGCGTGCTCCCAATCGAAGTTGGCAAAGATCGCCCCAAGTCCAATAGCAAGCCCAACGATTCCGTAGCAGATCGCCAAGCTTCCAATAACATTCATTACTATTACAACGGTATCGGTTTTAAGTGCATATGCTCCTGCCGAGAATACGAGGGTCCCGACAAAAGCGATTGGGACTAGCCAGCACCAAAATTTGACCCTTAGAACTTCGCCAAAAGTTAGCGGTGATGTTTGTAGAATCCAGAGTGAAGGCCCCTCCAATGAAACAGAGGGAAAGACAAATCGGGTGCAGGCAGCGGTTACCAGGAAATCACCCATCGCCAGATTCATTATCAATAAGAATGCGCGCCACCATGTGCGTGCGTCTGGGGGTAGCGTATCAAGTGAGCGAACTAGTGAAAAGTTGTATAGGTAGATCGAGGTGATTCCCAGCAACATCAGCACCTGAATGGTTTGAGTAATGTCGCGCGAAAATCCCTTAATCTCCTTAGTTAGTAATCCACGTTGTGGTGGGGTCAGCCAGCCAAAGAAGCGCAGGAATCTTGCCTGTGAAGCAGTGCTATTACGGGTTCGAAACTGTGTGAGGCTACGCGACTTGGTGTAAGCATCAAAATGTAGTAACTCAACCGTCAGGTAACCCAGCGCGAGAAGTGCGATTGTAGTGGTGTATAGTGCCGCAGTGAAGAGTATGACGGGTTGTTCGCTTGGCTCAAGAAAGTGACCAAGAATCACTGAGATCCAGTGTGACGGTATCCACTCGCGCGTTGGTGCGCTCACAATTGCGACAAGTCGCAAGATATCGTTAAGACTACTAAGGGACTGTCCATCAGGAATAATTAGTCTGCCAACAAGGTAAAGGAATCCTAGAGCGGCTATCGTTGCCAGAATTAGAAGCTCGCGAGTGCGCGCAATCGGTACGATACGAGCGAAGATCGTGACCGCTGTTACAGCACTGGCTGCGGGAATCGCAAAGAATGGTATTAGGACTAGTGCAGCGATAAAGTAAAAATCGAATCCCGCGTTGTATGCGCGTCCAAAGGCCAGGAGAGCGGGTAGGGCAAAGATTACTGCCATCCACGACGCAGAGAAGAGCACCTCACAAAATTTCCCCCAATAGAACGTACCGCGACGCAGGGGGCTTGAGAGTACTAGGTCAAGATCACGGGCTAGAAATAGGGCCCCAAAGGCTGAAACCGCGGCCGAGAAGATCAACATGCTAAACAGACATAACAGAAACAGGCTGAGCGGCATCTGAGCAGGGATGTATGCCAGATCAGCGCGTTGCTGGGCGAACCATAAGCCACGGCCAACCCCAATGTAGATCCCAATCATTACTGACAATCCAAATGCCAGGATAATCCAATTTCGAATCGTGATCGTCGTGGATTTTGCCCCATGCCGCCATTTATTGGCGAGCGACCACAACTTGGGCTTTAGAAGAAGGGGAATGAGCACGCTATGGACCCTCTAGAATCTGGTCTGGATAGACGCTTGTCGTTAACTCAAGGAATACCTTCTCAAGATCGTCGTGTTTGGTGCCTGATCGGGCGCGGATCTCGTCAAATGTTCCAGTCGTGATAATCCGCCCCCGATCAATAATCGCCAGGCGATTTGAAACCTCCTGAGCGACGGATAGTGAGTGCGTTGATAACAGAACTGCCATACCTTCGGCGGCGTAACGCTTGAGCGAATCTTTCAATAGTTTCGCACCGTGTGGATCCAGCCCCACCATCGGCTCATCAACGATTAGCACCTTTGGTTGGTGCAGCAGTCCTCCACATGTCGCTAGGCGCTGCTTCATCCCGTGCGAGAATCCTTCGACTAGTTCGTCCTGCCAGGCGAGCAGTCCGTAGTCGCGCAGTAGGGTATCGATCCGTTTCTCAATAGCATCCGCTGGTATGCGATGCAGGTCCGCTATAAAGTACAGAAACTCACGCGCAGTAAGTTTGTTGTATAGATGGGGCCGATCCGGAATGTATCCAAAAAGCGCCTTTGCCTTAGTTGGATCGCTCTGAATATCAAAACCACCAATCTTCACCGAGCCAGAGGTGGGACGCAGAACTCCGGCGATCATCTTGAGAGTTGTCGTTTTGCCAGCGCCGTTGATACCAAGAAATCCAAAGATCTCTCCGGCCCTGACATGTAGCGTGAGGTCATCCACGGCGGCGAATTTGCCGTAGCGCTTGGTTAGATTCATTACTTCAATCATTGTTGCGGTACTCCCCATGGCTGATCTGTGAGCGTCACTAGTAGTTTCAGAATACTTTCATTAGCGAATTCCTCAGAGAGCGCTAGGTTCTGCTGCGGATAGCCCGCGCACTCCTGGTCCTCCGCAACTAACCTTGTATCACCAACCAGCTCAGCGACTAGCTGATCAAAGGCCGGATTCTTGCGTACCTGGTTCATGATCTGCTCGGCGGTACGCGGCGAGAATCGGGCATACTCTAGGTCGAAGGATGTTCCACGGTCGCGCAGCGCAAGGGGACCAGGGATCGAGAACTCAGTTGGTAGTGCGGCGGACCAATCAAAACCTATCGAGCTAAATGTGATCCTAATCGGATTAACATCACTAAGTGTTGCTGTGATCGAGCTTGCATCACGGACTATCTTAACTGTTCCCTCAACCAGCTGTCCGAGCGGATTAAGCTGAAATGTAATTCTAGAGCCTAGTGAGAAGGGTTGGTTATTCGCAGAAAGAAATAGTCTGCTGTAGCTGTCACCATAGACGCCACCACTTTCAATCGGAGTAGTGCCAAAATTGAGGCGGCCAACACAGTAGTTGCCACGAATGATCGCTAGGGTTGTCACCTTTTTGGGAAGATTTCGTAGAAGGATCAGTCCTGGCGTCGGTCGTGATTTAATCTGGTTGTAGAGGAATAGGGTCGAGGATGCGGCGATAAAGGTTAGAACTAAGGCCAGAATTAGATCGAGGCGTCGCATGGGTACTTCGTATCGGCAAAGATGCAATGGCGGTCAATGGCGGTTTGCAAAAGCGATCCTATCGCACGGGACCTTTACAAACCGCCGTACGCTGGCGCAGCGCTAGTTGATCGCCTGAGGCGCCGTCCTATTACGACGCAGGATGCTCTCAAGGGTAGCTGAAGCGAGCTGATATCCCTCGGCTTCACTCTTTCCAGCTTCAAGCGCTATCTGTGTTACGGCCTCAATGAGGTCACCAATAGTTGTTTCAATTCGGTCGAAGTTTACAGTTTCCATTTCACGATGCATATGTCACCCAAATATTATTATCTCTATTAGACCCTCGGAATCCGAGGGGAACCGCCTTTAAAACCGAATGAAAACCGAGCTAAAAACCGTTGTCTTTATAACCACTGCCTTTATTCAAGACAGAGTAGAGATGGGTGAACAGGCAAAACCGTTTGTAAAACTACTGTCACTGGCCTGTAACCACCGCGTAACAAAATTGTACGGCAAGCAATTGAACGACCTGGTAGGTACTATATCAAAGACGGGCGGATCCGTACGTTCTTTTTTTGCTATATTGTTAGTTGAGGACCGAGCTAATAGTTAGCGCTTGCGCGCCTCAACCATATAGATCGGCAGCTTCTGACCAACAAAAAGGCTTTCAAATTCGGTTCTTAGGTTGTCTTTTGCGAATTCGCTATTGTGTAGATCGTAGGAGAGTTTCGTAATTTCGAGCCCTTGATCGGCCTTAAGAACCTCCAGGGTGCCCTCAAATGCCTGTTGCTGGTCGGTCTTGTAGGCTAGGACGCCGCCCGGACATAGCAATTCTCTAAAGGTGGCCACAAACTTATCGGTCAGAAGACGATGTTTAAGCCATTTGCGCTTAGACCAGGGATCCGGGAAGTTTACAAAAACTGCCTTTAATGTACCGGGAGCAAAGTTAAGCGCTAGGTGCCTGGCATCGTCCTGAACGATTAAGAGATTCTTCGCGCCAGCGATGTCAGCCTTCTCGGCGCTACGATAAAGTCGTTTGAAGCGCAGTTCGAATCCCACCAAGAAAGCTTGCGGGCTGCGCAGCGCCTGAGCGACTAGGTGGTTACCCATACCTGAGCCAAGTTCGACCAGCACTCCGCCTGGGGAATCAACATACGGCGCCAATCGGGCACGAAGATCGGAACGCTCGTCATCACTAAAGACTCGTCCAGTCGGCGCGACCAGGTTATGCGCTTGAGTCTGGATCAGATCGATGTAGGGATTGCGCCAACGAAAACCTTCGCGGCGTGTGCGTGGACGGGCGGACTCGGCTGGAGTTCTAGCGATTTGAGATTCTGGCTTTGCCGTGTTATTCATTCGCATAGTATAGTTGCATCAGAAGCTCAATGAAACCTCTTGGATAACAGCCCTATGTCTGGACTTGAATCTCTAATCTCGATCTCCAACCGAGCCTCACGCACCGTATTAGGAATCATGTCCGGCACCAGCGTGGATGGTATTGACGTTGCCATATGCTCAATCTCGGGGGCGGGTCTACCTACCGCGGAAAATCATGGCGCGCTGGTTACACTTCGGCACCTCTACACCCATCCCTATGATCCGAAGCTTCGCAGTGCAGTCATAAAGATCCAAGAATTGAATGTCCAAGCGATCGCCGAGCTGCACGCGAATCTGGGCGAGATGTACGCTTCAGCCGCAATTGCCGCCTGCCAAAGTGCAGGAATCAAGCTCACCGAGATCGACCTGATCGGTTGCCACGGCCAGACAGTGTATCACCACAGCCGCACGCCGGGTGCGCAGAAGGTTTCGTTGCAACTCGGGTGTGGCGATCGGATCGCCGAACGTACCGGATGCGCGGTATTCTCTGATTTTCGGGCGCGCGATCTCGCGGCAGGGGGCGAGGGCGCACCGTTAACGCCGTATGCTGACCTTGTTCTTTATGGCGCTGCAAAATCCTCCGGGCGGGTTGTGCTGAATCTTGGAGGGATCGCCAACATAACTGTTTTGGCAGGTGACCCTGCTAAGGTGGTCGGCTTTGATACCGGTCCAGCCAACGCGCCAATTGATCGTGCATCGCGCATCGCTGGTGCCGCCACCCATGATATCGATGGTCAGATGGCCAGGCGCGGCAAGGTTGATTCGGTGCTGGTTGAAGCGCTACTGCGTGAGGATAACTACCTAAAGATCCCGCCGCCGAAATCGACCGGATTTGAGATGTATGGTGATGAGTTTATTGAAAGGGTTCGAGCTCGGCACTCTGGCGGTGGTGATGGATTGGTCGCAACGGTGACAGAGTTCGTGGCGCGTTCGATAGCAGTATCGCTGAGTGAACATCTGCCCCCGGGATTTAAGCTGCAGGAGCTAATCATCGCTGGCGGTGGCACCCGTAATCCTTTTCTGATTGAGCGTATTGCCGCACTAGTTCACCCCGCCCGTGTCGTGCACTCCGATACTCTTGGCGTACCCTCTGCAGCGCGCGAAGCGATGGCGTTTGCGCTATTTGCGAATGATGCCTTGTGCGGCATGGCAACTTCGCTGCCATCTGTGACCGGAGCGAGTGCGCCAAGAATTTTAGGAAAATTGTCATTTGGACGCGCGTGATCCTGCCTTATCTCTACCACCTATTACGCTTCCCCAACCGCGCTGATTTTCTTGACATGGGTTTTGGAATCGCCGCGCGCTATCGGCGTTGCTCTTCAGCGTGGGCACCACACCTCAGATGTTGTATGGAGCTGCAGAATGCAGCAATCGCAGAGATGCAATCCGGCGGGGCAGTAGCGGTACTCGGTTCTGGGCGGATGTATGACTTAGCCTGGGATGCAATGGTTACAAAGTTCGATCGTATCGATTGTTACGATGCTGACCCCGCAGTGGCGAGTATTTTTACGCGCCGTAAACGCGCGAGTAGAGCGCAAAGAGATCTGCGTGGAGATCTGCAGGGGGATTTTTACTGTCGTGATATCACCGGATGCATCGATGATTGGAGCACCCAGTTAATAGACTTACTGCGTACTAAGCCAGATGTAACGCGGATTTCGTCGATGCTGCACTCGCTAATTGTGCCGCCAGTTAAGCTAGCGCGCGACTACCGTCTAGTTATCTCACTCAATATTCTAAGCCAGATACCGATCTATTGGCGCGACCGGGCGCAAGCCGCGCTCCTGAAGTATCTCAAGCTCGATACCGACGAGAACGGAAGATTTGAGCCAGTGTTACAGTCCGCCCTAGATTCATCGTGCAGAGCACTCGAACAGGGGCATCTGCAACTTCTTTGTGCCTCAGCGAGCGAGCGCGTAATTTTGATCACCGATGTTGAGCGCATGTATTACAAACCGAATATTTCAAACTGGAGCTGTGAGCCAGCGCTTGTCAGTACCGCTATCCCCGAACTCCGCGAAGGCGAGAGATGGCTCTGGCATATCGCTCCGGAGGCGAATGAGGAGCTGGGGTATGGGATCATTCATTTGGTGCAGGGGCTAAGTCTTAAAATCTCCGCGAGCTAAACCTGGGAGCGCGGACCTCTAGGTCCGCAATCTTCTTGATTGGAGCGGACCTGGAGGTCCGCGGTCCCGGGGGAATTGGATGCCGGGCGCATTTCTGAAAAGTTACACTCAAGGAGTGGGTGTCCGTAAAGCTCTTTGAAATCTCCGCGAGCTAAACCTGGG
>Ga0163148_10000227_pt1 | contig 74782 bp, 56 predicted proteins | sample OliLakLV19MP7P2_FD_148606 | JGI IMG/M metagenome (GOLD analysis project Ga0163148, IMG submission 148606) | Freshwater microbial mat bacterial communities from Lake Vanda, McMurdo Dry Valleys, Antarctica- Oligotrophic Lake LV.19.MP7.P2 | ecosystem: Environmental > Aquatic > Freshwater > Lake >...
TATTTCAATTTTATAGCGCGCATTTCTTCTATTTTTCTATTTTGACGCTTTACATCCTTCTTTAATTCTCCCAAAACAATAATTTTTCCCTCCATTATATCTTCAAATAAATAAACCCTTAATCTGCCTGCTTTTATTTCAAAATCTCGATATATGTCATTTTTCTTACGTCCTTGAAGCTCTTTAAATTTGTCAGCAGGTAACCCCTGCCCTTGAGAAAGTAATTCAATAAGGGTTTGTATTTGTCCAAATCTTTTTGGTGATTACCTGCCTTCCGCATTTCCTCATAAGATGCTTCCAACAAACATTCGCCATTGACAAAAAGCTTATAAAATTGCTCTTCACGATCAGGTACTTCCATTAATTCTAACGCAAATATAGTCATTTAGTTTAGCTTTTACTAAACTTTTTTTTACAAATCCGAAGTCATTAACAAATCCAAACTCGTAGATTTTATTTGAAAACGCTCGCCGAGGTACTCGTTGGTGAGGCTGCCTTTGTAAGTATAAACGCCGTGCCGCAAACCGGAATTACTAAATAACAAATGCTCAATATTACCAACGCCGCTGGTTTTTAATAAAATAGGTGTCAAAATATTACTAATTGCAATAGAAGCTGTGCGGGACACGCGCGAAGCGATATTGGGGACGCAATAGTGAATGACATCGTGTTTTATAAAAGTGGGTTTATCAATCGAAGTGACTTCCGACGTTTCAAACGTACCGCCTTGATCAATGCTGACATCAATAATCACCGCGCCGGGCTTCATTTTCATCACCATATCTTCGCTGACCACCATCGGGGTGCGACCTGTTTTAGAATGGATGGCACCAATGGCAACATCTGCTGTAATCAATTCATTTATAAGGACAAACGGGTCAATAGCGGAAGTGTATAATTGTCTGCCGACTTGATTTTGGATGCGTTTGAGTTTGTAAATGTTATTATCAAAAATACGGACTTCTGCGCCTAAGCCGAGTGCCGTGCGGGTCGCGTATTCTGCCACAATACCTGCGCCGAGTATCACCACTTTCGCACTGGGAACGCCTGAAATACCACCTAATAAAACGCCTTTCCCGCCGCCCGTTGTAGACATCAATTCTGCTGCCGTGAGCATCGCACTTAAACCTGCCAACTCACTCATAATGCGCACCACTGGAAACGTATCTGACTCATCCTTAATGTATTCCATCGCTAAAGCGATGACGCGCTTATGCTTCAATTTATTGATATAATCTGCAGAAATAATAGTCAGTTGTAAAGGAGAAATCAGAATTTGATTCGGGCGCATGTGGTCAATCTCTGCCAGCGTAGGCGGAGCAACTTTTAAAATCACATCCGCTTTGTAGACCTGTTCGGGGCTGTAAGCAATATCCGCGCCAGCTTCCGAGTAATCGCGGTCTTTGTAAAAGGCTTTATCACCTGCACCTTGTTCGATGATGATGCGGTGTCCGTTTGCCACGAGCGTTGCGACCGAAGAAGGCACAAGTGGCACGCGGTTTTCCTGTAAAATAATTTCTTTGGGAATGCCGATAAATAACTTATTCGACCTTGGCTGTACTTGCAGCGTCTCTGATTGGGTGAGGTATTGGCTCTGGCTCTCCGTCAGGGATTCCGGTATGGGAATGCGTTTTTCCTTCTCGCTCATAAAATCCTGCGCTTCTTGCGTGTTGAAAAGTTTTGCGTGCTATAAATGTAGTACATTTTGGAAATGCGCCACATTCAAGCAACCAAAAATAACATTTTTCGGGTAGAATGGTCGAGTGTTTCGATTTTTATTCGCACGACTTCTTCTGGCAGCAAATCTTCAACCAATTCAGGCCATTCTATAAAGCAATAATTTTCATCATATAATAAGTCTTCGATGCCAATATCGAGTGCTTCCTGTATATTTTTTAAACGATACAAATCAAGATGATGTAAAGTATGAATGTCGCCGAGATTTGTGCTGTAATAATATTCATTAATCAAAGAAAAAGTAGGACTGGTGACGGCTTCTTGCACCCCGAGTTGCTTGCAAATAGTTTGAATAAACGTGGTTTTACCTGCACCGATTTCGCCGTAGAATGCCATTTTGCGGCGGGCGGCGGCGAAGGTGAGCAGTTCAGTAGCAGCATGAGAAAGATCGGCAATTGCGTTGATGTGAATTTCCATATAGATTGCAAATTAAAGCAATTTTTTTTCACTTTCTACAGCCCTTGATACATTAATTGGAACGCGGATGACGCGGATTTTTACCTGTTGACATCACTCCTGACTTTTTAAACGCAGAGACGGCTGATTTTTTTGCAGAGACGAATTAAATCATAAAAATCAAGGTTCAGACAGTTTCGGAAGATGTAGAATGATTAAATAAACGATTTTAACGTTGACTTTTTTGAGAATGTGGCATCGCGAGAGGGATAGCAGCGGTTCCGTCCCGCAGGGCGGAAAGAGCGGATAGCCCGACCCGTAGGGACTCGCCCAAAAAACACAACTTTTCCCACCTTTTAGGCGTTCTATTAGGCTGCAATTGTGGAAAAATTGCTGCTCAAAATTTGGTAAATTTTCGTATCTTTACAGGATGGAAATGGTAAAAGAACTAGAGACAATGCCGACACAAAACGGCAATTATGACGCGAGTAATATTCAAGCACTCGAAGGATTGGAGGCGGTGCGAAAGCGCCCCGGAATGTACATCGGTAGCACGGACACGAAGGGTCTGCACCACTTGGTTTGGGAAGTAATTGACAACTCAGTAGATGAATTTTTGGCAGGCTATTGCGATAAGATTGATGTGGTCATTCATCCCAATAATTCGATTACAGTCACAGACAATGGACGCGGAATTCCAACAGGGATACACGAAAAACTCAACAAATCGGCGCTGGAAGTGGTCATGACCGTGCTGCATGCAGGTGGTAAATTTGATAAAAATACCTACAAAGTCTCCGGCGGTTTGCACGGCGTGGGCGTGTCCTGCGTGAATGCACTCTCGATACACTTGCGCGCAGAGGTACACCGCGAGGGCAAGGTTTTTGAACAAGAATATTCGCAAGGGAAGCCGCTGTACGATGTGCGCCCGATTGGGGATTCTAAAAAAACTGGTACGATTATCACCTTCCAGCCGGACAGTGAGATTTTTGAAATATTAGAATATAAATACGACGTACTCTCCCATCGGATGCGCGAAATGGCGTTTTTGAATAAAGGCTTGACGCTGAATTTGACGGACGAGCGCGAGCAGGAAGAGAACGGGGAATTCAAATCAGAATCTTTTCACTCGGAAGGTGGCTTGAGAGAGTTTGTGCAATATTTGGATGCATCTAAAACCAAACTTTCGGAATCGCCTATTTACGTAAGTGGCAAAGAAGATGGCGTAGAGATTGAAGTGGCGATGCAATACAACACGTCTTACACGGAATTGGTGGCATCGTTTGTCAACAACATCAATACCCGTGAGGGCGGTACGCATGTGAATGGTTTTCGCATGGCAATCAATCGTGTGTTCAAGCGCTACGGCGATGATAATGGATATTTTAAAAAGCTAAAATTTACGCCAACCGGAGAAGATTTTCGGGAGGGTTTGACAGCAGTCATATCGGTGAAAGTGCCAGAACCACAATTTAAAGGTCAAACCAAAGGCGAGTTGGGGAATTCAGAAGTGACGGGCATTGTATCCCGCTGCTTAGGCGATGCGTTGGGTACTTTTTTGGAAGAAAATCCGAAAGAAGCGAAGCGCATTATTGACAAAGTGATCAACGCTGGATTGGCGCGAGAAGCGGCACGCAAAGCCCGCGAAATGGTGCAACGCAAAAACGTGTTGACGGGCAGTGGTTTGCCGGGAAAATTGGCAGATTGTGCCAGCAAATCGCCGGAAGGTTCGGAATTGTTTTTGGTGGAAGGGGACTCTGCTGGTGGTACAGCCAAACAAGGGCGCGACCGTGCTTTTCAAGCGATTCTCCCGCTGCGAGGCAAGATTCTTAATGTAGAAAAAGCATTGGAGTACAAGATTTATGAAAATGAAGAAATCAAGAATATGTTCACCGCGCTCGGCGTGAGTATTGAAGAAAATACCGATGGCGACCGCATCTTGAATATTCTAAAATTGCGCTACCACAAGGTAGTCATCATGTGCGACGCCGACATTGACGGAAGTCACATTACAACTTTGATTCTCACTTTTTTCTTCCGCTATATGCGTCCGCTCGTGGAGCAGGGTTACATTTACATCGCCACGCCGCCGCTATATCGGGTGGCAAAAGGCAAGGAATTCCGTTACTGCTGGAATGAAGTAGAACGCCGCGAAGCCGTGGAAGCCTACGCAAAAGGTGGTAACGAGTCGTCGGTAAAAATACAACGCTACAAGGGTCTGGGCGAGATGAATGCCGAGCAATTGTGGGAAACCACGATGAATCCTGATACCCGCATTTTGCGCCAAGTGTCTATTGACGATGCAACCGAAACGGATCGCGTCTTTTCGATGCTGATGGGCGATGAAGTGCCGCCACGCCGCGCGTTTATTGAAGCCAACGCGAAGTATGCGAAGGTGGATGCGTAAGGCGGGAGGATAGGAAGATAGGATTTCTGAGAGACTTCCGAGATTTTAGGGATTTCGGAAGTCTTTTGTAAAATAATATTGTATGGTAAATGATGCAGAATTAAAAGTTAAAATTTTTCGCTTGATTGATATGCAAGACGGCGAAATGTTACAAAGTTTGTATCAACTGCTGCTCAATAAGTTACAGCAGCAAAAGCTACATACTGGTAACTGGGCTTCATTGGAAGAAGGTTATCAGGCGATGGCAACGGCGGAGCAGAGCGAACGAGAAGCTAAATTTTTTAACACTTTTGGCGCATTAGAAACGGAAGAAAGTGCAGAAGAATTGATAGAGACAATTCGGAATTCAAGGTATTCTACAGAACGACCGTTTGAATTATGAGCAAGTATTTGTTAGACACAGACACTGCTATTTTTTACATGAAAGGGCGATACGAATTGGATAAAAAAGTTCGAGAAGTTGGCTTAGAAAATTGTTTTATTTCAGAAATCACAGTTGCAGAATTGAAATTTGGGGTAGAAAATAGCGCTGGTAATAGAAAAGAACAAAAGATTGCGGATACTATCACTTTATAGACAGTATTTATGTGGTTCCTATCATAACTTGTTTAGACATTTACGCGCAAGAGAAAACTCGTTTAAGAAAATTAGGAATTATGATAACTGATTTTGATTTGCTGATAGGCGCCAGTTCCATAGCAAATGATATGTTTATCGCCACCAATAACGTCAAGCATTTTGAAAGATTACAAAATATAAAAATTGTTAACTGGGTCGAAGAATATCGTACTGCAAATCCATGACCATTCAATCCTTCACCAGAGAATTAGGCGCCTTATATTTGAAACTTGAGTAGCTCGCGTTCAGTAAATTGGCACATTAACACATCAATTTTCCCCTCCATAAGGATTTTCTCAACTTTTTCTCGTATTTTTGCTATTATTAGTCAAATAGAGGCTACTTGTTTGATTACCTGATGATTACGATTTTAATAAATCATCAAAAATCAAATCAAGCCCATCCTTTAATCCTACAAATTCCACCAAAGGCGGACAAGCAAGGCATATGTTAAAAATTGGAGTGTTAGGTACGGGGCATTTGGGAAAAATTCACCTTAAGTGCATTCAACTCGCCAGCGAAACGTATGAACTCGTTGGCTTCTACGACCCGGATGACCGTGCTGCACAGCAAGTGATTGATACTTACCAGATTACACGTTTTCGTACGCCACAAGAACTCTTTGCTGCCGTAGATGTCGTGGATATTGTGACGCCAACTACTACTCATTTTGAAATGGCAGTACAAGCAATCCGAGCCGGCAAGCATTTTTTTATTGAAAAACCCATCACCCGCACGGTCGAAGAAGCGGAAGAACTCATTAAACTCGCCCAAGAATTCAAAGTCAAAGCGCAAGTCGGACACGTAGAAAGATTCAACCCGGCGCTGTTGGCGTTGGAAGATATGGAACTCGACCCGATGTTTATTGAGGCGCATCGGCTGGCGGTTTTCAATCCACGTGGCACGGATGTTTCGGTGATTTTGGATTTAATGATTCATGATTTGGACATTGTGCTGAGTATCGTGAAGTCGGATGTGAAATTCATCAGCGCAAGCGGCGTAGCGGTGGCGAGTGAAACGCCTGATATCGCTAATGCGCGGATTGAATTTGAAAATGGTTGCGTGGCGAATTTGACGGCGAGTCGTATTTCTCTAAAACAAATGCGAAAAGTGCGTTTTTTTCAAAAAGACGCGTACATCAGTCTGGATTTTCTAGAAAAACAGGCGCAAATCGTGCGTTTATACGACCAAGATTCCGCGCATCTTCCTGCCGACGCGAATTTGATGGAGTTAGAAACTGCCAACGGGAAAAAATTAATTCACGTCTATATGCCTGAAATGGAGGCGGTAAACGCAATTAAGATGGAGTTAGAAAGTTTTGGACAGAGCATTTTGCAAAATACCACGCCCAAAGTGCCGTTAGAAGATGGGTATAAAGCGCTGAAAGTGGCACATGATATTGTAAAGGAAATAGAAAAACGAGCGGCGGTGTTGACGTAAATCGTGATTGGTGATTGGTGACTGGTTATTAGGAACTCGTTAATAGCGTTTTTACCAATTCACAAATCTCAGTTCACAAATTACCATTTACAAATCCCTATTCACCAATCACATTTGAATGAGCAATATCTACAAAATATTTTTTATTACATTTTTAACAGCACTCACTGCTTGTGACTTGATTAATCCTGCCGAAGCGATTCCTTCGTATATTTATGTAACTGATTTTCAATTAAATACAACAGCTACTCAAGGAACGAATTCCAATAAAATAACAGATGTATGGGTCACAATCGGCGATGAATTTATAGGTGTTTTTCCAATTCCGGCACTCATTCCGATGCTGACAAATGGCGAACAAACGATAACATTGGAAGCGGGTATCAAAGATAATGGCATTAGCAGTACCGGAAAAATCTATCCGTTTTATACTTCTTTTCAAACAAAAGTGGCATTGAATCCAAGTGAAGTGGATACGCTGCGTCCGGTCATTGGCTATCGAGGCGAAACACGCTTTGCATTTATTGAAGATTTAGAACGGGGTACGCCCATTTTTGGGGATTTGATAGCTGGGAATGACGCGAATCGCATTCAAATTACAAAAGAAAATGCTTTTGAAGGAAATTCCGCACTTATTACATTAGATAAGAACAATCCGACCGTCGTATTAGGAACCGTAAATAAGTATGGAAATCTCACGACTAAAAATGTAAATGTTTATTTAGAATTAAATTACAAATCGGACGCAGATGTAATATTCGGAGTGATAGGTTATAAAAGTGGTGTTAAAGGAGAGACGTTGTATGAACCGGGTTTTGTAGCGCGTGCTGATTGGAATAAGATTTATTTTAATATGAGTCCACTGGTAGTTGGCACTCGTTATGATGAATTTCAAATTGTATTACAATCCATCTTACCATTGCAAAATAATGTATTCACCAAAGATAAAGCCAGTATATGGTTGGACAACATCAAGCTCGTCCATTTCTAACGGCACCAGCTGCGGCAGTCGTCAGAAATGAAAGTAGAACGCAGATGCGCGAGAAGCGTCAGTGGCACACGTTTTTGTACAAATTGGCGGATTTCCTCACGGCAATGCTCGCTTGGGCAGGTTTTTTCTTATATCGAAAGCAGATGGAAGGCGCTACGCTGGACTGGGCAGTGCTGAATGATTTAAATTTTTGGTACGGCATTTTGCTCGTTCCTATTGGTTGGTTGTTATTATATTCTACTTTTGATAATTATAAAGATATTTACCGACTGTCGCGCTTTGCTACTTTTACACGTACTTTGCTGCTTAGTTTCATAGGTGTTGCATTCTTATTTTTTGCCCTTATTTTAGATGATTTTGTAACGCAAAGCCACGCTTATTATAATTCTTTTTTTACGCTTTTGTTGTTACATTTTAGTAGTACCGTTGTTGTTCGCATGATTTTATTGACACGTGCCAGCCACCGTTTGAAATCAGGAACGATTACTTACAATACCCTTATGATAGGTGGTAATCAAAATGCGTTGGAATTATATAAAGAAATTAACGGAAGGCAAAAGAAATTAGGACACCATTTTGTCGGCTTTATTGATACCAACGGCACCAGCACGAATGAAATAGCAGCGCATTTAATCAAGTTGGGAAAAATTCCAAATCTTGCGCAAGTCATTAAGGACAAATGTATTGAAGAGGCGATTGTCGCCATTGAAACGTCCGAGCATAATAAAGTACGGGCAATACTAAATGTTTTATTCGATTATGATAAGCAAGTGCTAGTCAAAATCATACCCGATATGTACGATATCATGTTGGGAAATGTGCAGATGAATCACGTCTACGGCGCAGTACTCATCGAAATCCGGCAAGAATTGATGCCCAAATGGCAACTTTTGATTAAGAGATTCATTGATATCTTTCTCTCTACGCTTATATTGGCGGTGCTTTCGCCACTTTATTTATACATTGCCAGTCGCGTGAAATTCTCTTCCAAAGGTCCCATCTTTTTTCAACAAGAACGTATTGGTTTGAACAACAAGCCATTTATGATTTATAAATTTCGCTCTATGTACACGGATGCGGAGAAACTCGGTCCGCAACTCTCGCACGATGGCGACCGCCGCTGTACCCCTTGGGGCGCGACCATGCGCAAGTGGCGATTGGATGAACTTCCTCAGTTTTGGAATGTACTCAAAGGCGATATGAGTATCGTCGGTCCACGCCCGGAGCGGCAACATTTTATCAATCTTATTACACAACAGAATCCACATTACAAACATCTACTCAAAGTGCGTCCCGGCATCACCTCTTGGGGACAAGTAAAATACGGCTATGCTTCCAATGTAGAACAAATGCTGCAACGCCTCAAATTTGATATTTTGTACATCGAAAATATGTCGCTGGCGCTGGATTTTAAAATTATGTTTTATACATTATTGGTTCTGTTACAAGGCAAAGGCAAATAAATTATTACTACAAGTGGTCTGGTGACTTTGGAGTCATCAGACCACTTTTCAAAGAACCAAACAAGTTTGGTTATTACAGCCCAAATGCCGATTTCACTTTATCTACGTAATCTAATTTTTCCCAAGTAAACGTCTCTACTTCCATTTCTTTCCGGTTGCCGGAGCCGTCTTTCATCACTACTTTTTTGATTTGGGGGGTACGTCCCATGTGTCCATAAGCTGCTGAATCTGAATAGATTGGATTACGCAATTTCAAACGCATTTCAATGGCATACGGGCGCATATCGAAGATGTCGGCTACTTTTTGTGCGATTTCGCCGTCGCTCATTTTCACTTTCGCTGTGCCGTAGGTTTGGATGTAAATATTAGTTGGTTTAGCAACACCAATCGCATAAGAAACCTGCACCAATATTTCCTCGCAAACGCCAGCCGCTACGAGGTTTTTGGCAATGTGCCGAGTAGCATACGCTGCCGAACGGTCTACTTTAGAAGGGTCTTTGCCAGAGAAAGCCCCACCGCCGTGCGCACCTTTGCCGCCATAGGTATCCACAATAATTTTACGACCTGTCAAACCCGTGTCGCCGTGTGGACCGCCGATCACAAATTTGCCCGTCGGGTTGACGTGATACGTGATTTCATCTGTGAAAAGGGCTTGAATTTCCGGCTTCAATTGCGCCTTGATACGTGGAATGACAATATTGATAACATCCTCGCGGATTTTCGCCAACATCGTTTCATCTTCATCAAAATCATCATGTTGCGTGGAAACCACAATCGTATCAATGCGCTGCGGCACATTTGCATCCGAATATTCAATGGTGACTTGCGACTTGGCATCAGGACGTAAGTACGTAATTTCTTTATTTTCCCGCCGCATCGCGGATAATTCTTGTAAAATTTTATGCGCCAGATTCAACGAAAGCGGCATATAATCATCCGTTTCACTCGTGGCATAGCCAAACATCATCCCTTGGTCACCCGCACCTTGGTCTTCCGGGTTGCTGCGCTCTACGCCGCGATTGATGTCGGGCGATTGCTCGTGAATGGCAGATAACACGCCGCAGGAATTGGCTTCAAACATATACTCCGACTTGGTGTAGCCGATTCGCCGAATGACATCGCGAGCAATTTGCTGCACATCCAAATACGTATTGGATTTCACTTCGCCAGCTAGTATGACCTGTCCCGTGGTGACGAGCGTCTCACAAGCGACTTTGGACTGTGGGTCGAATGCCAGAAAGTGGTCAACGAGCGCATCCGATATTTGGTCGGCAATTTTATCGGGGTGTCCTTCAGAAACAGATTCAGAGGTGAATAGATATGGCATTTTTTAGTTATGTTAATTCTTAAAAAGTATAAAAAGCGGTGCAAAAATAGAAATTTTAACCTTGATTGGTAAGATTAATGGATTAATTTGAGGGTATACTGATTTTTAAGGTTACCAAAAAATTTAAATTTTAATTCAATCATAAAATATCTTTATCATCATAAAAAATCAGTGTCCTATCTGTCAAGCAGCAAGTAATGAACTCCAAATCACAAATCACTCATCACAAATCACTCCGCAGGCACTACCGAATATCACACGTCAACAAATGCTCCGTTTTTCCATCTGCCATTGTAATAAAACCCTCCAGCTTATCGCCAATTTGTACCGGCCCTACTCCCGACGGGGTTCCCGTATAAATCAGATCGCCCATTTGTAATTTAAAAAATTTAGAAACATATACAATAATATCCTCAAATGAGAAGAGCATTTCATTGGTATTGCCGTGCTGCATGACTTCATTATTTTTGCGCAGTTTGAATTCAATACCCGCCCGGTCTACTTTTTCGATGGGAATAAAATTGCTGAGTGCGCCGGAGCCATCAAATCCTTTGGCGATTTCCCACGGCTGTCCTTTTTTCTTGAGTTGGTCTTGCAAGTCCCGTGCTGTAAAATCAATTCCAAAAGCGATTTGGTCATAATATTCAGGCGCAAATTCCGGCTGCACGTGGCGCCCGTTTTTACTTATTTTTATTACAATTTCACCTTCATAATGTAAGTCTTGTGTAAATTCTGGATAATATAATGGTTTATCATTTACCAACAGCGCCGAGGTAGGTTTCATAAACACAACCGGCTGGTCTGGGATTTCATTTTTCAATTCCTTGGCGTGTTCCGCGTAGTTGCGACCGATGCAGATGATTTTCATGGTTATATTGATTTGCTGATCCCGCCTTGCGGGACAAGTTATGCTAATCTGCCAATTTGCTAATGATCACATCAGCATAACTTGTCCCGATGAATGTCGGGATCGGCAAATCAGCAAATTAAAATTTCACATTCAACAACCCCGCCAATTCCTTCACTTCTCGTATCGTTTCTTGCGCACGTTGGCGAATTTGAGCGGACGAGGCTTTTATCTGTTCTTTTATTGCTTTTTTATTATTGATAATCTCCGCTTTACGCGCTCTAAATGGATTTGATATGTCTACCAACGCTTCTCCAACCGCTTCTTTTAGTTCCGAATATTTCAAATTGCCTACTTCATAGTTTGCCATCAACACATTATAAGCGTCCATTTTATTGGTGGCGCGCAGTAAGTCAAACAAATTTTTTACACCTGCACTCATAGTCCCGGTAGGCGTGTCGCCTGTATCGGTCACCGCAGATTTTACTTGTTTACGAATGCGTTCCGGTTCTGCGAAGATATTGATATAATGTTTTTCACCGGCACTTTTACTCATTTTGCGACTTGGGTCGGCAGTAGACATTACACGCGGCACGGCGGTATGTAATGCTTTTGGTAAAATTAAATATTCTTTACCCACTTGATTATTAAAACGCTGTGCGATATTACGTGCCAATTCCAAATGTTGATCTTGATCATCGCCCACTGGCACAAAATCAGCCCGATAAATCAAAATATCCGCAGCTTGTAAAACAGGGTACGTCAGCAATCCAGCAGCGATAAAATTCTCTGCACTTTCTTCGCTTTGCTTGCTTTTATCTTTGAATTGCGTCATGCGGCTCAACTGTCCGTACGAGCAAAAGCAATTAAAAATCCAACTTAATTCGGCGTGCTCTGGCACGAGGGATTGAATAAAAAGATGCTCCGGTCGGATACCCGTTGCCATCAAATTAAAAATCAACTCCCACGTATTTTCTACCAATTTTTTCGAGTCGTACGGCATCGTCATCGCATGATAATTGACCACACCATAGAAGCACTCATATTGTTCTTGTAACTCCACCCAATTTTTTACGGCTCCAAAATAATTGCCAAAGTGCATATCGCCAGTGGGTTGAATGCAGGAGAGGACGCGTTTTTTGGTTTCCATACCTAATTTTAAAAAGAGGATAGGAAAATAGGAAAATAGGAGGATACGCTATAAATGTCCTATCTTCCCATTCTCTTATCCTCCCGCATTTGCTATCATCGAGATTTCAATATTCACAAATTTAGGCAGATTGACTACTTCTACCAGCTCGCGTGCAGGTGCAGTTGCCTCGTCAAAATATTGAGCATACACGGCGTTCACCCGGCTAAAAAGGTGCATATCTTTTACAAAAACCGAAGCTTTCAGCACATTTTCAAACGTCATTCCAGCTTCTTCCAGAATGGCTTTCAGATTTTCCATCACCTGTTTGGTTTCCGTTTCAATATCGCCGCTTACCAACTCATTTGTTGCAGGATCAATTGCGATTTGACCGGAGATATATAGCGTATTATTGGCAAGCGTTGCTTGATTGTACGGACCAATCGGTAAGGGCGCTTTGGGTGTTTTGATGATTCGTTTCATGTGTTTTGGTGTTATTGTTTTTGGTGTTTTAATGTTATTGTATTTAAGATCAGAGCGACTATAACACCTTATTACCAAAACACAATAACACTAATTTTAACACAAAAAGCTCCACATCGCAATTGATTCGGATGGGAGCTATATTTTGATTGTATTCAATTCATACGAGTTAAACTTCCTCCTCGGCTACTTTTTTCAGTAATTTACCCCGATAGAAAAGATTACCCTCCGCATCATTATAGGTGTGGTGGTAAATGTGGCGTTCGCCAGTCGTGGTACAGGTAGCAATCTGCGGGATAGCCGCTTTCAAGTGCGTACGGCGCTTATGCTTTCGTTGTTTTGAAATTCTACTTTTAGGATGTGCCATTTCTTTTGGTTATCGGTGATCGGTGATCAGTGATCGGTGATTAGTTATCAGTGACTGGTGTTTCGTTTAAATCGTTTCGCCAATCCCGTTTTACAAATCACAAATCACAAATCACGAATCACATTATTTTAATTATCGTTTTTATTCAATTTTTTCAATTCATCCCATGCAGGGTTGCGTTCGGTCTCTTCTTCTTCTGCCTCGCTCTGTTGAATGTATTGCAACATTTCTTCATTACAAGGACGATTCACTTCACTTCTACAATCGTACACCCGAATAATAGGCATCGCCAAAATGATGTATTCGTAAATATAGGTGGCGACATTAAACTGCTGAATTTCTGGATGCACGTAGATGACATCTGCTTCTTCCACTACTTCTTCCTCGCTAAATTTTACCAGTAGTCGCTGCGTGTCCGCTACTGGAAGGTCAATCTGCGCCAAACAACGGTCGCAGTCTGTTTGCAACGTACCTGCAAAGTCAAAATCCAGTACAAACATATCGGGGCGTTTATCGAGTACCAACGTCACGTCCACTTTTCCTTCCGTCACTGGTGTGTCTTCAAACTGGCTGAAAAACGCGCGGTCAATGTGAAACGCAAACGAGTGCGTGCCGTTGCGCAATCCCTTTACCGGTATGCTATAAGGTATCAACGGATTCATGTTAAAGAACATTTTTTGGGTTACCGCCGGTAAAGGCGGGTGCAAAGATAAATAATTTTCAATAAACCCAAGTACAGGTAAAAAAATATTTTTGTGTTTCTCTCACTACCTCTTTTCTTGTTACCAGCAAGAGCCGGATTAAGAGAGAAGTATTTGTAAATTACAGTTTGTTCCATTTTACTAAGATAAGAGTTTTTAGGACAAAATATAATTTATTTTTTGCAATATTGCAGCTGTATTGCATCTACTCCAACGTTAAAGGCTTGTCTGAAAATTTTGCTCTTGCCCGACCAAACCGGGTTTAATTGATCTATGATTAACACGCTTGTCGTACTTCAATAGTTACTAAAACACTATTTTTGGCGCTACTTCTGTGGAATGTATCCGTCACAATGGTATAAAAAATTTTGTCTCCGATGAGAATTGCATTGTTTACACTACTATTACTATGTCTGGTAGCAAGGCTTAAAGCACAAGTAACGATTTATCAAGAGGATTTTAGCGGCTATCCGAATGGCACGACAACTGCCGCAAAATGGTCGAGTGCTTTTACCAACTGTGATGGAACTGGCTTTTGGGGTGTTTCAGGCGGTGCGTTCACCGTAAACGACATAGAAGGAGCGCCTTGTGGTTGCGGCGGCAATTTAGGGGGCAATCAAAATACGTGGGCATCTCAAAATATTCCCATCACCGGCTATAGCTGTGTGAGCTTTTCTTTGGAAATAGGTGCGCAAGTTACAAGCGGTACCTTTGATTGCCAATTTCCAGGGGGACCTGTATTTGCCTGTGATAACTCGGCTCCAGGGCATGATCAAGCGTTGGTAGAATATAGCGTCAACGGCGGCGCATGGGTATTGGCAGTTTATATTTGTGGCGATAATGGTGCTGGGACGATTAGTGTAGACGGCTTACAAGGCACTGGCTTACGACTCAGAGTCCGATTGGGCAACCAAGCTGTAGGCGAAACCTACACTATAGATGATGTTATTGTACAGGGCACGACTATCCCCCCTCCTACCATCGCAGGTCCAAATAGCGTGTGTACGGGCGGCTCCATTACCCTCACTGCGCAAGCAGGATTTTCCAGTTACAATTGGAGTAATGGCGACAGCGGACAATCAATTAACGTAACGACAGCCGGGGCGTATCGAGTGACCGTGACCGATGCAAATGGCTGCACCGCTGTTTCTAATCCAAAAAATATTACCGTCACGCCACCACCTACTGTCAGCATCATCGGACCTACGCAGGTTTGTCCAAATGGTACAATTAGCTTATCCACAAATACCACTTTTGCCAGTTACGCATGGAGTACGGGCGAGACGACTCAGAATGCAATCATTGATGCGCCAAGTACTTATACCGTTACGGTGACCAATGCGGCAGGTTGTACGAATACCGCTTCTCGCACTATCACCGCAGCACCTGCACCCAATGCGAGCATCACGGGTCCGACCGCTTTATGCGCGGGAAGCAGCATCAACCTAACGGCAACGGGCGGCACGAGCTATCGGTGGTCTACAAATGCGATGACGGCTGGCATCTCTGTAAATCGAGGAGGAACGTATACCGTGACCGTGACCAATGCGGCAGGTTGTACCGCAACAACTTCGACGGACATCTCCGAAAGCCCACGACCCAGCGTGGATAATCCCGGACCCCAAATGGCGTGCGGCAGTTTGGACTTACTGGATATTACAGGTACTAATCTCACTGAAAATCGAGCCTATTTTTCGGCTCCCAACGGCGGCGGACAAAGTTTCGCGCCGGGCGACGACATTACAACCACTCGCACCCTGTACGCGTATGACGCAGTGACTGGCTTGGCGGGCTGTTCGAGTCAGCAATCTTTTTTTGTAACCGTTGCACCCAAACCCACTTTAGATGATATTGCGAATAAAATAGCGTGTGATACTTTAGTGTTACCAAACATAACCGGAACGACTCTCACTAATGGACGCGCTTATTACAGCGCCCCAAATGCCGGCGGCACCAAATACGCCATCGGGCAAGCGGTCACCTCTAATCTTAATCTCTATGCCTACGACGGCACTGCTACTTGTAATGACCAAAAGAATTTCACCGCCACCATACTCCCAAAACCTACCGTCAATGACTTGCGCGACACCAGCACTTGCGCGGGCTTTATGCTACCATCTATCACCGGAACGAACCTCACCAATAACCGTGCTTATTACACCGGAACGAATGGCACGGGAACTCGCTTCATCCCTTTTCAAACCATCACCACTTCCCAAAATCTTTTTATTTACGATGCAAATGCTGCTTGTAAAAGTGAGCAAACTGTAAATATTACCATTACAGCCGGTCCTAAAATTGCCCCGATTCGAGATACCACTGTGTGTCTGTCTTATACACTGCCTGACATTACCGAAACGAATCCCACCGCCAACCGCGCGTATTTCACCGGACCAAATGGCACCGGCACGCGATTGAATGTAGGGCAGGCGATTACGAATTCTCAAACTTTATATGCCTATGATGCCCAAGGCATTTGTAGCGACCAGGACTCTTTTAGAATCACCATTGTATCAACGCCTACGGTCAATGATCTCCCTGACCCGACGAGTTGTGGTTTCTTTGTATTGCCAATAATCAATGGTATGAATTTAACGGGGAATCAAGCGTATTATACTCAAACCAACGGCGGCGGTACGCGCTATCAAGTAACAGATACGCTCAGGACTACCACTCCCCTCTTCCTTTACGACGGCGCGCCCGGCTGTAGCGATGAGGAATCAGTGCTGGTTACCATTTTACAAGCGCCTATTATAAATTCCATTCGGGACACATCGGCTTGTTCTAACTTTATTCTAACTGCTATTCAAGGGCCAAATGTGAGCGCAAATGCCGCTTATTTTACCCAATCCAATGGTGCAGGCACACGCTTTGCCACAGGCGACACGCTTCAAACCACTATTACCCTTTTCGCTTTTGATACCAATGGCACTTGCAGTAATCAGGATACTTTTACAATAACAATTCTACCCGCTCCCATTTTAAACCCCATCAATGACACAACGGCTTGCGTCTTTTTCAAACTCCCCACTATCAAAGGCACAGGGCTCAGCGCAAATGCCGCCTATTTCACGCAAGCCAATGGCACAGGCACGCGATTCGCAGTAGGCGACACGATTAAAACCACGACCAATTTATTTACTTTCGATACCAATGGTGCTTGTCAGACCGCAGAAGCGTTTCGAGTGACTATAGCTGCCAATCCGATTGCCACTATTACAACAAAAGATGCCGCTTGCAATGGCGCTCAAGATGGCGAATTGGAAGTAACGGTACTGGGCAGTTCTCCTCCCTTTATTTTCAACTGGAATGTGAACGTGCTGGATGGACAACAAAACGTAACTGGCGCAGCAGCAGGCAATTACAGCGTGACCATCACCGATGCCAATCGCTGTGTTACTACGGCTACCGCTACTATTTCTCAACCAACGCCGCTCAATTTACAATGCGCCCAACGCTCGGCTGTGTCCATGACCGGCTTGACCGATGGAAGCGCCCAACTTATTATTAATGGCAGCGTGGCTCCTTATAATGTGGTGTTGACTGGACCTACGCCCCGTAGCCAGTCGCTTGCTATTGCGGATACAATTATACTCCAGAATTTGGCTTCCGGCACTTACCAAGCAACGGTCACGGACGCAAACGGTTGCGCTACGACTTGTAATTTCGCTATAAACATATTGGGTTGTGATATCAAGGTTAATTTTGCTGTCACGAATGCAACTTGCGCGACCAGTACCGACGGTGCCATCGCCGTGACGCTGGTCGGCGCGATGCCGCCTTTCCAATTTGACTGGAATGTAGATAGTCTGGACGGACGAGCAAATGTAACCAATTTGCCTACAGGCAATTACGTGCTTAATGTGACGGATGCAAATAACTGCCTCGTCAGTGGCGACACGATGATAATAGCTCGTTTTCCAGCGCCTCAAGCTACCATGTCCACCAACAATATTATCTGTGAAGATAAATGTTTTGAGATTAATATCGCGCTAAATGGAATTCCTCCCTTCCGCCTTGATTATCAATTGAGTACCAACGTGGGTGATATATTTCGCTCTATTGTTATAAATAGCAATACTGATACATTACAAATATGCCCTGCTACGCTTAATACAGATAGCGGAAGTGTAATTGTCCAGTTGGTGCGCTTACAAGATGCCAATTGTCAGGCAGACCTTACCCAACGCGATACGCTCTTTGTGCGCCCCATTTCGCGGGACACCATTCAGCAGACGCTTTGCAGCAATGATAGTTTGGTAGTAAATAATAGGGTTTATAATCAAGCCAGACCAAGCGGCATCGAAAATTTTTCGGGCGCGGCTGTTAATAGTTGCGATTCGATAATTGTGGTGGATTTAACTTTTCTCCCGCCTGTTACCTCCGATTCGAATGTAATAATTTGTGAAGCCGATAGCATTGTAGTAAATGGAACCGTTTATAATTTACAAAATCCGACCGGAACAGAAACATTGATTGGGGCGGCTGCGAACGGCTGTGATTCTACTGTAACTATTACATTACAATTTTTTCCGCGTGTCACTTTTAATTTTACTCAAACGATTTGTGAAACCGACAGCATCATTATAAATGGAACGGTTTATAATCAACAAAATCCAAGCGGCACGGAAATCTTGCCGGGCGCGGCTACAAACGGTTGTGATTCAGTCATTAACGTTACTTTACAATTTTTTCCGCGCGTTACTTTTAGTTTAACGCCGACGATTTGTGAAACGGATAATATTATAATAAATAGCACCGTTTATAATCAAAATAATCCGACTGGCACAGAAACGTTGATCGGCGCGGCTGCAAACGGTTGCGATTCCATTATAAATATTACATTACAATTTTTTCCGACGGCTGTTTTTACTTTGAATCCAACAATTTGTGAAACGGACAGCATCATCGTGAATGGAACCATTTATAATCAAAATAATCCAACTGGAACCGAAACACTCGCAGGTGCAAGTGTAAATGGTTGCGATTCGATTGTGAATATTAGTTTACAATTTTTTCCAATCGTTACTTCTAATTTGAATCCAACGATTTGTGAAGCCGACAGTATCATCGTGAATGGCACCGTTTATAATCAAACCAATCCGACTGGAACAGAAAGGCTTCTGGGCGTAAGCGTAAATGGCTGTGATTCAATTATCACTATCAATTTGCAATTTTTCCCGATAGCAACCTTTACTTTAACGCAAACGATTTGTGAAACGGACAGCATTACAGTAAATGGAACGATTTACAATCAAGCAAATCCAACCGGCATCGAAACGCTCGTCGGCGCAAGTATAAATGACTGTGATTCAATCATTAATGTAACGTTGCAATTCTTTCCAACTGCTGATTTTATGTTGGATGCTGCCTTGTGTGAAGGCGATAGCGTGGTTGTAAATGGAACGGTTTATAATCAAAATAATGCGTCAGGTATGGAAAAGCTCGCAAGTGCAAGTGCAAATGGTTGCGACAGTATTATCAATATTCGGCTCACGTTTTTGGAGGCGGCGCGCACCACGATTGACACTACGCTTTGCCCGGGTGATAGTATTGAAGTAAATGGAACGATTTATAATGTAAATAATCCAAGCAGTACGGAAATAATAACTGGCGGCGCATCCAATGGCTGTGATAGTGTCATACAAGTAAATGTCCGCTTTTTTGCACCGGCAATTTTTAATTTAACGCAGGTTATTTGTGAGACGGACAGTATCGTTGTGAATGGAACGGTTTATAATTTTAATAATCCAACCGGAATAGAAATGATTGTGGGTGCAAGTGTGAATGGTTGTGATTCGATTGTAGATATTGCATTACAATTTTTTCCAACTGTTATATTTGATTTAGAGCAGATACTTTGTGAAACAGACAGCCTTATCATAAATGGAACGGTTTATAATCAACAAAATCCATCGGGTATAGAGACGCTGCTGGGTGCAAGTGTAAATGGCTGCGATTCCATTATAAATATCAATCTACAATTTTCTCAAACGATCTCTTCTGATTTAAATCAAACGGTTTGTACAACGGATAGCATTGTAATAAATGGCACAGTCTATAATCAAGCCAATCCAAATGGCACGGAAACACTCGTGGGTGGAAGTGCGAGTGGCTGCGATTCCATTATAAATGTCAACTTGCAATTCTTTTCGGCAGCTACTTCTAACTTTATACAAACGATTTGTACCAATGATAGTGTTGTAATAAATGGAACAGTCTATAATCAAAATAATCCAAGTGGTACGGAAACGCTCGTCGGCGCAAGTGTAAATGGATGTGATTCTATTGTACTTATTACGTTACAGTTTTTCCCAGCGGTTGCTTCCAACTTTACACAAACGATTTGTACAACTGATAGTGTTATAATAAATGGGGCGATTTATAATCAATCAAATCCGTCAGGTACAGAAACGCTTATCGGCGCGAGTGTAAATGGATGTGATTCAGTTGTGAATGTCAGATTACAATTTTTCCCAGCAGCTACTTCTAATTTTACACAAACAATTTGTGCAAATGATAGTCTTATCATAAATGGCACCGTTTATAATCAAAATAATTCAAGCGGAACAGAGACGCTCGTCGGCGCAAGTGTAAATGGATGTGATTCTATTGTACTTATTAGCCTTACATTTTTACAAGCAGTACAAAAAACACTTGATACATTACTTTGTCCCGGCGAAACAATTGTAATAAATGGCAAAACATATAATGAAACTACGCCGACCGGAACAGAAATTTTACAAGGTGCGGCTGCAAGTGGTTGCGACAGTATCGTACAAATAAATCTCCGCTTCCGTCCTGCCGTGCGCGGCGCGATTGAAGGCAATGCAACCTTGTGCGCAGGCGATTCTACAACACTTACCTTCCGACTGAGCGGCGCATCCACTTATGATGTTCGTTATTCTGATGGTAGAAATACTTCCATTGAGTTGAGAAATATTAGCGATGGTCATACGATACGGGTTGCGCCTTCCGCTACCACGACTTACACCATTGTGTTTATGGCGATAAATGGCGCTGCTTGTCCAGCACAAATTGGTAGTAGCGCGACGGTGCAAGTAAGTAATTTGAGTGCTAATGTAATGTTGACTTCCAATTTTGCAGGCTTTGGGGTAAGCTGCGCCAACACTACGGATGGAACATTACAAGCAGCAGGAACAAATGGCGTTTCACCTTTTACTTACCGCTGGAGTACGGGTGCTACGGGGCAGGAATTACAAAATATCGGGGCAGGAATTTATAATGTAACTGTTTCAGATGCAGCAGGTTGTACAGCCATTGATTCTATAATAGTAACTGAACCCACGCCAATCGTAGTAACAAGTACCGCTCAAAGTCCAAACTGTACAAAAGATAAAACTGGTAGTATCAGCATTGATAATATTAGCGGTGGTGCCGCGCCTTTTGAAGTCTCACTCGACGGCAAATCGTATCGGGCAGTGAATAACTTTCCGTACCAACTAAATGGATTGGCAGCAGGTAATTACACGGTGTTTGTACGTGATGCAAATGATTGTGAAACACAAATTGAAACGACTATCGTAGCCCCTTCTGAGCCGCAGTTGGATTTAGGACCAGATATCACTGTAAAATTAGGCGATAGCACGGTGTTAGAAGGACTTGCCAATTTTACACCCACCAATATTGACTGGCGACCGGATACGTTTTTGACTTTACCCAATGCTTTGCGAACCATTATAACACCTACAGAGACAATTTCATACACATTGACAATTTCTGACACATCTGGTTGTAAAGCGAGTGACCAAATCACGGTTTTCTTGAATCGGGCGCGCGGCATTTTTATTCCAACCGCTTTTACGCCAAACGGTGACGGCTCGAATGACTTATTTATTATCAATGGTGGCAATGATGTAAAAAAGATTAAGGAATTCCGCATTTTCGACCGCTGGGGTAATTTGATGTTTCACCGAAGCGAAGCATTACCAAACGATCCGCAGTTTGGTTGGGACGGTACATTCAATGGCAAAAAAGTAAATATCGGTGTATATGTTTATTATGCAAAAATCGAATTTATTGACGGACTGGTGGAGGTTTTTCAGGGAGATGTAGCGGTGGTGCGGTAAATGAAGGCAAGAAGAGCAAGGCGAATAACCAATCGGCTTAAGTGCCTGAAATTCAAGGCTTTTGACCCTGCCAGAACAACAAAACGATACGCAACTGCAACGCAGCGTGAATGAAATAATGGCTAAATTTAAAAAAAGTCAACATTTTATTTGGTTCCTTTCGGAAAGACGCATATATTTGTGGCATCAATACTGAATTCAGGTTTTACATTTTTATAAATTACAACCCCATGTTACCAAATTACGCTACATTCAATATTTTATCGTTATCCTTTTATTTTACTGTTTCCAACCGAACGCTTCCGATAAAACGCATCCACCACCAAGTCTACCTAAAGTAATTCCTGCTCTATAACTGCTGTTGTCATCTCGGCAATTGATTGATTAATGGCAGCTACTGGTATCACTAATCGTGTAGACCCGTTAACACTTTTTAATTATACTAAACTCTTAACCATGAAACGATCCCAAATTCAATTATTTAAATTCTATGATTATCCTGTAAAGCAGCATTATCAAATTGCTATCTTCTAATCTTTATTATTGCATTCTAATCATGTTGAGATAAAATCTCATTAAACAAATAGTTTATTTGTAAAGAATCTTAGCCAACCATCCATAGCAACTTCTACCATTTAATAATTTGCAACTATAGAAAGATGCAGTCTTTTCCTGCGCTACCTTCTCTTGGGAGAGATAGGAGTTATTCATCAATGAAAAGCCAATTCTTGCAATCTTTTCTACCTAAACTACTTTGAAATAAGTATTTATATTTTTATAATTTATATAATTAAACCTCTTAAAATCAATTTTTTATGAAAAAGGTATTATTAACCTGTTTGAGGAGATGCAAGTTGATTGCATTTCTATTATTGCTTTTTAGTGCCACCGATCTTTTGGGGGGAAGTGGGACGATCACGCCTGCGCCGTCCAATACTGCGGGTATTCGTGGGTTGATGAATTTTACGGTCAACTTTCGGTATGTACCGACGGCTGCCGATGTAACCGCCATGCAGAATGCCATTCGGGTGGCTAACGACGCTATTTGCGATGCGACGGATGGTCAAATTGTATTTGGTACGGTTAGAATTACTTCCGGTTCCGTCAATGAAGCACAAGCGGATATTTGGGTATTGCAAGACCCAGGTCGCTCTGGCGTTAGCTTTTGGTCGGATGGAAGTGGCTTTGGACGAGCCGGAGCGCATGTCGCTCTTTTCAGCAATGGGATCGAGGGTCGGGTCATTGCGCATGAATTAGGTCACTTAGCTTTTGGTATCGGAGATGAATATGACGAACAATGCCGCTGGGGAGGACCTTGTGGCATCGGTCCTGCTTTTGATGCAGCCAACATCACCGATCGTAATAACACCATTATGGCGGATCATAATGCGATGTCGGAACTAAGTGTACCCGGTAATCACGATCCGCTGGTAGGCAATGGCAGTGGATGCCCAACAGTAGAAACTTGTCCTGGAACGGGACTCTGTGCAGGCGGTGATTGCGTGGGTTTTAACAGTACTACGAACCGATATGAAGCAAGCCAAAACACTTTACTGAATGGCGGCTTATCCGATTGGAGTGTGCTTCGGCGCAATTATATGGCTTTGGGCATCACGATTCCTACGTTACCGGTAGCAGCAGTGCCTACTTCTTGTAGGACCTTTCTTACCATTAACACGCAAGTACAGGGTTCCAGTTTAGTCGTTTTGGTGCTGGACCGCTCCGGCAGTATGGCGATTCGAGACGTGGGCGAAAGCAGTAGAATGGAATTTGCGCAGGCAGCCAGTCGAGCCTTTATAGACCTCCAGCAGAATAAAAATATTGATTTGGGTATTGTGCAATTTAGCACTACCGCTGCTACCCTAAGAGCCGTTGGAGACCTGACCGCAGGAAATGCCACTGCTTTTAAAACAGCTATCAACACCCTCACCCCAAGCGGTTCTACGGCTATCGGTGATGGTTTAATCGAGGCAAGAGTGCAATTACAAATAGCACAAGCGGTCGCTGCTGCAAGTGGTCAGACCTTGACGAATCCAACGGTTTTTCTTTTATCTGACGGACAAAATAATGTAGGTGCCGACCCAGACGCAGTCGCCAATAATCTGATCGCTGCGGGTATCACGATTCATTCTATTCCGGTGGGAAATGGTGCTGATATTGATTTGTTGGCAGACTTGGCCTCAGAGTCTGGCGGTGTCATGTTGCCCGCTTATTCTGATGATATGATTCCGGCTATTTATGCTGAATTAGCGGCTCGGCATCAAGGTTATAGTTTGATCAATAGTGAAGTCAGGTTGGAGTTATTTGGGAATGGAGAATTTCCGATAGAAACGATGGTCACCGATCTTCCGGTAGAAGCCAACTCGGGTCCACTCACTATTTTCTTAGGACTCAAGCACGTCACCGGTCGAAATATTGAAAGTAAAAACATTGGAAAAGAAGTATATCTCCTTGCACCAGACGGGAGTTTTATTTCACCTAATCAACTCCGCGTGCAGGAAGATGCTTTTTATCGCATTATTACGCTACCCAATCCGCAAGCGGGTCAGTACACTTTATATGTAACCAACACCCAGTTAGTTGCACCGGAGTTGAACATTGTAAGTTTTGTAGAAAATCCTGCACCTGACCTGTATGTGGATGCGATTCCAAGCGTATTGACCGCACCAGATACAGTCTCCATTTCTGCTTCCACTACTTTTCTTACCACTTTATATGATCCCAATATTAAATATAAAGGAATCGTCATCCGTCCTGATAGTTCCACGGTTCCTATCAATTTAGAATTGGATACCCGCACTGGAACGGTTACTGCTGATTTTAATGATTTTAATGGCGGCGGCACTTACAAAGTCGTGGTGCAAGCGACCGTTCCTACGGGTGCAGATTTGCTGCCCGGCGAGTCTATTTTTCCAACGCCGAGTGAATTCACGCCTACGGTCAACCCTTTTATTCGAGTTGCTTCCACTTCTTTCACTTTATTTAGAGCTGGCGAATGCCGCGCTTGTGCACCTACGAATCGCGATTGTGATGGTGATGGCATCCCTAATGAGCGAGAAGATGCCTTCCCAAATCAAGACGTAGATGGCGATGGCTTGCCCAACCGATGCGACGAAGATAGCGACGGCGACGACATTCCAGACCGCGATGAAAAAGATCTAGACCTCAACCAGAATAATATACCGGATGTGTATGAAGTGCCAAGGGGATTTGCTTGCGCACCAGATGCAAAATTTGATTTACTCGTATCAAGTATGCAGAACCCAGATTGTGGCAAAGCGAATGGTAGAATCGAGGTCAAAGCGATAGACGCGTTGGGAGATGCAACGTACAGATGGTCGCACGATACGACCCTCAATAGCGCAATAGCCGAAAACTTACCTGCATTTATCTATGCAGTCACCGCGGTGGATAAAACGGGTTGTAGAAGAACATTGACAATAGATCTGACCGAAAATTGTTTGGGTTTACCTGCGCCAGGGGATATTATTGTGACTACAAAGTGCCCGCAACAAATTCCACAAAATTGTGAATTCCCGTTGGTTGTCACCGTAGATATGACGAATGCTACTGCTCCAGACACGCTTTTGGGTAGCTTTACAGGTGTGTTGACTTGGAATCCTGCTACTTTGCAATACGTAGGTCCTTCGGCTATTCTTTCCGGTTTTAATGGTTTCATCAACTTGGATACCATCAATGGCAAATTGATTTTCAATGGCGCGAATGCAGCCGGTATCAATGGTGTGATGGATATTTTCAAAGCCAATTTCCGATCTATTGGTGCTATCGGCAGTATGGATAGCGTACGCATAGCATTCCTTTCTTTTGCAGCGGCGCGTACCTTCAATAATTTGATTCCTGCACTTCGCATCGAGACGTGTACTTTCAAAACCATTCCTGCTGGTTTGTTGGGTGATGTAAATAATGATGGTTTTGTAACTTCAACGGATGGAAATATCATTCTTTCCTCAGATGCAGGCTTGACCTTACCTCCGGCTATTCAAGAACGAATTGATAATGGATTTGGTGATGTCAATCAAGATGGCTTGACCAATGCCACCGATGCGCTCATCGTGATGACGTATGATGTGCAACTGCCTGTTCCTTATCCCGTAGGCGAACCGTTCTGTCCTTCCAGTTCAGGTGGCAATGACGCGTTAGGAATAGAAACCCGAAGCACGAATAATATAGACATTTTGGTAGCCCAAGAGAAAGTAGCAGATCAGCCAAACAGGATAAAAGTGCCTGTTTATGCGGATTCCAAAAATATGGATGCAACATTAGGTAGTTACAAAGCTATCATTACTTGGGACCCCAAAGTGCTCGATTTTATTGACTTTTCGGGTGGAACTACTGCTGGTTTTGAAACGCCTATTGTCAACGAAAAAGACTTGGAATTCGGAAAACTCGTCGTTGTACATGCAAATCCGAACGGGCAAACAGGCAACGTACAATTGTTTAATTTGCAATTTGAAGAACTACAGCAAAAAGGATTCGCAAGCCTAAAGGTTAGTTTTGAAAATATGGCGGCAGCCCGCTCTTTTGAAGCCTTGCACCCCAACTTGCGATACGAAAGCGTCATCCAGAAACCGCTGACACAGGAACCCTCTGTTAACATTTTTCCAAATCCATTCTCAGAGAACGTACAAATCGTGTACGAAGTAACTGAAAATGCTCCGGTGCATATAGAAATATATAATGTGATCGGTAAAAAAGTAGCGGATCTTGTGCAAGAAGAGCAAGTAAAAGGCACGCATCGGATCACGTGGAGCGGTTTGGCATCAGAAAAATTACAGCCTGGCTTGTATATATTTACCGTAAAGATTGGCGCGTATTTACATACTGAAAAAGTATTATACTTAAAGAAGTAAATAGTATAATATACATTTAGTAAATGTATGATATTGAAAATCCCTGGAGATTTTGATGTACAAAGTCTTCGGGGATTTCTTTATCAATCCTACTCCTTAATATACCCTTTCTTTTGCAATCGTTCCATTACTTTTTCTGCCAATTCGCCCCCCCATTTTTCGCCGGCTGTCATGGATTCTTCGGTAATGACTGGTAAGGTAGCCGTCAGTTTTTTTCCTATCGGGGAGTCGTAAAAAACAATTAACTGCCGGATGTCGTCATGGGTAAAGTGCTTGTCATAAATTGGAATGATCAAGTCAATCAGCCCTTCCGCGCTCACTTCTTTCATAAATTCTTTCCAAAATTCTTCTGGTACTTGGGGAAGTGATTGTTGGAATTGTCCAAACATGGCTTCCATCACTTGCACACCTGCCTTGGCTTGACCCGACATTTGCAATACCTTGCGAATGTCAGCCGTTTTGCTCGGAGTGGTCTGTGCTTGTAGTGCCCCGAAAGTGCCTACGAATAAAATGCTTAATAAAAGCTGTTTCATTTAATGAGAGGTTATAGTGAAATAATAATACGAATGTAAGCTAAACTTTTTACGAGCCAATGAAGTTCCGTGGAATCCGCAAATTTTTTGGTGATTTTTACGTTAGTAGCATAATAATCCACTTTTTAAATGCAAATAGCTTGGGGCAAGTCCCTATTTTTTATACTTGGGTTGGCAATTTTTGCTTTATTGATATGGCTACTGGAAGTCACGGTGTTCATCGGTTGGGCAGAGCTGGACTGGCTTTTTCAATTTCATTACTCCATTTTTTTCATTGGTGCGCTTACAATTGGCGCTTACTTATTGCCATTTTATAACACCGGTCGCTTCCCTACGCAAAGGCTGTTTTCGGCAGGTATAGAATTATATTTTGTGGCACTGGCAGCTTATTTTTTGGAAAAAGCACTGCTACTCACGCTTTACAATCGATTCTATGGATTGCTTAATAATCAAAATTGGTTGTTTGTAATGCAAGGTATTACATTGATTATTACAGCCCTTTCTTTTCATTTAGTGACTCAACGCTGGTTGACCCCACTCCGCTGGCAGCAGGCACTTGTCGTGGGCGGATGTATTTTACTCCCTATTCCGCTGAGTTTGTTTACGTTACAATTCATACCAGATTTTGGTGGCAACGACACTTTTGTGGATGCAGTGAAGATGGGTTACCCATTTTTCTGGATAGTAATCATGATGGGTTTAGCAGGAATATGGAGTCTTCAATTAATAAAATCCACTGAACCTGCGCCCACGCAAGATGATATTTTAGATGATTTTCCAAAGGAATAAGATATTTTGATATTTTGATATTTTGATATTAAGTTTTAAGAAAAAAACTTTGCGGCTTTGCGTGAAAAAATCTGCAGGAGACTCAAATTTTCTTTCTACTTTTCCTGAAAATCATTTGCTGTATGAAAAACACGCTCTTTCTGACATTGCTGTTTATTATAAGTCTCTTTTTTGCTTGTAATAATAATTCCAAATCCGAACAGACAACCGCTACCAAGACAACTCAAGTCGTCAATCGTGACTCGGTGCGGCGTACCTACGAAGCATTATTGAAAAGTAAACCCAAGCTAATGCCAGCAAAACAAATCATAGAACCTGGCAAAATCTATCCGGTAGATGAAGGGCAGACGGACACGGCGTTTTATGTCTTTCGAGAAGGTTTATTACAAATTTTAGAAGAAAAAAATGAGTTTAAATTGATTGAATTACTCGGCGATAGTATTGAAAATGGCTTTGGTGGCAATCCGTTTGGCGTGGCAGCTTTTGTAGAAAAATGGAAATTGGATGTAAATAAAGACAGCTCGGAGGTGTGGCAAATTTTAAAAAATGTAATAACGCAAGGCGGCGTATTCGACCAAAGTCGGGACAATTTTGTAGCACCTTATTACACCGCCACCTTTCCCGATACGTATGATGCAAGCACCGTAGGCGTACTCACGGGCGAGGGCGTACGCGTACGCGCCGGTACAAATGTAAATAGCGAGATTTTAAAAACAATTTCTTATGATATTCTACCTGTAATAGATTGGAAAGCAAAAGAAGATATGGTGGACGGCGAAGCGGATTATTGGGTAAAAGTAAAATATGCGGATAAAAAAGAGGGCTTTATTTATGGAAAATTTATTGGTTCGCCTTATGATTATCGTGCCACTTTTATGAAACAACCCAATGGTAGCTGGCAGTTGGCGGCACTTGTGAATGGTGATTAGTGAATGGTGATTAGTGAATGGTGATTAGTGAATGGTGATTAGTGAATGGTGATTAGTGAATGGTGATTAGTGAATGGTGATTAGTGAATGGTGATTAGTGAATGGTGATTAGTGATTAGTGTAAATCATAAATATCATAAAAAATCAGTGTCCTATCCCGCAGGTGCAGCTTTTTTCTTGTATCGAAATTTTAAAATAAGCAAAATAACATTCAGTAATAAGCCGACACTATTAGTCACCATCAATGCAATATCCTGCTTAAAAATACCATATACCAGCCACAATGCCACGCCAATACTCGCCATGATAAACATTCGCTGCGACACATCCCCCGCATCTTTCGTTTTCCATATTTTTAAAATTTGCGGCACCACCATGATGGTGGAAGCGGTACCAGCTATTAAACCTAAAACATCTATCCAATCCATATTATAAAATTATTTCACCCCGCTGAGAGTTTTCAATCTTTTTTATTAAAAACTATTTCCATAAACAATTAAAAACTTGCTAAGGCATCACCCTATGACCCCTTCACCCTCTATTACCGTATTTTATTTTCATGCTTACCATTCCTATATTTAACAAGCAAGTTATTGCATTGGCACCAATGATAGACCAATCTTCTTTCAAAACGCCATATACAATCCATAATATCGTAGAACTCAGGTACATAATATACATTGTAAAAGAGACATCATCCGCTTCTTTCGTCCGAAAAGTTTTGACGACTTGCGGTATCAGCGAGCCAGTCGTGAGCGCTCCAGCTACGTAGCCCAAATATTTTAACCATTCATCCATATTTTCGTTCCGTTTTAATACCCTGATTTATCGTTAGATGTCTCTACAATTATTTGATAATCAATATTTTAATAAGTTAATAAAACGGATCAAATGAACATTTGTTTAAATAAAATGCAGTGATAGAATGGCTAAAAGGTTATCTTGCAGCAAATTTTTAATTTTGGCATTTTAAAATGTAACATAAAATGGTCGCCGTAATTGTACTTTGTTTTTTGGTCGGTTACTTATTCATTGTATTTGAGCATCCACTTCGGCTCGATAAAACGGTGCCTGCGCTCTTGACGGGTACGATTTGTTGGGCACTTATTGCTATCGGACATGTACCGATGATAGACACAGACGGTCAGTTATTTACTAGCCAAGGTGTGGAACATGAAGTTTATTACGAAGGTTTAACAGCCATATTATTACATCATACTGGAAAAATTGCAGAAATTCTTCTTTTTCTCATCGGCGCGATGACTATTGTAGAATTGGTAGATTTGCATCAGGGATTCTCAGTAATTACCAATCGGATTACGACCCGCAGCAAACGTAAACTGCTCACACTCATTTGCATTTTAGCGTTTTTTCTCTCTGCCGTTTTAGATAATTTGACAGCTACTATTGTAATGATTTCTTTACTACGCCGTTTAGTTAGTAATAAAAATGACCGACTTTGGTTTGCCAGTTTAATAATTATCGCTTCCAATGCCGGTGGCGTGTGGTCGCCTATTGGAGACGTAACTACTACGATGCTTTGGATTGGTAAAAAAGTGTCTACTGGTCCGTTGATTCTAAATTTATACTTGCCGGCTGTTGTGTCGTTGCTGGTTCCGTTGTCGCTGGTGCTGTTGCGAAAAGAGTTTCGAGGCAATTTTCCTGCCGAAGAGCGGTCTTCCAAAGAGGGTTTGCTCACGAGCCGGCTGATGCTGTTAGTAGGTATAGGAGCGCTTATTTTTGTACCAATTTTCAAGACTATTACGCATTTACCGCCTTACATGGGCATTTTATTTGGTTTGAGCGTTACTTGGTTGGTGTCCGAATATGTGCATCCGGAGGAAAATTTTAATGAAGAACGACGGCGGTTATTTTCGGTACGCCATGCGTTGTCGCGGATTGAATTGTCCAGCATTTTGTTTTTTGCAGGTATTTTATTGACGATTGCTTCGCTGGAATCAATTGCCGTTTTTCATGCGGATGGAAAGGCAGTGAGTTTGCTGCATCAGGCAGCTGAAAATTTGCAAGCCGCCATTCCAAGTGAAGAAATCGTAGTTATTTTGATTGGTTTGCTGTCTGCCATTATTGACAATGTGCCTTTGGTAGCGGCGGTGATGGGAATGTATGATGAACCGATGGATGCGGAGCTTTGGCATTTCATCGCTTTTTCGGCAGGTACTGGTGGAAGCATTCTTATCATTGGGTCGGCAGCAGGTGTAGCAGCAATGGGCTTGGAAAAAATTGACTTTATCTGGTATTTGCGCAACATAGCTTGGCTGGCTTTTTTGGGTTTTATAGCAGGGTGTTTGACATTTATTGGGTGGTATCATTTAATTCATTAATCGAATAATGATTTGTTAAAGTGATTAAAGGTAATTATAATTTCAGTACCGTGTAATAAGTGATTGATCATTTATAATTGACCATTAACCAACGCATAATAAGCTGATAATCAATTAGAGCGGCTACGCACAGGCAGGTACGACACGGATAACGCGGATTTTATGCCAAGCTGTGCCATTCTTTACGCCATTGTAAAAAAGCATTTGCTGCAATAATCGTATAAATTATCATAATAAAAGCAAACAAATAAGCACCCCGCGAACCAAATAAATACACACTCGCCGCATCTATCACCACCCAATACAGCCAATTATCCAATTTCTTTTGCACCAGCATAAAAGTTGTAATAACTGAGAAAATCGTTACAAATGCATCCAAATACGTCGCCGCTGCCGGAGTATAAATATCGAAAAAGTAGCCAAAAAGTAGCGCAATGAGCGATCCGCCAATGATTATAAAAAAGTGTTGCTGCAACGTGAGTTTCGTAATCGGAAGTCCTTGGTTTTCAGTTATTTGACTGCTTGTCACCCCATCACCCTTTCTCCCCATCCACCGATATATTCCTACAAAACCCATCACCACATAAAAAATTTGTAGTAAAGCATCCAGCCAAAGGTTATAAAAAAAAAACGACGCATACGCCCACAAACTACAAACTTACAATGCCCCATACCCAGCACCACACATTCTGCCGCGCTGCCAGCACCACGTACACGAGCGCTGTGACGGTCACCGTCCAATCTATCCAGCCGAGGGCGGCGGCTTCTTGTAGAATCTTTATGAAAAAAGTAGACATACGTGAAGTTAGGATATTTTGATATTGAGATATTTTTTCGCTTGGTCACTTTTTCTCTCCGTCACTTTTCTCAGCTCGTATCGCATAATTGGAACGCGGATGACGCGGATACAGCGGATTTGTGCGGATTTTTCCCTCGCAACATTTTTTTTTAAACGCAGAGAGTGCAAGGTCGAATCATGCCAACCCAAAAATCCTATAAATCATGGTTCAGATAGTTGGCAGCCCATATAGCATTTTTTTAACTGCAGAGGGCGCAAAGATTTTCGCAGAGGGCGCAAGGTAAAATCATAATAATCAATCATATAAAATCACAGTTCAGACAAAATATCGTGCAGCAAATATCCTAACTATCTCAATATCAAAATATCCCAACCTTCAACTCTGCCAGCACATTTTCAATAGACAACGTAGCCACACAAATCACCTCATCCGAAGCCCCATAATATAATGTGACTTCGTCGCCATTCACGATATGTCCATTTGTGAAAACGACATTGCCAAAAAAGCCGTGTTTTTCATAAGCTGCGGTTGGTTCTAAAAGTGGCTCATACGAGCGGGCAAGCACTTTCCAGGGTTCTTTCAAATCCAACAATACCGCACCAAGACAATAGCGATTGCTATAATCTGCGCCATGATAAATTTCGAGCCAGCCTTCTTCGGTTTTAATTGGCGCTCCACCTGCGCCTACGCGCGCGCTGTCCCACATATCGGGTCGGGTGTGTAAGATGCAACGATGTTCACCCCAATGCAGGAGGTCGGGAGAAGCGGCGAGCCAAATAAAATTACCACCCAAATCAATGCCCGAAGGACGATGTAAGCAGTAATATTTTCCATTTATTTTTTCTTCAAAAAGCGCGCAATCCTTGTTGTGTGGCGGTAGAATCATGCCTTCCCGTGTAAAATTTTTCCAGTCTTTTGTGCGAATTAGACCCACACCTACGCCGCTTTCGGATACTTGGGTGTAAGTGAGATGATAGGTATTTTCAAAAAAACTGACTCGGCAATCTTCAATCCCAAATGTCTCTAACGCGCTGTTACCGAATAGTTTAGAAGGGCGGTCTTTGGGTTCGTAAAAGTGAACGCCATCGTCACTGCATACCAATCGCAAATGCGAAATAGTAGAAAGATAGGTCACGTTTTTGTACCGCACATAACGGGAATCGGATAAATCCAAATCGGGGTCGTTTCTTTCAAAAGTTATAATTTTCAGGCTGCCATTTTCTTGCATGACGGGAAAAGAGACCATGCCTTCTTTTTGTATCGGTCGCTCGGCTACGCGTAGGAGCAGCCACGTCTTATTTTCAAATGTAAAAACGCCGGGATTCAATACGCATTCTACGATCAGCCCTGCGTGGCTTGGCTGAATAGCTTGCGTAGTAAGAATAGGATTTTGGTCAAATCTATTTACCAGATTAGACATTGTGATATAGGCTTTAAATGGATTGGATAGAATAATATGTGTTTTAAAATATCACGCAAAGGCGCAAAGACGCAAAGTTTGTAAGTGATTGAATTCTAAAAAGTTAATTGAAATAAATTGCTATTTAAATATGCTTACTTGTTTACTTAGGTGAGTTTATCAAAACAATCAACTTTTTAAACCGCATTCTCCCCAGACGAACAAGGAGAATGCGGTTATAAAAAGGATTTTATATCATGTCTATTTTATTCTTTAATAATCTTCACAGCACCAAGGCTCTTACCGTCTAATACGAAATTCAACAAATACGTGCCTTCCGCATAGCGACTGGTATTGATAGAAAATTTACCCGCTGGAATTTCACCTTTGTCGTATTGAATCGCATCTATTTGCTTACCGCTCAAGTCGAATACGCGCAGTAGCAACGCTTGTTTTCCATCCAAGGAATGTTCTACAAACAATTGGTCTTGCACCGGATTCGGATAAACGACTTTCAATAATTTTTGCAATTCTTCGGTCAGATAATCGTCCAAACCAGTAGTACCGGTATTGTACAATTTTGCGATTTCAGCAGCAGTGAGGGCTTTGTTGTAAATTTTCAATTCGTCCAACGCGCCGTTAAAATAATTGCCACCATCAATCGGATTGTTACCAATGCCCAATGGACGGTTGGTGCTGTTGAGTGTACCTGGTGCCGGCTGACGGTTCACTTCCACGCCATCTACATAAATAATGTTATTTGTACCATCGTGTACCATAGTCACATACCACCAAAAACCTCTCGTGAGTTCATTGCCGTCTTTGCTGTCCATATCCACAATGGCGTTGTCAAATTGAGCATTCTTACTGTTGGTGGTCCAAACGATGCGCGTGTGCTGCGGCAAAGATATTTTCCAACGCTGGCTCCAGTGACCGAAGTCTAAGACGTACGCTTCCGCATCTGCGGTGTTGGTGCTATCTACCCGAATCCAGAAACTAACCGTTGTGTAATCGGAAATCAATTGAACCGCATTATTTGCCAAAACCGAGTCGCGGTCGCCATCAAATTTAATAGCTCTGCCGCCTGATTGTGGACGATTTTGTACGGTTTCAAATATTGGATTCCCACCGATTCTACCATGATTGGCATATGGCGTAGCGTCATTGGCATTGCCTTCAAAAGGATACCAAGCCACCAAACCCGGCTCGCTGGTCACCAATTCTGCCTTCGTTTGTACTGTAATATCTGCAATATCAGATTCATTGCCAGCCGCGTCAAAAGCGTATATTTCAAAGGTATAAGCCGTTCTTGCATCCAAACCACCGACGAAAATGGAGGTAGCTGTATTGGACAGCGTATCAAAAATCTCGCCATCCACCAGCACGACATAACCTGCCACGCGACGGTTGTCCGTAGAAGCATCCCAAGATAATACGACCGAACTTGAACCCGCATCTGCTTTGAGGTTGCCGGGCTTGGTAGGCGCAGTTACGTCAGGTGTTGATTCCTCGCCAGAAGTAGCACGCACGGTCGTGATAGCCGATTCATTACCAGAAGAATCCACTGCTGACACGCCAAAAACGAAGTCGGTCAATGCTGCAAGATTTTGTACCGCGAAAGTCGTACTTGTTGTAGTTCCTATTTTTACAGAATCCCGGAAAACATTGTAAGAAACGACTCCGACATTATCCGTAGCAGGCTGCCAATTAAGCGTCACGTTTGTGAAATTCACAGAAGCGGTCAGATTAAGTGGTGCATTTGGTGCGATACTGTCGGTAGTCAGCGGTTCGGTTACTTGAGCCGCGTACAATGCCGCAATTTCTGCATCTGTGAGGGCGCGATTGAAGATTCGAATATCATCCAAGCTGCCATTGAAATAATTAGCGGTATCAATTGGATTATAGCCAATGCCTAATGGTCGAGTGGTACTTTTCAAAGTTCCGGTCACGTTCTTTTCTGCTACTTTTGCGCCGCTTATGAAAATCTTATCCTGCGTACCATTGTGTACAAATGCGACGTGTCGCCATTGGTCGGTCGGAAGCACATTCGCATCCCCGGCATCCATATCTGAAATACCGGACGTGCTATTGGTCGTCCAAACCACTTTACCATGATTTGGTACTGAAACTTTCCAGCGCTCTTGCCAGCCACCGAATGACAGCAAATACGATTCACCTTGTGCCGGTAATTCATCTACATTTATCCAAAAACTTACGGTTGCAAAATCGGAATTCAATTGTGGCGAGTTCGCTGCAATAATTACATCATTTGTACCATCAAACTCGTACGCTTGGTTCGAGCGATTAAAACGGTCTTTGCTTAATTGTGCGCCGTTTACCGTTGCATTGTTATGGAAAGGCGTGACATCATTGGCGTTGCCTGCAAAGGTATAATTTGCAACTAAATCTCCGGTGAAGACAGGTGCTTGATTTTGAGCCGTATATAAAGCCGTCACTTCTGCATCGCTGAGGGCGCGGTTGTAAATTTGAATATCATCCAAGTCGCCATTGAAATAATTGCCGCCGTCAATTGGGTTATTCCCAATGCTAAATGGCATACCCGTGTCATTCAATGCGCCGGTCACATTTTTTTGATTCGCCAAGGCGCCGTTTATAAAAATCTTGTCCTGCGTGCCGTTGTGCACCATCACGACGTGCCGCCATTGCCCAACAGGAAGCGGACTGTTAGAATCCATATCTGAAATGCCAGAGGTGCTATTCGTCGTAAAAACTGGCTTGCCATGATTCGGTAACGAGATTTTCCAACGAGACTGCCAGCCACCATTGGATAGAATGTACGCCTCGCCTTGTGCAGGTAATGCGTTCACTTTCACCCAAAAACTAACGGTCGCAAAATCAGAATTTAACTGGATAGAATTGGCTACCAAAATCGAATCATTGCCATCGAAACGATACGCGCTCGACGCATAACCAAAGCGGTCCGTGGTCGGAGTAGCGCCACCCACCACGCCATTATTTTTAAATTGGGTGGTATCATTTGCATTGCCAGAAAAATTATAAGCAGCCACTATATCCGTCGGAGCCGCCGTAGAAGTGGATTGTGTGGTGTACAAAGTTGTAATCTGCGCATCCGTCAACGCATAATTATAAATTTGAATCTCATCTAACGCACCATCGAAATTGCCACCTCCATCTACTGCATTGTAGCCAATTCCTAAAGGTTTGGTAGTAGATTTTAGTGTGCCTGTCACATTTTTCTGACTTGCCAATACGCCGTCAATAAAGATTTTGTCTTGTGCGCCGTTGTGCACCACCACCACGTGTTTCCATACGCCCGGCGCAAGTTTATTGGCATCGCCAGCGTCCATATCGGAAATGCCGGAGGTACTATTGGTAGACCAAACGAGCTTGCCGTGGTCAGGTAACGAAATTTTCCAACGCTCCTGCCAGCCACCAAACGATAGCAGAAATACTTCGCCCTGTGCCGGTAATTTATCCACTTTCACCCAAAAACTAACCGTCGTAAAATCAGAATTTAATTGTGAAGAATTAGGTGCTTCCACTTTGGAAGACGTACCGTTGAAGTCATAGGCGCGATTGCCAAAGCCAAAGCGGTCAGTCGTAGCCGTTGTGTTAGTTGCTGTCGCATAATTGCCAAAAGCGGTCGCGTCAGAAGTATTGCCAGTGAAAGTATAAGAAGCCACGAGTGCCGGTGTGACTGCGGGCGCAGTGTTTTGAGCCGTGTATAATGCTGCAATCTGTGACGCCGAAAGCGCACCGCTGAAAATCAACACTTCGTCCAACGCGCCGTTGAAATAATTGCCGTTGTCAATCGGATTGTACCCAATGCCCAGCGGACGATTGGTGCTATTTAATTTGCCCGTTACATTCTTTTCCGCCACTTGCACGCCATTGATGTAAATGCGGTCTTTCGCGCCATCGTGTACAAAAGCGAGGTGTTTCCACACGCCTGCGGTCAACGCGTTGGCATCGCCAGCGTCCATATCGGAAATGCCGGAAGCACTATTGGTAGACCAAACGAGCTTGCCGTGACCGGGCAACGACACTTTCCAGCGCTCCTGCCAGCCGCCAAACGATAGCAAAAATGCCTCGCCTTGTGCGGGCAGCGTGTCCACGCGTATCCAAAAACTCACGGTCGTGAAGTCAGAATTTAACTCTGCCGCATTTGCCGCTTGAATGTAACTTTGCTTGCCGTCAAATTTAAACGCTTGATTGGCTCTGCCGAAGCGGTCTTGGGTAAGGGTCGCGCCATTCACGGTGGCATTGTGTCCCAAACCTGAAGCGTCGAGTACGTTCCCAGCGAATGGGTAGTACGCCACGGTGTCCTGCGCCTGCAATGCTCCGATAGAAGCCGTGAGCCAGCACAAAAGGAGATAAAAAATTCTCCGTATAGATAGTTTCATAACAACTTGGTTTTAAATAGTTTATAAATGTTGTTTTATTATTTCCGTTTTAAATATTCAACTAAAGTTGAAGCCCTCAAAGCATTTTTTTAACCGCAGAGTGCGCGGAGGTTTTCGCAGAGGACGCAGCGTTTTTTCGCTCGGCACTTCAACTTTTTAACCGCAGAGGCGCAGAGGTTTTCGCAGAGGACGCAAAGTTTTTTCCCTCAACACTTCAACTTTTTAACCGCAGAGGCGCAGAGGGCGCAGAGCGTTATGCGAATCATAACAATCACAAAAATCATATACATCACAGTTCAGACCGTTTAACCGCAGCGGGAATCACCCTATCAACCCATCAACCAAATCACCTTTTTACAAACTTAGTTACTCCAAATACTTTTTCCGACCTAATAATAATGGTATACATTCCACCTTGCAAATCCTGCACATTTAGTTGTATCGTTGAAAGTGTATTTATTTTTTCCGTTTTTATTAATTTTCCTTCTATGTTGTAAATAGTCAATATAGCATTCGCATCTGATATTACAGGTAAATGAATCGTGAGTTGGTCAGTAACTGGATTCGGGGATACTTGTAATGTTATTTTTTCTTTGTGAATATCTTTGATAGCAGTTATTAAATTTTGATATAAATTTTTTACAGATTCCGGTGGTAACGTGTTGTCATATATTTTTACTTCATCAATCGTGCCACTGAAATTGTAAGCTTGGTCGGTTGGTAGTATTTGTCCGATGAGGAGATTCAGGTTAGTTGTGCGGATTTTGCCGGTCATTTCTTTATAACTTTGTAGCTCGCCATTTACATAAAGCATCATAATTCTGCCATCATAAGTAGCGGTCACGTAATAACTACTGTCTTTTGCAATAGCGAGTTCCGAATCCAAGTCGCGTATTGTGGTCAGACTATTAACCGTCCAGCGAATTTTACGTTCAGGTGTAATGGAAATTTTCCAACGATTTTGCCAACTGCCGTGGGACACCACAAATTGCTCTCTATCAAGCAATTGCTGCACTTTTATCCAACAACTGACTGTAATCGCATCTTGAAAATTTAATAATGGATTACTCGGCACACTGATATTGTCATTGATTCCATCAAAAAAGTAAGCACTCGTGGGCTTTCCTATAAAATCATTGGTCAATCGCGCGCCGCTCGCCGAGCCGTGCAGTTGATTACCACTCACGTCATTCGCATTGCCAGAAAAAGGATAGTGCGCAATTAAACTTATCGGCATTGGAATTTCAGGGTACACTTTTACTAAAATAGAAGTCGTCGCTTCCGCGGACAAACCCTTATCATCTGTGACCACTACTTTAATTTGAAAAATGCCCTCATTGGCTGGAGCCGTCCAATTGACCGTGTTGCCCGTGCCGGAAATGCTGCCGCCCGTCGCGCTCCACGTGTAGATAAGCGCGTCGCCGTTGGGATCGTTCGCGTTTGCAAAAAATTCTACATTGCCGCTGGGAGCCACGTAAGCACGGCTTTTTCGGATTTCTAAAATCTTAGGCGCGCGATTAATTTCAGGGACGACTTTGAGTTGTAAAGTGGCGGCATCGCGGTTATTGGTTGCGTCGCTAACAATGAGTGTAAGGATGTAACTTCCAATGGTGTCGGGTGCTTTCCAGCCAATGGTAGCGCCCGTTCCAGCAATCGTACCGCCAGTGACGCTCCAATTATAAGTCAAATTTTCGGAATCTTTATCAAATGCTTTTGCAAAAATGGAGATGGAATCATTTAATTCTACTTCGGTCGTCAATGCCGCCAGTGCTTGAATTCTTGGCTTGTAAGTAAATGATTGTTTGGTTTGTTTATAATCAACAACTATTCTATTCACTAACATTTTATTTTGGTCATAAGAAATAATGCCGCCCGACGGTGTCAATACAATTACAATCGCTTGATTTGCTGGAATGGTTACATTTATAATATTGGTCGCGCCGGTTGTAATAAAAGTTTCAGAAAGCGATTCATAAATATCTACCGCTTGGCTGCCGACTTGGATTTTAACGGTTTTTGCGGTACTAAATGGATTGTAATAAAGATAAGTTGGATAAGCCGCGTCGTTATAAAAATCAGTTTTCAACAAGTCAATTTGAAGTATTTTTTCGACGTTGGTTGGTTGTAATATTCCACCTAAATAACCGATGGAAGACGTGCCGTACAGCGCCAAATTCGTAGCAGCCCAGCCGCCGCCGAGCGCATCGCCAGTAGAAACAGGTGATTTTCCGTTTAATTTTTCGCGGAGTGCTTCATAGCCGATGACTTTTTCAGGGTCGTTCACTTCTGACCAAGCGGACGCATCTTGTTGAGAAGTAGGCAGAAAACCTGGGTAAAAAAGTCGCGTCGCATTCGCCAAATTTAATATCCATTTGCCAATCGCACGCGCGAAACGTTTGTCGTAGCGCACCATTGGCGCGAGTGCCGCCGCTTGTTGCACGCCATTTAATTGAAATGCGTAATCATTGCCGTTGTCATTCGCTTCACCGACCAAACCGGACACGTCTAAGCCGCCCCATTTGCCCACAATCGTACCCCAGCCGCGCAGCGCACCGCGGTTGAACGACCAATTCACCAGTTTTTCAATGTCATAATTCGTGCCGATTTCGGCGTTCATTTTGGCTGCAACGTAGGTTCCATAAGGCAATTGCAATTCATACGACGGATTGTCATTCCATTCATTCAAAAACTCCATGCTCCATTCTGCGCCTTTCCAATAGTCAGGATTGCCCGTTTTTTTATACGCATTGTATAAAATCCAAGCATAACCGCCCGCCGCTTCGGGTTCTTTCACGCCGCTTGCGTTGGGTTTCATTCCCCTGAAATTCCATGCGCGATAATTCATCGAGGCTTTCGACCACGGCGTGTCGCTGCCGCCCATTTTGCGCACCGATTCTAAAAAGCGATTGGCAACGCTGGTAAATTGGAAATTCGCATCGCCTATATTTGGATACAAATCATTGATTTGGTAAAAAAAGACATTCGGCATTACATCATACCACCAATCATTTCCGCTACTGGTGTTCGGGTTATTTAGATATATCAATTCGCCATTATTTTTATTAAAAAAATCCTGACTCATTAAAATCCAATTCTGCCCATTTTGAGTGGTTTTATCAATTCCTACCAGCGACGCGCCCACGAGCGATGGCAATACATTAATCGCTTCATTGCCTTGCGGCGTATTTGTACCAACGTAAGTAACTAATCCAAAACTTTTATTTTGCGGATAATTAAATCCATTATTTTTCAAATAAACAAATGGTAAATATGGTCCTGTTTTATTTAAACTATAAACGAATGTATCATATTTCACGCCTACTTCCTGCCAGTTGCGCATATTATACGGCGACGGCTCGTTTGGCATTTGCTCAACGCGCGGAATGGCGATTTGAGAAGACTGTGCATTCAAATTCAGTGATAAAAGAGTTACCAAAGAACAAAAGAATAATTTATTTATAAATCGAATCATAAAAATTATATTATTTAAATGGAACACTGATTTTTATGATTATTAAGGTTTTTTATGATTTTAGAATGATTTACCATAAAAATCAGTGTACAATAATTAATAGCCCGGATTCTGCGTCAGACTTGGATTCAAATCAATTTCCGTCTGTGGAATCGGGAAGACTTCATGCTTTCCTTTCTGGAATTTCGGTATAAATTTATCAGCGATGCCCCAACGCACCAGGTCGAAGAAACGGTGCATTTCAAATCCCAATTCTACCTGCCGTTCCCGTCGAATTGCGTCTATCATTTCTTGTCGGTTGGTGGTCGTAATTTTCGGAAGAGCAGTGGCAGGGTTTTTCGCTTGGGCGCGGGCACGAGCGCGTACCTGTTCGAGCGGTGCTTGTGCTTCTTGTACCCGACCGAGTTCGGCAAAGGCTTCAGCTTCCCACAACAAGACTTCTGCATAGCGGATGTACGTGTAATTAATGTCGCCGTCCGATTTTTGCGTGGCGGTGCTGTCGGATTGTAAATATTTCACTGGGCTGTATCGGGTAGAAGAAAACGATGGTTTATAAATCAATCCAAAGTAAGGGTCATTGTTCATCGCCACTGTGAATTTCAGGCGCGGGTCGCCCATTTCAAACGCAGCCACATACTCTGGTGTCACCTCTGCAAAGCCATAGCCAGCACCGAATTTTTTAGAAGCCCACCATTGGTTTAAGAAATTTCCAGCGCCCAATTCCAGATTCGTGTGCTGGATTTCCCAGACCGATTCGCTGTTGTTTTGGGTATCTTCTTTAAAATTATCAAGGTAATTAGGTACGAGTGCATACACATTCAAAGCCTTCACTTTTGCTACATATTCCAGCGTTTTATTCCAATCTTTTTGGTATAAAAAGGTCTTGGCGGCGAGTGCGTAAGCGGCTCCTTTCGGGACGCGACCGACATCCGCAGCGGCGTATTGCGTGGGCAGGGACTCGGCGGCTTTGTCACAATCGGCTATGATTTGCGTGTAAATTTGGGTTTTAGGTGTTTTAGGTGTTTTGAGTTGGTCGGGCGGCAAAATTCGTGTTATCAAAGGCACATCGCCAAATACTTGCGTCAATGAAAAGTAATAATAAGCCCGTAAAAATAATGCTTCGCCAATAATGCGATTGCGCAAAGTGCCGTCAATACTCGCGTCTGTCGCTTTTTCAATAATGGTATTACATTGTGTAATACCGTTATAATTTAGTTTCCAAAAATCATTAAACTCTTGGGTACGTGGCGTGTACGTCAAAAAATCGAGTTCCGTAATGCCCGGTCGGGAGCCATCGCCGCCTGCCACTGCTTCATCCGCTGTCACCACGCCCATCGCCCAATAGAAGTTATTGTTATTATTATTGAATTGTAAATATTCATAAGCGGCATTGGTCGCTTGAATCGCGTCATTTTCATTTTGAAAAAAAGAATCAGCATCCAACCTGCCCAGTGGCTCCTTGTCGAGAATGTCTTCGCAGGAAGCAAGTGCGAAGCAGGTGAAAAGTAAAATATAATTTAGTTGTTTCATTTTATAATTGTGTTTGGGTGTTAATGTGTTCTTGTCGCTTATTACTTGGTCAATCTTTACAGTCCTCACAGCATTTTTTTAACCGCAGAGCTTAAATCATGTTTATCACAAAAATCATAAAAATCACCGTTCAGACATTTTTCACGCAAAGACGCAAAGGCGCAAAGTTTAAATCATAGTTCAGATAGTTGTCAAACGTTTGTGCAAATCCTCCTATCTTCCCATCCTCCATTTTTTCAAAAATCCAATCTTACACCTGCGATGTAAGTACGTGGCGCAGGCACCGTCCCCCAATCAATGCCGACTGCCAAATCGGAGGAGACATTGAAACCTTGCGTATCATTTGTATTCGCCTGAATTTCAGGGTCTAAGCCAGAATATTTGGAAAAGGTAAACGCATTTTGTACCGCTACATACAATCGCAGGCCGCCGATAGCGTCGGTTTTAATTAAACTTTTAAAATTATAGCCGAGTGTAATGTTTCTGATTTTTATGTAAGAACCGTCTTCCAAAAAACGAGTTGAAATGCGGCGATTGCCATTACGGTCGTCTAAACTTACCTTTGGAATATCCGTATTGGTATTGCTTGGCGTCCAACGATTTAGAATGTCTTTATACGAATTAAAACCACGAGATTGGGTTTCATAAGCAAAATTGCCAAACAGAAAATAGACATCATTGCCCTGTACGCCTTGCGCGAGGACGGATAAGTCGAAATTTTTATAGGTGAAATTAGCATTCAAACCATAGATAAAATCGGGGAACGGACTGCCGAGATGCGACCGGTCTTTGTCATCAATCACGTTGTCGCTGTTGATGTCCGCGAACTTTATATCGCCGGGGCGCGTGTCGGCAGTTTGGAACGGGCTGGCATCAATTTCGCCCTGATTTTGAAATATGCCGAGCGATTTGTATAAAAAGAAAGAACCAATCGGATAGCCCACTTCTGTTTTTGTAATCGGACCATCGGATAAGCCAAAGCCGCCCAAAATCGGTTCGCTCGCCGCTAAGGAAAGCACTTCATTTTGCACGGTCGCCAGATTCGCGCTGACGCTTAACTGGAAATTGCGTGCGTTCTTTTTATAAATCAAAGCAAATTCCCACCCTTTATTTTCTATTTCTCCTGCATTTACAAACGGCGGGTCAACGGCTCCGGCAGACTGTGGAATCGGCACGCGCACCAAAACATCATCCGTCGTTTTTTGATAATAATCTACCAATAGCGACAACTGGTCTTTTAAAATACTGAATTCTAAACCAAAATCTAACTGTGTCGTGGTTTCCCACTTGATATTGCTATTGCCGGTTTCTACGAGTCGAGCACCTGTAACACTTTGATTGCCAAATGAGTACACCCGACGACCCGTTTCTACCAGCGAACTATATGGATACAAACCAATTTCTTGATTGCCGAGTTGCCCCCAACTGGCGCGGAGTTTTAGGTGAGAAATAAAGTCCAGATTTTCAAAAAAAGGCTCATTTGATACATTCCAAGCGACCGAAACCGCGGGGAACGTGCCATAGCGACTGCCCGACCCAAAGCGAGAAGAGCCGTCGCGCCGCACGGACGCATTGAGCACATAGCGACCGCCAAACGTGTAGCCGATATTTCCAAAATAAGATAATAAACTCCATTCCGTGACGATGCCCGAAGCACCCAAATTGCTCACATCCGCTGCAACGCTGTTGTTGATAAATCGAAAAAGCTGGTCGGTACGCGCAAAATTATTCGCGGAAGCGCCCAGATAATCGGTTTTATTTTGAATCGCCTCCATGCCTGCGAGCGCGGAGATGCGATGTTTGCCAAACGTGCGTTGAAAATCCAAAATATTATTCCAAACCAAATTCCGGTCGGTCACCCTGCCTTCGGTGAGGGAAGTAGGGTCGTAAATAGAAGGCGAAAGTCGCTCTTTAAACAATTTATCATTCTGAAAAAGGAAGTCGCCGCCCAGCGTCGTGCGTAAATCCAAACCTTCTACAATATTCAAACTTGCAAACACACTTCCAAAAAATCGGTATCGCTGAATCGTCCAATCGGTGGCGTCAATGAACGCGAGTGGATTGGGATTGCCATCGCCAAAAAGGGTCGGTTCGCCCAGTTCAATGGTCGTTTTGGTGTACTCGCCTGCGCTGTTGCGAACGGGAAAAATCGGCGCAGCAATCAGCGTGTAGCGAATACCATTGAGTTCGTTACCCGGTCCCGCGCCGTCGCCGGAGCTACCGATTACGTCACGGCTGGTGAATGCAAAAGACAAATTGTTGCCGATTTTAAAACGTTTGCTACCGACTTCCCCATTGAATCGCAGTCCATATTTTTCAAAACCTTGTCCTTTAAATACGCCTTCTTGATTCAAATATTCACCCATGATGTAATAACTTCCACTCTCGCTGCCGCCCGTCGCACTCAGGCTGTACCGCTGCATCGGCGCAATTCGGAACACTTCATCCAGCCAATCTACATCTGGCAACGTATCCAAAATGGCTGGGTCATAAGTAGGTAATTGGCGGCGTGGGTCGCGCAGGGCATTCGCATTGGTAATGGCTTCATTGCGAATGGTGAGGTAGTCGCGCGCATTTAGCATTTCAGGCAAGTTATAAGCCTCTTGAATACCAGAATACGCGTCAAATGTAAATTTCGGCTTGCCCGCTTTTCCTTTTTTGGTGGTAATAATAATCACGCCATTTGCGGCACGAGCGCCATAAATTGCAGCAGACGCGCCATCTTTTAGCACTTCAATGGATTCAATATCATTCGTAGAAAAGGTATTAATATTGCCCGTCGTCGGCACGCCGTCAATGACGTAAAGCGGATTGTTATTGCCAATGGTACTCACGCCGCGAATGCGCACCACGATGTTGTCGCCGGGAGCGCCCGTCGCCTGTGTGACTTGTAAACCAGGCACTTGTCCCTGCAAGGCTTGGTCAATCCCAAGCACAGGTAGTTTTTCAATATCTTTTGCTTTGACGGAGGAAATGGCAGTGGCTACATCCGAGCGGATTTCTTTTCGATAACCTGTAACAACCACATTGTCAAGTAGTTGGCTATTTGATTCTAAAGTAATATTCAAACTCGTTTGCCCGTTGACGCTTACTTCTTGGGATTCAAAACCGATATAGCTGAAAATTAAAATGGCATTAGCTGGAACGGTGAGGGTAAAAGTGCCGTCTACATCGGAAGCAGTGCCGTTAGAAGTGCCTTTTTCTTGCACATTCACACCGACCATCGACTGATTGTCATCACCGGAAAGAATCGTGCCGGTCACTTGAATGGCTTGTGCAATGGCTTGCGAAGTGCCCGCCAATAGGACGAATATAAAAATTATAAATATATGAAAGTGGTATGTAGAGGATTTCCCTATCATTATAGAATTTGATTTTATTGGTTTGGATGTAAAGAGATGTTGGAAGATAGGGCGATAAATCAATAAAACTTTGTTTGGGTTAGCGTAAACTGATAAACCATAACCTTGCCAACCAATCACCTCTTTCCACAAAGTTAGTTTATTTCAAAGATAGAAATTGATACTTTCCAGCGAAAAAATGATACTTTCGTGAAACATTGTATTTAATTGTGGGCTACACGCAAAAGGATATTCTAAAATGCAAATCTATCGCGAAATAACACCGCTGAAAGAAAATGACGTTTTTGTCATCTTGGACTCTACCAATAAAGGATTCGATTATCCGATTCACAATCATCCAGAATATGAGTTGAATCTGGTGATGGGCATTTGTGGAACGCGCATTGTGGGCGATTCGACGGAGCGATATTACAGTAGTGATTTAGTTTTATTGGGTCCGTATTTGTATCATAAATGGGATGGAGATGAAGAATTACAACAAAGTGAACAGCCGTATCGGGTGATTACGATTCAATTTGGTGCGGATTTATTCGACTCGCATTTGTTGCAAAAAGAGCATTTTTATAAGATTCGGAAATTGTTGGACGATTCCGGTCGCGGAATTAAATTCTATGGTCAAACGTTTGCGGAAGCGCAAAAACGAATGATAAATTTGACTAAAACTGCCGATTTTACAAGTGTCATTGAGTTTTTAAACCTATTGGATTTGTTGTCTAATTCGTCGGAAATGGCGTATTTGGCAAGTGCGGGATTCAATCCACAATCGTTGAAATCGGAAAGTAAGCGCATTCAAATGGCGTATCGTTATATTTTGAAAAATTTTACGCAGCAAAGTATCAAAATTGGCGACGTGGCGGCTCAAGTGAACATGAGCGACTCCGCATTCGGGCATTTTTTTAGAAAATATACGAATAAAAATTTTACCCAGTTTTTGATTGACATTCGCATCGGTTACGCTTGTAAGTTGCTGTTAGACACCGAAGAACCCATTAGTCAAATTTGCTTCGCTTCTGGTTTTAATAATATTACGAATTTTAATCGTTTGTTCAGGAAATATCGCGCCTGTACACCTTTGGAATATCGTCGCCAACATAAAGAAAAAAACGCATTCGACTGGACGAAGCAAGTCACGCCGTATCAATTTTTACCATCCAATGCCAAAATGCCGGAGGTGCTGAAGCCTGTGGAGTATGCGACGAAATTAGTGCATTCGTGAGGTTTTTTAATCAGAGAGGAGACAGGGTTATACCTCGGTGCGTTCATTTTCGATACTTTTTTTAAGGTCAATGAGTCGTTGTTTAACATTTGTCTCCAAGTTGTTTTTTATAAAATTTGTCAATAGGCTAAATACAGTGGAACAAAAGTTTATTTATATCAATCTTGTTGCACTTTTTGCAGCCTATATCGCATTAATTGGAACGCGGATGACACGGATAACGCGGATTTTTGCATGGAAGTGTAAGTAACGCAAAAATCCGTCCGCCATCCCTCGCATCAGCGGGCATCCGTGTTCAATCAAAGATTGTAAATAAATTTTTGTTCCACTGTACTAAATGGAAATCTAAGCAAAAACGAATATAGAAAAACAACTTCTGTCTTGTTGGCTTGTGTTTCTTTAAATGTCCAAGAACCCAAAAACGATTCGAACATAAATGGTCCATCTGTCATTTTTATGGCTGTAACTTTGGGTCGGTTGTATGTAATGTATTCTGTCACCATACCAAGTCCGTTCGGCTTGGCGAAGAGATAATATTTTATAATGGCAAGCCATTTTTTACCAATCCTCCAACTTATTCACAAACGCATTCCACGCTTGTTTGGGTTGTCCGGTTACGTAATTTTTTAGTCCGAGATTATTCATAAAACCGCATAAATAGGTCGAGGCTACCCCTTGTGCCTGTCTATATTGGACACAGAAATCCGTCGGATAATCATACTGTCCGTGATAAAAAATGAATTCCAATTTGCCTTTCTCTTTATAAGACCGAAGCGCATCAAACATATTTTCTACAAATTGCTTTTGTAATATTTCGGAAGAATTATTTGCGGTGGAGGAAGGATAACCAATTTCGGTGAAAGCAAATGGCTTGTCGCCAGCTTTTGCTGCCATCAATGTAATATCAGCGAGGACATCACTCGGCGGACGCATTTGCCAATTCGGATTGGTATCGTCGGTCGGGTAATAGGTATAACCTATAAAGTCACTATCAGGTATAAGGGTATTGAAAATGGTAGGGTGATTAATTGCAGCATTGAATGTAATAATCGTGCCCGCTTTTACAAGCGGCATTTTTCTATGAATATAATTAATGGATTCTTTGTAAAAAGTTGCAAAAGCATTTAATTCCGTAGGGTTTGCACTTAGATATCCATCTACTTCATTTCCAATCAAGATATGTGAAATTCTATCAATGGATGGCAAGGTGGAGAGCTTATCAATCAAACTTTTAAAACGACTCATCACCAAGGGGGCATCAAAAGAATGGGTAGAAAGGTCGGCTGGGACGGTCTTTCGATTACTATCAATCATTTTTAATACGAGGATATAACTTTTGAACTTCGTTTTATCAGGGTCAATAAGGGTAAGCGGGTTTACAAGTGGGTCTTGAAGGGAATAAGTAAAAGGGGCAGTTTCCAACTCCGACCATTCTGGAGCCATGCCAAACAAATTGATACCTTTAGAAGTAACATCGTCTATGGCTGCAAGAAAGCTGGGCAGTCCCGGCGGTGTATTTTGGTTTACTATCAGTGAAAGTCCAACCAAACCACCATTTTGATTGATCACTTTGTCGGGCTCAATCGTTTTATCGTTTGCGCATGCAGTCATTCCAAAGGTGAAATAAAGCATTAATATGATTTCAAATAATTTCATATTTCTGTATATTTTCACTCTTGGACGGTTTAAATATTACATGGGTTACATTTTTTCGTTCTAAAATAAAATATAATATTTTATATCAACCTATAATGGAAGTGATGAAAGATTGAAAAATGAATTTTGTGTAGTGTTCCATCCTTCCAATCTTCCACCATTCCATCCAAACTAAGCCGCTTTTTTACTCGCTTTCATCTCTTCGCGCTTTGTCTTGAACGCTTGTTTCAGCGATTTGCGCTCTTCCTTATACGTTTCATATTGCTTCTTCAAAGCCTCCACTTTTTGCGGGTCTTTTTTCTTGACCTTTGCTTTTTTAAACGACTTTTTGAATTTTGAAAACTTCTTTAACGCCTTTTTAAATTGCTTTTTCAAGGCTTTTGCCTGTTTTTTCAATTGTTGGTATGCGCTCCTTGGTGCTGCTGCGGCTTTCTTTTTTACGGCTATTTTTGCCTCGTTCGCCCCGTTGTCAGAAGCAGCTGCCTGTGGCTGTCGACTCTCTTTCGTTTTTTTGTCCTTCATCTAAGTTTACCTTTGTTTAATAAATAGTTAACATTCAATTAACACAAAGGTATAGACAAAAGATGTGCAGCGCAATAAAAAGATGCACTTTTCAATGTTAAGTTTTTTAATTCCACACTACAAGCCGCATCAAACCTACAAAGTTCTCGCTTGTAAACTGCTAACTGCCTACCGCTTACTGCAAACTGCCTTACTTCAACTCCGCTGGAATCACCCGGACTTTTTCCGGTTTTCGATTGCGCAAAATGGTCAGTTCCGCTGGTTTACCGATACTGGTTTCATTCAACAAGCGATGCAAATCATCAATACTATCTACTGGTTTGCCATTAAAAGCAACGATAATATCATTGGCACGCAATTCAATATTATAAGCAGAAGTATCCGGTTCTACACTTTGAATTAAAATGCCCGATTTCACTGCCAATTTCAACGGTTGCGTCCAAGGCTGGTTCAGTGGTACCACTTGTCCGGCAATGCCGATATAACCGCGTTTCACTTTGCCATCCATGATGAGTTTGCCCACCACGTATTTTGCAATATTGGCAGCTACGGCGAAACACAAGCCCTGTGCGGGTAAAATCACCGCCGTATTTACGCCAATCACTTCGCCACTCGAATTGACGAGCGGACCACCGGAATTTCCGGGATTAAGTGCTGCGTCAGTTTGAATCACATCGTCAATCAATCGTCCACTTTCTGAGCGCAAGGTGCGCCCTAAGGCACTCACCACGCCCGCTGTGAGCGAGTATTGAAAACCATACGGGTTGCCGATTGCAATGGCGAGTTGCCCAACTTGCAATTTTTCAGAATCGCCAAAACGGACCGTTGATAATTTTTCGGCATTGATTTGTACGACTGCCAAATCGGTCGCCGGGTCATCCCCAATCAATCGCGCTGGAAAAAGTCTGCCGTCTTGTAAGTTCACTTCGATGCTGTCCGCGCCGCTTACCACATGACTATTCGTCACTATAAAGCCATCAGTAGAAATGATGAAGCCGGAGCCTGCACCACCGCCATTCCCGCGCTGCGGGCGACCGTTGCGAGTGGGCGGTGCGGTTTTGGTCACTTTTATTTGCACGACGGCATCGCTCACTTTACGCGCTACTTGCACCACCGTGCGTGAGTACGCATCGAGCAATTCATCGTCTTTATGCGGATTCGGAAGTAATTTTTCCTCCGAAAGGTCTAATTCGTTTGAAAGAAACTGTGTCATGGTACTATTTTTGAGATGCCAGATAATGAGATGCCAGATTCCAGACTTTCACATCTAAACTGCTGGTTGAGAATTTGAGCGACAATTGTACCAGATTTGGAGAGAAGTCATTTTGACAGAAGAAATATTTGGCGAGTGGTAAGAATGGCAGTATCAAAGGATTGGCTTTTATTATTCAAAGTAAAATGCAGGACTGCAAAAAGTGCAATGCATTCCATAACTTTGAAAATCAATTCTATTGGGGTGTTTACAAATAGAGCAAATTAGACTTCTCCTATTACCAACGAGCAATTATGATATCGTTCAGCAAAAAAATAATAGCTGGAAAAGCAATCTGATAACTTTGGGAGTTACCAAATTGCTTTTCATTTACTGCTTTTTAGGCGTGTACGCTTTTTCCCCCGTATAATTTCCCGGCGGGTCATAATTACACACCCAAATCTCTCCTTTATCACCGCAGCTTGCAACTGCACAACCCACTTTTTTGGTTTTTTCCCAAATCAACTGCGTGTAATGCCCGCACATGTACCATTCTTTTTTGCACTTTTGGGTTTTGTGACTAAAATATTTTTCCTCACTTGCCCAAGCATCTACCACTTTTGTGGGTGTACTGCTGTCGCTGGTCCAGTAAATATTTTCGCCGTAAGAAGATTTTTGCCGGTGTTTCATTTTACAGCCATTGGCTGCTAATTTATTTGCCCATTCTTGTGCAAAGTTGGCAAGTGCGTCCGACCAAACCAATGCCGGTAGGCCCAATTTATTACGCCAATGATTATGCCGTTCTATCATTTCTTCTATCTCCGCAGATGCTGGATGAATTTGTCCACTTCCTAAAATTCCGGTTAGTAGCAAGAGCAACAACAATTTCATACCGTTCTTCAATACGCTTTTCATACCATTCATTTTAATTAAAAAATAGAACGCAAAAATGCGTCAAAATTTCAACTAAATTTATTAGTTTTATTTGAATACGTTTTTTTCTGCTTTTTTTGAATGGATGCCAATCGTTCTTTTACTAACGATTTTGTCAGTACGCAACTCCTGTTTTGTAGAATAAACTTGGCAGTGCCGGAGACTATTTCATCTTGCAGTACATGGTTCAAAAAAAACCGCTAATGTGCGCCCAAGTAAGTGAGCATATTTAAATTATAAAATGAATCCAACTTAAGTTGTTGTTTGTCAACAGATTGAGCGACTGCTGACTGCCAACTTTAAACTGCCAACTTACTCAAGTCATCTTTAAAATTTAAACAATCTTTCCTTTCTTCACATTTCCTCTATTATTGCAAACAGCAAAACCTACTTTCCGAAATGATTTTCTACAAAACGAATAAAAACTGGTTTGGCGACTTGGTGCACTTGTATCGCAGTTGGACGATGAACAAGATTATGCGCGGGGTGGTGTACATTGGTATTTACTCGACGGCGGTTTGCCTCGTGGTGGAATACCAGAATTTGGGCGAGTCTATTTATATGAACGTGCAAGCGTTTTCGCTGTTGGGCGTGATTTTGAGTATTTTTCTGGTGTTTCGCACCAATACGGCGTACGACCGCTGGTGGGAAGGGCGTAAGCAATGGGGTGCGCTGGTGAATAATACCCGAAACCTGGCAGTGTACATCCACGCCATGTTTCCCAAACACGATTATGAAGTGCGGCATTGTATGGCAAAATACATTTCAAATTTTTGCTATGCCTTAGTGGAGCACCTGCGGGATGGCGTGAAATTGGACAAACTCATTTACCTCAGCGACGAGGAGGAAGCTGTGTATAAACCAAGGGGCATATTCCCAATCACCTTGCTTTCCAAATTTTCGACCGCATCGCGGAGGCGCACCGGCGTGGCGAAATTACGGAGGGCGATTATATCAATCTCAAAGACCAACACCAGGCATTGCTTGATATTTTGGGGGCTTGCGAACGGATTAGAAAGACACCAATTCCGTTTTCCTATGCGGTCTATCTCAAAATTTACATCTCGACTTATGCCATTTTGTTGCCATTTGCATTAGTTACTACATTTCATTGGGGGACGATTCCGCTGGTGATGTTCATTTTCTTCTCGTTGATTGGCGTGGAATTAATGGGGCAGGAAATTGAAGACCCGTTTGGACTGGATTGTAATGATTTGCCAACAGGCGATATCGCACATACGATTAAAACCAATGTGTTTGAAATACTGGAAGATAAATCGGGCGTTGGTAAAATACCACAGCGGGAGTTGTATGATAAAGTATTTTAACTCGATTACTGACGTTACGCGCCCTCATTACATTAATTAGGAACGCGGATGACACGGATATTGCGGATTTTCGCGGATTTTTTCGCTTTCTATTCAACTTGTGGACTTTTCGTTTGAGAAAAATGAAATCCGTCTGAATCCGCCCAATCCGCGTTCCTGTTGTGGCTATTTGTGTGCGTAACATGAGTCAATAAATATCCTCATCTGATGACCCAAGTCACCAGATGAGGATGCGATTTTACTTCATACGTGCAAAAACCATTTTCCCTTCTGGTCCGCCGCGCTCGCAGGCATCGCTCACGCGCGTCATGGTCAAGGTGTCTCCTTCTACTTTGTACTTGTACACACCTTTTTGGTCGGAAGGGCAAGCCGCTGCGCCTTTCACATCCGAAATAGTGATTTGATCTCCTTCTAAAGTGTGAGTACCTTCTATATCAAAGGTGCCATCTATTCCAAAATCAACGGTGTGCGTACCTTCAGCGGTCATGGTAAGTTTCACGGTCATCATATTGCCTTGTTCATCTGGTACACTCATTTTCCAATCTCCGGTAAGCGTTCCTTGTGCAGACGCAATGAAGGGCAAGCAGAAAAGCAGCCCTACGAGTAGATTTTTTACAATCATGTTTTTCATATTATAAGTTCAGTTTTGGTTTCCTCAAAATTACGCAAATTCTTGTACGTACAGCAATTCAGTAGAAAATTCTACGTTAATTCTTTCCGTATCAGCTTAATTAAACTTTGTTACTTTCGCTTTTATATTCTATTCTACTGGCTACAAACCAAATAAATGAGCAAGCGGCAATCTATTCTTTTACGACTGTACCGAAACGCAAATTTGTGGGTACATCAGCTGATTAAGTTGATGTCGGAGCGCATTTCACAACGCAATTACCAGATTATTGTCAGTATTGTCATCGGTTTAGTCGTCGGATTAGTAGCGGTCGTTTTGAAAATTTCAGTACACACGGTACGCGAATGGCTACATGATAATGACCCATCGAGTCAACGTTGGGTGTTTGTATTTTTACCTATCATTGGTATTGCTCTGACGCTTTTGTTTGTAAAATTTATTTTGCGAAAGCCACTCAATGGCGGGCTGGGTAATCTGATTCAATCCGTTGCCAAAAATAAAGTGAATATTCCACGGTATGAGACGTACGCGCACGTAATCGCCAGTTCGCTGACGGTTGGATTTGGTGGCTCTGTTGGACTGGAAGCACCCATTGTACGCACGGGTTCTGCTATCGGTGCGAATGTGGCAAAAGAACTTCGGGCGGATCGGAAAAAACAGGCTTTATTTTTAGCGTGTGGGGCGGCAGCTGGTTTGTCAGCGGTGTTTAATAGTCCGGTTGGTGGCGTGATTTTTGCCTTGGAGGTATTATTGGTAGACTTTGCGGTGCACTCGTTTATTCCATTATTGATTTCGGCTGCAGTGAGTGCCGTTGTTGCTAAAACGCTGTACTACGAACAAATTTTCTTTCTGCCTACCGATGGTTGGACGTTGCAAGGGATTCCATTTTACGTGCTGTTAGGCGGGCTTTGTGGTGTTTGCTCGGCATATATGATTCGGATGGTTTCGGCGGTTAAGAATGTAGTGAAAAAGTATAAACATCCACTGAGCAAACTAGCACTTGGTGGGTTGGCGCTTGGGACGCTCATTTTTTTCATGCCGCCGCTGTTTGGCGAAGGGTACGAAACGGTAAATGACTTATTGACCGGCAGATTTTTTGCGATCGTAGATCACAGTCCATTTTACCAATTAGCTAAAAACGACTGGTTTATCATTCTTTTCACCTTGTTGATTATTTTGACAAAACCGATTGCAGCAGCATTGACGACGAGTATTGGCGGGAATGGCGGCGTTTTTGCACCTTCCATGTTTACTGGAGCACTACTGGGCTTTGCCTTTGTACACACCGTGAATCAACTCGGCTGGGTAGAATTGCATGAGCCAAATTTCATTGCCGTGGCGATGGCTGGCTTGTTGAGTGGCGTTTTTAAAGCCCCATTGACCGGTATTTTTCTAATTGCCGAAATTACGGGCGGCTACTCGCTGTTTGTACCTTTGATGATTGTATCGGCATCGTCGTATTTTGTGTCCATTTATTTTGAACCGTATTCCATTTTTACCCGCGATTTGTACAAAAAAGGCGTTTGGGTGCCTGCCCACGAAAAGGATTTGAGTATTCTAAAAAATATGACCGTCGAGCCACTCGTAGAAATCAATTTTCATCCTTTACAACCAGAAATGACGCTTGGGGCACTCGTCAAAATCATCGCCAAATCACAGCGCAATCTTTTCCCAGTAGTCAATAAAGAAGGTGGTTTAGAAGGCATTATATTGTTGGATGATGTACGAGCCATTATGTTTGAAACGGAACGCTATGAAGAAATTACCGTGCGTGACCTGATGCACAATCCGCCTACCACTATTGATTTGCAAGAACCCATGGATAAAGTCATGGAGAAGTTTGAAACCTTTCAGACTTGGAATTTACCTGTCTTAAACCACGGTCGCTACGTTGGTTTTGTATCCAAATCTTCTATTTTCAATCGCTATCGGAATTTGTTGATTGAGCGAAGTCAGGAGGTGTAGCAAAAGCGTCGAGAAAGCGTCCTACGGCTTGGAGCCGTAGACCGCTTTCTCGTAAATTTTTTCCTCTTGACAATCAATTAGTTACACTTCAATCCATTTCTTCTATATTTTACCCGTCTATTAATTTTTATTTAAAGAAGCGACCCGCTGAACAAATGCCTATCTAAACAGTAAAAGAGAGATAAACACGTATGCATTATGCACCTGAAAGATATACTCCAAAAGCGACAAGAGCTGATGCAGTTGCTCCATAAAAGTTACGAAGCGGTGCAAGTTCAGATAGAACGATGGAACTCCTTTATCAAAGAAAATCCCAGGGTAGCTAAAGCGTTACAGCTTACTGGTAAAGCAGGATTGGTGGTTACGGTAGCGATTCTGGTCTTTTTGATGAGCGTTCGTTTTGGTGCTTTTGGTCGCATTCCGAGTAAAGCAGACCTTGCCAGTATCTCTAATCCACTTGCTTCGGAGGTGTACGCAACAGACAGTACACTACTAGGGCGCTATTATTTTGAACACCGCAGCAATGTAAAATACGGCGGTATTTCTCCTCATTTCATTCATGCATTAGTGGCTACAGAAGATGCCCGGTATTTCAAGCACGGCGGCGTGGATGTGCGGGCGTGGGGTCGCGTATTTTTCAAAACCTTGGCTGGTGGTAATCGCTCGGCTGGTGGAGGGAGTACACTAAGCCAGCAATTAGCTAAAAACTTGTACCCAAGAGAAGACCATGGTAAGTGGTCATTGATTATCAATAAGATAAAAGAAGTGTTCATTGCAAGACGGTTGGAAAATTTATACACGAAAGAGGAAATTCTGGAGATGTATTTGAACACGGTGCCGTTCAGTGAAAATATTTTTGGCATAAAAGTAGCAGCACAACGGTTTTTTGGAGTCATGCCAGAAGCATTAAAACCGGAGCAAGCAGCTATTTTAGTAGCGATGTTGAAAGCAACTTCTACGTACAATCCAATCGCAAATCCTGAAAAATCTTTAGAACGCCGAAACTTAGTCTTGCGCCAAATGGCAAAATATCATTACCTAACTCACCTCGAAGCGGATTCATTACAAAAATTAACTTTAAATTTAAATTATAACCCTGCAAATCATAATGTGGGCTCGGCTACGTACTTCCGCGAGCACCTGCGTCTGGAACTAAAAAAAGTGCTAAAAGCATACCACAAACCCAACGGCATGGAGTACAACTTATACACCGATGGGTTGAAAATTTATACCACTTTGGATCCTTCTATGCAGCGCTACGCCGAATCTGCTATGCGCGAGCATTTAGCAAAATTGCAAAAGGACTTTGTCACTCATTTGAACGGAGCCTCGGCTTGGGAAAACGATACGATTTTATTGTTAGCCAAACAACATTCGCCGCGCTATCGCCACTTGAAAGCGAACCATTACACCCTCAAACAAATTGACTCAATATTTGCTACCCCGCTTGAAATGACCGTTTTTGATTGGCAACAAAAGGAGAAGAAAGTCAAAATGAGTCCAATGGATTCGATCAAATATTATCTGGCGATGCTAAATGCTGGTATGTTAGCAGTAGAACCCTCTACCGGAGCAGTAAAAGTGTGGGTCGGTGGTCCTGAATACAAATATTTCAAATACGATCACGTCAAATCCGGTCGGCAAGTTGGTTCTACTTTTAAGCCCGTGGTGTACGTTACTGCTTTGCAGCAGGGGATGTCGCCCTGTAAGTACTTTGGCAACTACCTACGTACATATCCTGAATACGAAAATTATACCCCGCATAACTCCGACGATAAGTATGGTGGCTCTTACACCATGGAAAAAGCGCTTGTAAAATCTATCAATACCATAGCTGTAAACGTAGCGGTACAAATTGGACCTAAAGCAGTGGCTCGCATGGCAGAAAATTTGGGGATCAGTGCTGGTGTGCCACCCGTACCGGCTATTGCGCTGGGCGCGCATGAAGCTTCGCTACTCGATATGGTACAGATTTACAGCACCTTTGCCAATAGAGGCACTCGACCAGAGTTGTTCTACATCAGCCGCATTGAAACGGTGAAAGGAAAAGTCATTTACGAGCACAAAACTAATCGCAAGGAGTGGAAACGCCCAATCACTGTGGATCACGCTGATATCATTACACACATGCTGCAAGCCGCTGTAGACAAGGGCACGGGCAAACGACTGCGCTACCGCTACCATTTCAAAAATGACCTTGCCGGAAAAACGGGCACCAGTCAAAATCATTCCGACGGTTGGTTTATTGGTTACACGCCAACACTGGCAGCAGGCGTTTGGGTAGGTGGAGAATCTCCATCCGTACGCTTCCGAGATATTACGCTGGGACAAGGTGCTAATATGGCGTTGCCAGTATTTGCTTTGTTTTTGAAACACTTAGAAAAGGATCCAAATTATAAATACCTCTTCACAGCTAAATTCCAAAAGCCGTCGGAAGAAGTGGCAGAACTGCTCGATTGTGCACCACTTATTATTGAACCACCTACCGTAGATAGCACCGCACCTCCCGCTATAACCGCAGAAAAAGCCACCGCTATAACGGCAACCTTGCAGTTGAATTAACAATTAACCAGGTTTGCTACCCGAGCAGGTAGGTACATTGCAGGAAGGAGATTGTGACTTGAAATGCCTAAACCCGACCCTTCTTTAATTGCTATCCTCAGAAGTAGCATCTTCTTGCTGTTCCTCTTGATCTTGTTGGTACAATGCATCCATTTCGCGCACCACAGCTTCCAGTGAAGGGTCGGTTTTACTGGCTTCGCGCAAGGCTTCATGTACCAGTTTTGCCTTTTCGTACATTCTATAATTCAATAATAATAACGTATCCTCTACTCGACGGCGCAATTCCTGAACGGTATCCTGTACGGCTAACAATTGTGACGTGGCGACTACTTGCTTATTAATTGGACGTGCCTGAAACTGCCGTATTTTGGTTGTCCGATTCTTATTGGCAATTTCTAAATACACATCCTGGCGCAATTCGGTGTTCGCCCTGCTCTCCTCTTCTGCTGATTTAATATTAGACTGCATAACTTGGATATACGCTTCCAAGCTTTCCAGCGTCGCTTTCAATTCAGCGATTCGCTCTGGTGATAGCAATTCATGCTCTTTCATGGTATCGTGATTTTTACAAAAGAAGTCAATAGGTAAATTACCTCCATCGTAGTACGCATTACTTTTGTACGATAGCGATTCTTGTTAGAAAAATAGTGCCTCCTCTTACCGTATCTGTCCAATCCATCAGAGGCGTTATTCATTCACCTTATTATTTAACCGTTATAATGCCGCTTCCATTTCTTCCACTTCCTCCGCTTGCGCTCGTTTGTTGAACTCATCCAACTCTCGTAAAATGCTGTCGTAAGAAGGGTCGGTATTGTTAGCACTGCGGATGGCGTCGTGTACCATTTTGGTAAAGGTCATCGCATCAATGCCCGCTGCCATCATGGTATCATCCATCATCTCATAGATTTCATCATACTGCGAGCGGATACGTCGCAGATTATTGAAAAAAGCCATCAACTGCGTAAACTCATAAGGAGTGAAATGGCGCGGCATGATTTGCTCGTACTGCGTACCGCCTTGTTCGGCAGTCTGGGCATAAGCCGCGTGCCGCGAACCCATTTTGCGTCGGCTGGATCGTTCTTCTTTAGAAAGACTCACCTTAATCTGCTGGAAAGCATATTTCAGGTTTTGCAACATTCCGGTCCACTCCATGAATTGCTCAGGAGATGGAATCTTACTCAAATCAATATAGCGTTTCATGCACTTGGATTTGGATGAAATAATAGGTTAAAAAAAATTCAATCATTAATCCTTGGTGCAAGCCATTTGTGTGTAATAATGGAATAACATTTTTGTTGCTGTGCCTACAGCAAACTATCGGAAAGTGCCTACTTGTATTGGGTTGAAAAGAAAAAGGAGCGTCATTTTTGTGTTAATGCAAATATAATAACTTTTCTAACTATTTGTCAATAGGTAACGCATCATTTTTTTAACAAATAATTTTTTACCCCAAGGCTACCAATTCATAGGAATTTACTTTTAGCTCGTACATAGCAGCTATTTGCTCGTATTGATTAGCTCAAAGCTCGTTTACAGCGGCTATTTGCTCGTGTGGATTAGCTCAAAGCTGGTTCATAGCAGTTTTTAGCTCGTGTGGATTAGCTCGAAGCTCGTTTGTATTAGCTATTTGCTCGTATGGATTAGCTCGAAGCTCGTTTATAGCAGCTATTTGCTCGTGTGGAGTAGCTCGAAGCTCGTTTATAGCAGCTTTTTAATCGTAAGGATTAGTTTGGAGCTCGTTCACATTAGCTTTTAGCTCGTTTGCATTAGCTATTTGCTCGTTCGCATTAGCTATTTGCTCGTTTGCATAACACACTATATTTCGGTGCGCTGCACCTTGCTAACATGGCGCTGCCATTTGCTACAAATATTTTGGTGCGCTGCACCTTTCAAGGAAGATTAAACAAAAAGGAGCTGCTACAAGCAGCAGCGCTGCGACATCTTTGTAGAAAAAATACAAAATGTATTTTAAAGGTGTAGCGCACCGTGATAAAAGAGTAAATGATAGCATCCATCCGTTACATGGAGACACCCCTCCAAAACGGATCAGATTTTTAAAACCTCATAGGTTTTATCCACGAGATACCGCATGCAATATTGAACCCAATAAAACCAGTCCGACACCTATAAAATCATGCCAGTAAGTTACATTTCCCGGCTGGCTTCCATCACAAAATCCAGATTTTCTTTTATTATTTTAGTTTGTGGATGCTGTTTGCCAAACCAATTTTTATAAATGGCATAAGCTTTTTCTAATAAAACAATAGCTGCTGTAAAATTTTTAAATCAGCATAGACTAATGCTAAGTTAGAGTAGTTTATTGCAGTTCTTGGATCATTTATACCGAAATTTTTTTCATCTAAATTAACTATTTTTTCTAATAACTGCTTTGCTTTCTTATTCTTTCCTAAACTCTGTAGCACCAATGCTAAATTAGAATAACTTATTGCAGTTCTTGGATCATTTGCACCAAAGTTTTGCAAATCTGAAGCAACAGCTTTCTCTAAAAGTTTTTTTGCACTCTTAAGTTGTCCTAAATCTTTTAATACATTTGCTAAATTAGAATAACGAATAGATATAAAAGGATTAATGGTTTTAGAATCTTGTTCCTCCAGAAAAACTGCTTTTTCTAATAAGTTTTTTGCTTCTGTAAACTTTCCTAGATCTTGTAATACTAATGCCAAATTAGAATAGTATTTAATTTTAAGGAAATGATTTTCCTTAAAATTTTGCTCTACTAAAGCTACCGCTTTTTCCAATAAGCTTCTTGCTCCTTCATAATCTCCTAAATTTTTTAGTATTATTGCTAAATTATTTTGCAAAACAGTTATTATAATAGCTACCTCCTCCGAAAAATGAACTAAAATAGCTTTACCAAAAGATATCCAGGGGAATCCATCAATCGGGGTGCCTTTGTTTTGGTCTAAACTTAGTTTTTTTGTCACCATTTCTATCAAGGGCTCCACCTCCGCAAGGGTCAGTGGCAGCTTTTGGCTCGCTACCTCCGCTATAATACGGTGCATTTTATAAGTATCGGTATCGGGGTTGTGTAAGAGCCAGCCTTTGTCCGCCAGTTCTTCCAGCGTTTCCGGGAAAAGATCCGTACGCTCACTGGCGGCGGGATTGATCAGTTCCTCCAGCGTGGGGTAAGTATAGTATTCGCTGGGTAGGCACACCATTTGTTTCAGCAGCCATTGCTCCTGGGTACTCGTGTGGCTAAAATCGAAGATGGAAGCGAGGTAGGAGCGTACTTTGTCAATCTTATCGCCTTTGTGTTGCACATAGACGTTGGCTTTGAGGTCCGTTTCAATCGCAGTTTGCAAGGCAGCCATATCGGTGCGTTGTTTTTGGGCGGTTTTTGCCAGTATTTCGATGGTGAGGGTATGGTAATCAATGGTTTTTAAAATCGTTTGGATGGCTGCCTCGTCGGTGATGCGGGTGCAGTGCTTTTAAAAGAGTTCCAGCGCTTTTTGCGGAGATAAGAAATTCAGTTCTTTGGTATAAAAGCGTTCTATTTTTTCGCGGGAGGTGACCAGCACGTGCCAGTCGGGTTGGGTGGGGAGAAGATCGTAGAGCTGGGTTAGCGTCGCATCGGCATTATCCAGTATCAATAGATTCGGTTGGTCGGTGATGCTTTTCAGTTTGCTGATGGTCTCCAAAAAAATAGCTTGTGGGTCTTTCCCTGCGATGGGGATGAGTAGCTGTTCGGTCAAGCCCTCCGCATTGATCACGTCATTCATTATGTTTTCACTCAATTGGCTGACCCATACCACATATCGGTACGATTCATAATATTGCCCCACGTACACCTGCGCCAGCGTTGTTTTGCCAATACCGCCCAAGCCATTCACCACCACTACCCGCTTATTGTCAAATAGTAACTCGTATAATTCTTTTAGTTCTAGCTCCCGCCCGATTACTTCGGCGGGGTGCATTTTAGGAATATGCAAGGTGAGGTCTTTGGGAAGTTTGGATTCGGAAGGAAGATAAATGTTGTCTCCGATATGTACGTTTTGCGCAAAAACTGTACTATTGATAAGTAAATTTTTCAGGTTTCGGTAAACAGGTGCTTTACTATTGGTAATTGCTTCTTGCAAAGACTGGAAAGCTGCGGCATTGCTGCTTTGGAGTGCTTCGAGTTTTTGTAGGATGGCAGGGGCATTCGCATTCAGGTGAATAGTAGAGCCATGCACATTTTGGATGGTGATATTACCGTCACCGGCTACGGTTATTTTGTTGTCTTGGGGTGTCATTCCGATTTACGATTTACAATTTTAGAAGTAAGTGTGAGCTAAAAGCTGCTGCTGATATAAGGAATCGTTTTGAAAGGATATATTTTGGTAAATAAAAAGCGCTCCCAACTTTTGAAATGCTGGAAGCGCTTATTCGCAGCTTGTTTTTATTATAACTCCCGAATCATCAAGTTTTTAAAATACACCTTATTGCCGTGGTCTTGCAGGGCGATGCGTCCTTTTTTGGCACTGCCATAATCCGGGAAGTCTTTCCATTTGCCGTCGGTTTTCAGTTTGGTCCAGGCGGCATCCCACGCGTTGAACTCGATGACCTTTGCGCCGTTAAGCCAGTGTTTGACGTGTCCTTTGTTAAATACAATTTTGCTGCTGTTCCACTGACCCACGGGCATTACTTTCTTTTTATCGTTGGCGGTGTACATGGCGTAGTCTGCGGCGGTTTTTTGCCATTCTTCCAGTTTGTCGGGATAGCCTTCATCGTCTATCATTTGATACTCTGGTCCAGTTTCGTAAGGTGCACTGTACTTCGGGTTTTCTACGACGTGGTAGATCACACCGCTGTTGCCGCCGGGGGTCACTTTCCAGTCCCAGGTGAGTTCGAAGTTGTCATATTCCGCATCGGTAACGATGTCGTCGCCATTGGTATTTGCTGCTGCGCCGAGGCAGACGAGCGCGCCATCTTCGATTGCCCAGTTTTTATTGTTCCGGTTTTGTTGAAGCCATGCCAGCCGTTGAAGGTTTTTCCATCGAATAAGGGGATTGCTTTAGAACTGCTCATTTTTTTGGATTCGCTACAGGATAAAAGGGTGATTGCTAATACGAAGAGAAGTGTTGGTTTCATAATTTTTGTATTTGATTTCTGATTAAAATAGACGTTAAATTGAACCCTAACTGCGCATTTTTACCGCAGAGACACAAAGTTTTGCACTTTTTGCATCACGTATTGCATTAATTGGAACGCGGATGACGCGGATAGGGCGGATTTTCGCGGATTTTTTACGCTGCGTCCTTTGCGCCACTGCGGTAAAACCTATTTCTTTCCCAATTGCATTTTCTCTGGACTCCATAAAATAGCAGTGTCCTGATTATAGCTATCATTACACAATAAAGCCGGAGCAGCCGCGCGATAGCCAAAGGTGGCATCTTCGGTCACTTTACCTTTGTTGCGAATGGCGGTGAAGAAATTTACAAAATGGTCATACGGTCCGCCTTTGTAGCCTTTTTCTACTTCAAACGTGTATTCTTCTGGTCCAACGATGCGTTTGCGATCTGAAACCGGCGTACCCGCTTTTTTCATCTGCTCCATCATGAATGGATCATCGGATTGAATCGTTTTATTGCGTTTTACGGTGACACTATCCCAAGTGATGTCCATAGAGCCTTGACTTCCGACTAGTTTCAAATACGTCGTACCGCTCGTGCCATCAATAAAATTGCAACGCAAAGACAAATTGAATGCGGGGTGCGCCTGACTTTGTGGATAATCGAACGTACCTAACAACACATCGGGTACTTCGCGCCCGTCTTTCCAATAGCGCAAGCCACCGGCAGCATAAATCTTGTTGGGACCAAAAGAATTCGTGATAAAATGTAAACTGGAAAAGAGGTGTACAAACAAATCGCCCGACATCCCTGTGCCATAATCCCGATAATTGCGCCAGCGAAAGAAGCGCGTGGCATCGAAGGGACGTTTGGTGGTATTGCTCACGTAGGTGTCCCAATCAACAGTCTGCGTGGAAGCATCGGTTGGGATCGGATATTGCCAAGCACCCGTCGGCGAATGCCGCGCCCAGAAGCCTTCTGCATAATTTAAGTCACCAATAATACCGTCTTTCAATAGTTCTTTTGCTTTTTCGTTACCCAGAGAAGATACACCCTGACTGCCGACCTGAAATACTTTGCCCGTTTCTTGCTGGGCTTTGATGACCGCTGGTCCTTCGGTGATGTCGTGTACCATTGGCTTTTCGCAATAAACGTGTTTGCCCGCTCGCATCGCGTCAATGGAAATCTGCTGGTGCCAATGATCCGGCGTAGCGACGATGACCGCATCCACATCGGGTCGGTTGAGAATTTCCTTATAGCTACGGGTCGTAAAAATTTCATTTCCCCAACGGGTTTTGGCTTCTTTCAGTCTGCCATCGTACAAATCGCAAACAGCGACGAGCTTTGCGCCCGGCACTTGCAGCGCGGTGATCGTATCTTGCGTACCCATGCCACCCGCACCGATGAGCGCGATGTTGATTTGGTCGTTGGCACTAAAAGGAGCGCGATGTAAGAATTCTATTATATGGTCTTTGTTCTCGGCTGCAAAGAGCGAAGTGCCAAAGGCAAAAGCCGCCGACGAAGCAGAGAGTTTTTGTAAGAATTTTCTACGGGAATCGGAAGAAGTGTTTTTCATATTGTGAATAGGATTTTGTTCGTGAAGATGGGACACTGATTTTGATGATGAAGATAAATTAAGATCATAAAAAATCATAAACATCTTACAAAATCAGTGTCCAATTAAGTATTGAGGGAAAACTGCCTACTGCCCACCGCCTACTGCCAACTCCTTAATGCGAATCTTTTTCCAGCGTACTTTAATACCGCCGCCGTCGTGTATTTGTAATGCGATGAAGCCTTTGCCTTGTCCGATTTTTTCATCTTTCAGGTTGACCATTTGTTTGCCATTGAGGAAAGTGGTGATTTCGTCGCCGATCATTTCGATGCGCATTTTGTTCCGGCCATTGGGTTTCAGGGCTTTTTCGCCTTCTGCATCGGGTTTGATGAGCCAGCCTCTGCCGTAGGATTCGTAGATGCCCCCAGAGCTTTTATTGGGCGGAGCGACTTCTACTTGCCAACCGCTAATCTTCGTGCCTTCGATGCCGGAGCGAATGAACACGCCGCTGTTGCCATTGGCTTCCAGCTTGAATTGGAGCGTAAGAATGAAATTTTTGTAATCTTTATCAGTGGAAAGGTAGCCGTATTGTTTGTCGGGACCGCTTTCGCAGATAAGGTTGCCGTCTTCCACGTACCATTTTTCGGTGCCGTGGGGTGTCCAACCCGTTAAATCTTTACCGTTGAAGAGTTTTTTGTATCCCTGTGCTTGTAAAATGGTGATGCACAAGAGGAAAGAGGTTAGGAGGAGTAGGTGTTTCATTATTGAATTATTTAGTTTTATGCAAAATACGACCCATTAATTAGCTACGATTTTTACAATTCACTATCCACCAATCACATTTTACTTCTTCTGATACACTTTTACATAATCCACTACCATTTCCTGCGGAAAAACGGTGGTCGCATCGGGGTAGCCAGGCCAATTACCACCGATTGCCAAATTCAAAATCAAATGAAAACGCTCGTTGAAAGGATATTTTTCCGGTTTTAATAAATCGGGCGTGATTTGATGGTAAATGAATTGATCATTCAGTAACCAAGCAATTTTATTTTCTTGCCAGATTAAAGTAAAAACGTGAAAATCATTCGAGAAATCGCCTTGCGGTAAAGTGTAACGATTGCCGACGGATTTGTTTTTGGGCCATTCGGGTCCGAAATGTACCGTACCGACCAGCACATTGGGCTCGTGTCCTACCATTTCCATCAGGTCTATTTCGCCACTTTGAGGCCAGCCGCCATACACATCATCCGTTGGCATAAACCAGATAGCGGGCCAAATACCTTGCCCTTTCGGCAATTTTGCACGCACGTCAATTCGGCCAAATTTAAAATCTTTTTTGCCCTTTGTGCGGATGCGTGCTGAGGTGTAGTCCTTACTCCCCATCTTTTCGATACGCCCTACGATATGCAGAAAACCATCTTTTACAAAAGTGTTATTGGGATGGTCGGTGTAGAATTGTGCTTCATTATTGCCCCAGCCACTATCGCCAAGTTGGTATTCCCAGCTATTTAAATCCAAGGTATTTCCTTTGAAATCTTCGTCCCACACCAGCGTGTAGCCGTCTTTGACAGTCGGCGACTGTGGTGTACCAGCAGATTGCTTGGCGGTGTCGCAGGAAAAAAGGAAGAATAATGGGCAAAAAAGGAAATAGTGTCGCATGATTGGTTCGGTTAGTACCCTGCAAAATACAAATTTAGTAACAAGTACCAAGCGTTCTACTGACTGCCAATTGCCAACTTTTTTACTCCACCACAAACCGATAGCCCACGCCTTTGATGGTGAGAATTTCGATAGCGGGGTCTTCTTTGAGGTAGTCGCGGAGTTTAGTGATATACACGTCGAGATTGCGGGAATTGAAGAAAGAGTCGTCGCCCCAGATTTGATTGAGTATCTTTTTGCGAGCGACTACAAAATTTCGGTTTTCACATAAAATGCGGAGGAGTTCAGCTTCGCGGTGCGAGAGTTTACGAGCTTTGTCATTGATTTTTAATTCATAGCGTAAGGGTGCAAATTCGTACCGACCGATAGCGACTGGCTCGTTGGAAATTATATTTTTAGAATGTGGATTGCCGTTAGACAATTGTAATAAATTTTGAATTCTTATAATGAGTTCTTCCATGCTGAACGGCTTGCGTACGTAGTCGTTGCCACCCACTTGAAATCCTTTAATCACGTCTTCGGTTTGCGTTTTGGCAGTGAGAAATAGGATAGGCATGGCGGGACTTTGTACTCGGATTTCCTGCGCGATGGTGTAGCCGTCTTTTTGTGGCAACATGATGTCGAGTACGCAAATATCGGGTTTGAATTGCTCAAAGGCGGACAAGGCGCGCTGCCCGTCGCTTATCATTTTCACCTCAAAATCGCGGCTTTCGAGGCTTTCTTTTACAATGCGACCGAGAAAGGGTTCGTCTTCGACGTAGAATATTTTGGTTTTACTCATGCTGATTTTTTATTCACATCTTGGAACGCTGCGTCTTTTTTGCCCATTTACAGCCCTTATGACATAATTGGAACGCGGATGACGCGGATGGAGCGGATTTTTTCCTCTTTTATCGTACACCTCACTCACCACGCCCTGCGCGTTTCATGATTCGTTCTGCATTTTTCATTTTCTTTGGCAAATGCACCACAAACGTACTCCCCTCGCCCACTGCACTGTCCACGTCAATGCTGCCGCCGTGCTGCCGGACGACGCTCGACACATAATTCAAACCCAAACCGTAGCCTTTCACATTGTGCACATCGCCCGTGGGGACGCGGAAGAATTTTTCAAATATCCGATTTTTAAACTCCGCTGGAATACCGATGCCGTTGTCTTGAATTTTAAAATGAACTTGACCATTTTGACCTTCTAATTGAATATTTATTTTCGTGTTTTCTCTACTATATTTTAATGCATTATCAATCAAATTATACACAACATTGGTTAAATGAATGGGGTCAGCTTGTATCATAAAATCAGTTCCTTTTGTTTCAAATGTAACTTCCGCATTCTGTTTTTCAAATTGTAATTGCATAGAACTTATAATTTGCTGCACGATTTCTAAAAAATTAAAACTTTCAAAATGTAACTCCGGTGCGCGTTCTTCAAAAATTGCCATTTTCAAAACTTTGTCTACCAAAATCGTGAGGCGATTCAATTCATTTTTGGAAATAGCAAGATATTCTTTCGTCAATTGTGGATTTTGTAAGGCATTAAAATTATTCAGTGCTTCAATGGCGACGCTCACGGTGGCGATCGGTGTTTTCAACTCGTGTGTGATATTGCTGATAAAGTCGTTTTTTAGAATTGCTAATCGTTGCTGTTGTCGTAACGTTCTGTAAATCAACCAAAAAGACAAAGATGTAATGCCAATTAAAAAGAGCGAAAACAAAAGTTGTGGTACGAGTTTTTGAAATAAGTAAGTATCATAATTTAATAAAATGGCTACAAATAAATCGCGCGGCGGCATACCGGCAGGGGCTGAAGCAAATAGAATTTATGGGTAAAAATTATTTGATCGAAGGCACCAACAAACAGATGCCGTGGAAAGTGACGGGCGAAATGGAAAAAGTAGCGGGTTATAATTGTATGAAAGCGACTTTGCAAGACAGTGCGAATATGCAGCCGCGTAAAGTGATAGCGTGGTTTACCACCGATATTCCCATTTCTGTTGGTCCAGACCGTTTTGGCGCGCTGCTAGGTATGATTTTAAAAATAGATGTGAATGATGGCGAAGTGACTTATCTGGCTACTAAAATAGATGCGCGTCCGCTAAAAAAAGGGGAAATTGAAGCACCAACTAAAGGTAAAAAAATGACGGAAGACGAGTTCCGCAAAATGATGGAGGAAGAAATGAAGAAGATGGGAGGACCGGGTAATCGCATGATAATTCGGAATTAAAGTTATGATATTGGGATATTATGATACTTGCCCTCCTCTGGCGGATTGTGATATTTTTTTGATTTTTATTTAAGATATTTGTTCATCTTTGAAAGATGGAGCGTTAAAATATTGAAGTTGTTGAATGAGTAATAACACTGTAAAGTAGTTTTTTCATATAAAGCTTCTTGTACTTTTTGCAGCCCTTATCACATTGATTGGAACGCGGATAAAGCGGATGATGCGGATTTTTGCGCTCCTTACATTTTTTTCATACAAAAAGTATATAAAAACTTACTTTACAGTGTAATTACTCATCAAACAATTATTTACAATCTGAGGCAGTTGCATCCGCTATTTTTAAAACCCCATTCACCACATACCAATGCTTCCACTCGCCGCCGCTGCCGGTTTCCCAATTGTTTAAATCAAAATAATGCTTACCGCCCGGTTCCGCTTTAATTTGATACACTTTTAAAGCACTGGAATCGCGCAGCCAATGTAATGGTTTTCCAATTGTATAAATTTCTGGCATATTTTCATTTAGTTCGCAATTAATTTGTATAAAATAAGCGTATTCGTTATGTTTTGGGTAAGAGCCATATACGTACGCTTTGCCCGTTTCGTCCACACAAATAGCCGACTGCTCATCACAAGCAATTCCTTTTGCAGGAATATTTAATGCTTGTAATGCTTTCGCTAAAAACGCTACGTGTCGCCCTTGCCGATTACGATTCGCATAATGCGTATCCGTTATGATATTTTGTAAATAAGGAATTTTCAGAAAGGGTTTGTTTTGAATGGAAAGCGTATCTGACATTGGATTTTGTAATGCCTCTTCGGATGTAATAGAACCTTTATCTGCTGCAAAATAAATGCTTCCCAATATCGCCATACCTGCACTCAATCCGCCGACCACGATCTTTTTATTTGCAATATTTGCATTAATGATACTGTCCACCGCTGTATTCCGCCAATATTTTATATAATTCCACTGATCGCCGCCGGCAAACCAAATCGCTTCGGCATTCGCAATTTGTTTCAAAACATAAGCATCTTTCGATGCCGCCGCATCACTAAATACAATACTTTCTACAGAATTTATATTTACATTTAAATCTTTATACATATAATCATTATACCCGTCCGATCCGGAAGCGCGCAGCACCACAATGTCTCCTCCCCCACTCCGTCGCAAGAACCAGCGCATGGCTTCATCATCCTCGCCACCGCCACTCATGAGGCACACGCCGCCTTGGGGTTGGGTGGTTACATCGGCTTGGTCGCCCGTGAAATAGGATTTGTAAGATGGAGGAGACGGTGGAGGTTTAATCGCCTCTTCTTTAGTACAACAAATTGATAATAAGCCAATTGCGAGCAAAGCAGTTATTTTAGACATAATTTTAATATTTTTAATTTATATTTTAATATTTTTAATTTTGGATAGATGAAAATGGATTTTGGGCGCTGCTAATTGCCCTGCGCTTTAGCGCGGGGACAGGTATTGTTTAAGATTTAGGCTTTAGCCAAACGTGATAATTTGGCTAAAGCCTTAAATATTTACATTTTAAAACCCCGCGCTAAAGCACGGGGCAACTATTAACCGCAAATATATTATTTAGTAAAAACTCTTTTTAGCTTCTGCAAACGTATTAATTGAACACAATATATGACTAATAGAACAAAAGTTATTACAATCCACAAAAAGCAAAATAAAAAAGCATTTACTTCATAATACGAAGTGTCTGTCAAATTAGCTACATTAATTATAAAATCAGTGCAGTAAACGTAAATTTCAATTACCAACTTTGATAAAAAATCACGCATTTTTCTTTAATTTTTGAATTTTAAATTGAATCAAAATAGACTTTACCAATAAAAAACATAGCAGCATAGGCCACGCCAACACTAGAAAAAGGACATTCGCAAATTGATAATCGCCAAATGATTTTAGACCATTTATAATACTGTAATAAATGGGGTCAACAATTTTGAAATAAGGCTTTAAAAATTTGACATGATTGGCTTTACAATAAGCGGTTTGATTATGACAAGCCCATGAACATTCTGTCGGAATTTTATCAGCAGCATTAGCAGTTACTACCCCACGCAGCGAAAATTCTTTAAAAGCTTCACGAGGATTACTATTTTCATTAACTAAAACAATTATAAAACAAGGAATAAAAATTGGAATGAAGTATATCAATAACTTTTTCATACTCAACTATAACTGCTTTTCAATTTTCAAAAGTACAAAAGTATTTGGAAGGAAAAAAACACCTTCTTTTTTGGTCAATTAAATGGTGAAAGGTGAAACGTAAAAGGTAAAACGATTTCAGCTATCTTCACATCTCACCACTAACCATTCACCTTTCACGATTTAAAATCAAAAGCATGAAACGCAAATTTTTATTTACACTTATCGCTCTATTTGCAATATTAGGCACACTTCCCGCTCAGAAAGTGAATGTGGAGCAACTCAAGGGACTAAAAATCCGCAGCATCGGTCCGGCAGGTATGAGTGGGCGTATCACGGCAATTGCGGCAGACCCAAGTAATACCGCGATTATCTATGCAGGGTCGGCTTCCGGCGGCTTGTGGAAATCCGTGGATGGCGGCATTTATTGGGAACCGATTTTTGATAAACAACCTACGCAATCCATCGGCGCAATTGCCGTTTGCGAAAGCAATCCACAGGAAATCTGGGTCGGTACGGGTGAAGGCAATCCGCGAAATTCCATCAACACAGGTCTGGGTATTTTCAAAAGTCTGGACGGTGGATGCGAAAGCAATCCACAGGAAATCTGGGTCGGTACGGGTGAAGGCAATCCGCGAAATTCCATCAACACAGGTCTGGGTATTTTCAAAAGTCTGGACGGTGGAAAGACGTGGCAAAACATGGGTTTGAAAGAAACCAAAACCATTCACCGTGTCATTATTCACCGCGATAATCCAAATGTGGTGCTGGCTGGCGCATTAGGCTCGCCATTCGGACCCAACGACGAGCGCGGCATTTACAAAACCACTGACGGCGGCAAAACCTGGAAAAAAGTATTGTTTGTCAATAATCAAACCGGCTGTGCAGACTTGGTGGTGGACCCAACGAACCCGAATAAACTCATAGCTGCTATGTGGGAATACGGTCGCAAACCTTGGACATTCAGTTCTGGTGGCAAGGGTTCTGGCTTATACGTGAGCTACGACGGCGGCGAAACGTGGACGAAGCGTACCAGCGAAGATGGCTTGCCAGAAGGGGAATTAGGTCGGATTGGTCTGGCAATAGCGCCTTCCAAACCAAACATTGTATATGCTTTGGTGGAAGCGAAGGACAATGCCCTTTTCAAAAGTACCGACGGCGGCATCAAATGGGCAAAAGCCAATACGAATGAGCGAAATGTGAGTGAACGTCCCTTTTACTACCATGAATTATACGTGGATCCGAAAAATGAAAATCGTATTTTCAATTTATATTCAGAAGTGTCGGTGAGTCAGGACGGCGGTAAGACATTTGATATTTTTGAACGCGTGTCGCACTCCGACCATCATGCTTTTTGGATTGATCCGAATAACCCGAATTATATGCTGCTCGGTTCGGATGGTGGTTTATACATCTCCCGAGATGGTGGCGCGAAATGGATGTTTGCAGAAAATATTCCCGTCGGGCAATTTTATCATGTGAATTATGATATGGATTATCCGTACAATATTGGCGGTGGAATGCAGGACAACGGCTCCTGGGTCGGTCCGAATACCGCTTGGAAACAAGGGGGCATTTTAAATTATGACTGGCAGGAAGTCTTTTTTGGGGATGGATTTGACTTGGGTTTTCGTCCCGATGACAATCGTTACGTGTATGCCATGTCGCAAGGTGGGAATTTGGGCTATGTGGATCGGCAAACCGGGCGTTCCAAATTTATTCGTCCGGTACACCCGACTGGTGTGGAGTTGCGTTTTAATTGGAATGCGGCGTTTGCACAAAATCCACAACATCCGGGCGGCATTTATTACGGCAGCCAATTCATTCACAAAAGCATGGATTTTGGGCAGACTTGGGAAATCATTTCGCCCGATTTGACCACCGATGATAAAGTAAAACAACAAGGTGCGAAAGAAACCGGCGGCTTAACGCCTGACGTAACGAACGCGGAAAATCACACTACAATTCTCGCCATTCTACCAAGTTCGGTGGATGAAAAAGTCATTTGGGCAAGTACCGATGATGGCAATCTACAACTTACGCGCGACGGCGGCAAAACCTGGACCAATCTTGCTAGCAAACTCCCAACGGTGAAAGCTGGAAGTTGGATTCCAGCTATTGAAGTATCGAATAAAAATGCAGGAGAAGCTTTCGTCGTGGTAAATGATTATCGTCGGAATGACTGGCGTCCGATGGTTTTCCATACCAATAATTATGGTCAAACTTTTACGCGCATTGTAGATGAAAATAAAGTGAGTGGCTATGCTATGACGATTGTACAAGACCCGGTGGAGCCGAAATTATTGTGGTTAGGAACGGACGAAGGATTGTGGTTTAGCATTGATATGGGCGCAAATTGGAATCATTGGATGAACGACTTTCCTGCTGTGCCAGTAGCGGATTTAAAAATTCACCCGCGCGAGCATGACCTCATCGTTGCTACGTTTGGACGTTCTTTCTGGATTTTAGATGATATTCGCCCTTTTCGGGAATTGGTGAAAACCAAAGGTGAGACGACCAAAGCGCCGTTTCGGGTTTTCGACGTAGCCGATGCGTATCAAGCAAATTATCGTTCTTATTCAGGAACGCATTTTATAACCGATGACATTTACAGCGGTCAATCCAAAGCGAGGGGCGCAGCCATTACCCTCTGGGCAACCAAATTACCAAAATCTAAAACCGATTCTACGGCTACTGCCAGCGTGCAACCTGCTCTCCCGCCGCAGGGCGGGAGTGGTGGCGGCGGCGGTGGATTTGGCGGCTTCGGCGGTGGTGGTGGCAATACCCGAAGCGGTAGTGCTGGACGTGCAAAAGTAATGGTTTACACCGACCAGGGAACCTTGATTCGCACTTTTAATTCCCCGATTGACACCGGTTTGAATCGAATTTATTGGGATATGCGCAGCGATGGCATTCGTTTTCCATCCAGAACAGAAGCGCGTCCTGATGCAGATTTGCCCGGCGGCGCAGAAGTATTACCAGGTAAGTATAAAGTGGTGGTGAACTATGGCACTTATAAAGATTCTACCATGCTGACGGTACACGGCGACCCGCGCATTCAAATATCCGCCAGCGACCGCCAGGCTAAAGTAGCTGCCCTGGAAGATTTTTATAAAATGGCAAGTACTGCCACTACTGCGTTCAACCGCGTCCGCGAAGCTCAAAAGACCATCAAAACAGTAAGTGATGCGATGTCAAACGCACCAGAAGCCAGCAAAAAAGAGCTGACGAAAATGGGAAAAACGTTGCAAGACTCGCTCACCAAGTTGGAACTCTTATTCGTAGATGCTGAAAATTTAAAAGGCATTTCTCGGAATAGTGAGAACCTAAGTTCCACGATGTTTCGCGTACCCGCTTACATCAATGCTGGCGATGGCGCACCTACCCAATCCGCCAAAATCATGCTGGATGCCGCCAAAAAACAATTGAATGAGGTATTAATGAGCGTGAATAACTTCTTCTCGAAGGACTTCGCCAGTTACCAACAAAAGGTAGAAGCGACGCAGTTCTCGTTGTTCAAGAAGTATGAGCCGATAAAGATGAAGTAGCACAGCATTTAGGCGGTGTGTGAAAACGTAAAAAGAGGTGTCATTTCAAAGGAAGTGGTGCCTCTTTTTATTTCTTGCTAACTAAACTCGCTAGTGCAGTGCGTGCAGTCGTCAATGCAGTGTGTGCAGTCG
>Ga0163148_10000228_pt1 | contig 74583 bp, 74 predicted proteins | sample OliLakLV19MP7P2_FD_148606 | JGI IMG/M metagenome (GOLD analysis project Ga0163148, IMG submission 148606) | Freshwater microbial mat bacterial communities from Lake Vanda, McMurdo Dry Valleys, Antarctica- Oligotrophic Lake LV.19.MP7.P2 | ecosystem: Environmental > Aquatic > Freshwater > Lake >...
CGGCGTGATGAAGCCGAAGCCACGCGCGCCGTTGAAGAACTTCACGACACCGTCCTGCGGATCGCCAAGCGGTTGCCGCGGGGGACGATCGCCGCCGCCGAAGCCGCCGCCGCCACCGCCGCCGCCAAATTCCGGCGTTGCAGCGTCCCGTTCGCGGCCACGGCCGCCGCGCTTATCCTTCTTGCGATCGTCGCCCTTATCGTCGTCGCCAGTGTCGTCGTCGAAACTCATTTCCACTTGTCCTGTTTAGGGCCTAGGCGCGCGCCATCGGCCACGCTTACGCAAAGGCGCAAGCGCGTTACCGCGAATTCCAGCTTTGTTGGGGAAAGAAAATTTTGCCGCACTCTGCGGAACTTCGCACCTTCACTAGCCAACACGGCCAGCGCTACACAATCCATCTATGAGCGAGGGGGTTCCGCTAGGCAAGCGGGAAACGCCGGGTTTACGCGGGATTCATCTCGTTTGCGCCACGCCGTCGTTCTTGGCCTGCGATCACGCGCGACACGACCCAAGCGCCGAAAAGCTTCGACGCAATGCCGGTCAAAATCGTGCCCCAGGCGAAAATGCCCTCCTGTCCGGGGATCTGCGAGGCCAGCCAGATGAACACCATCTGGTCCAATGGGGCCGAGAGCGCGCTTGACAGCATGATGCGCTGCGACAGCGGGCGGTTGGAGAAGGTGTAGACGGCCCAGTCCACCGTCTCGCTGATCAGGAACGCCGCCGCGCTGGCAAACACGACGACGATCCACGAGGTCAGCATCGAAAGCAGGAGCCCGGTGATCATCGCCCCCCAGACCCAATGCTTCATCTCGCGCTGGGCGAAGTCACGGACGACGAGGACAAGGCCGGTCACGATCGCCAGCGGCTGGAACGCGCCGCCGCCGAGCCATTCGGGGATCGCCGCCGTTGGCACCGCGCCGAACGACCAATTGATCAGCGGCATCAGCCCGACATAAACCGCCGCCCAGCGATGTCCGGCGATGAAGAACGCCGCCATCACCGCCAGCACGATCGGCAGGGCGATGTACCATTGCTGCAGAAACGCGAACGCCGCTTCGAAACTCATGCCGCTCCCCCAAGCCCATGGTCAGATGGTTTGCGCGAGGTGACAAGCGCGCTTGCTTCAGTCGATGAACTGAAGCCCGGCGACGCCGTCGCGTTGCCAGGTGACGCGGACGCGGCGACGTAATTTCAGCGTCGGCTCGCTCAGCACGAATTCATCGGGCAATGTCGTGCGGACGAAAAACTCGATGCGCGCGCCGGTGTCGCTCACGTCCTTGATTACGACCGCGTAGCGTTCGCCGCTTGGCAGGATCACGCTGCCATCCTTGAAGGTGACGCGACGATCGGCGCGCAGACGAATTTTACCGCCAAGCCCGCCCGACGTCGCAGGCCGCGGTCGCTCGCCCAACTCGCGCACGCGGTCGGTTAATGAGTTTTGGGGTGCGGGCCGTTTGCCGAACATGGAACACAAATGCCTGCGCCAACGCATCGTTCCGTTACGAGGCCCCATCAGCCTGCGCCCGCCTGCTTAACGAATGCGTCGTGACGGCTGTCACAGACGCTCCCCGCACCTGTGACTAGCTTGTTCACATCGCAGTGACGCGATTGACAGCTAGTCCAGCCAGGGAGCACGACATGACCAAGTTCTATTGCCTGATCGCCGCCGCCGCCGTGTTTCTGCCGATGGCGATGGCGACAATGAACCAAGCCGCGATGATCGTCGCCTAAGCGGTGCGACACTCGTGGCGAGGGGGAAGGGCGCGGAGCAATCCGCGCCCTTTAATTTGCCTGCAGCCGCCAGCCGCTTTGGCCTTTGGTCAGCGCTTCGGCCAAGAACGGCAGTGCTTCGCGCAGTTCAGCTTCCAAGCCAAACGGCGGATTGATCAGCAGCACGCTTGAGCCGACCAGTCGCCCCGTCGGCGCCGGCGTCGCCGTCCACAAATCCGCGCGCAGCATTTCCCGCGCGCCTTGCGCCCGCGCTTCGCCATCGGCGGCGGCCAGTGCGGACTCGCTCTTCAGCGGCCGCCACCACAGATACATGCCGTGGCCGAAGCGCTTCAACGCCGGCCCCAATGCCTGCGCCGCTAGCGCCAGTTCATCCGGCGCTTCGTACGGGGGATCGATCAGCACTAGGCCGCGCCGTTGCGGCGGCGGCAATAGCGCGCTCAGCGCCTCCCAACCGTCGCGGCTGTGCACCTGCACGTTGGCCGCGCGCGGCAGCGTCCGCCGCAACCCCGCGTGCTCCTCCGGGTGCAACTCGCACGCCATTAGCGCATCGTCAGGCCGCAACTGCGTCGTCACCAGAGCCGGCGAGCCCGGATAGACGCGCAGCGCGCCGTCCTGGTTGAAGCTTCGGACCGCCTCCAAGTAGCGCGCCACCAAAGCCGGCGGCTCCGGCCAGTCCCACAGCCGGCCAATACCGCCGCGCCACTCCGGACTGCGCTCGGCTTCCTCGCCCGCCAGATCGTAGAGTCCGCGCCCGGCATGCGTATCCAGCACCGCAAAACCTGTGTCTTTGCGTTTCAGTGAATCGAGGCAATACAGGAGCACGGCGTGCTTCAGAACGTCGGCATGGTTGCCGGCATGGAAGGCGTGGCGATAGTTCACGCGTGGGCTTAACCGGAGGCGGGCGAATGGCAAAGGTTCTTGGCGTCGGCGGTCTCTTCTTTAAATCGGCTGACGGCGTGGCGATGCGCGCTTGGTATGGCCGCGTTCTCGGTTTGGAGTTCGCCGATTGGGGCGGCGTTGTCTTCACGCCGGACGCGGCCGCCGCCCACCCAGGCGCAGCCACCGTGTTCAGCCCGTTCGCCCCCGACACCGACTATTTCGCGCCCTCGAACAAGGAATTCATGTTCAACCTGATGGTCGATGATCTGGATGGCATCCTGGCCCGCGCGAAGGCCGAGGGCGTTGAGCCGGTTAAAACGTTTCCAGACGAAGCCAATGGCCGGTTCGCCCACATCATGGATCCCGAGGGCCGCAAGATTGAACTCTGGCAGCCGAAGCCCATGTCTTGAGCATGTTGCGCGATAACGCCGCCGCCCACCGCTACGAGATGGACGCGCCCGAGGGCATGTCTTTCGCCGATTACCGCGACATCGCCGGCGTGCGGGTGATCATGCACGTGGAGACGCCGGTCGAAGCACGGGGCAGGGGTTATGCGCAAAAGCTGATGGACGCAGTCGTCGCCGAGGCTCGCGCCGAGAAGCTGCCTCTGCGCGCGAGTTGCTCGTATGCCGTCGCGTACTTCAAGCGCCATCCAGGCGCCGCGGACGTGTTGGCTTAGGTCGCTGGCTCGACCGGAAATCCCTTTTCGCGCCAGGTCTTCATGCCGCCGTCGAGCGCCACGGCGCGGGTGAAGCCCATTTTACGCAGCGTCGCCGCTGCCAGCGTCGAGATTTTGCCAAACTCACAATAGGTGACAATGCGCACGGTGGGGTCTGGCAGCGCCTCGTTGACACGCAGTTCCAACACCCCGCGCGGCAGGTGTTGCGCATTGGGGATGTGGCCAGCCTCGAAAGCGTCCTTCTCGCGCACGTCCAGAATGATGAGATCGTTGGCGTCGCCACTGATCCGCGCCTTCACTTCTTCCATCGACATGAATGGCACCTCCGCCGCCGCTTCACTCAACAGCTGAGCGACGCTCACGCCGCCGCTCATGTTGACCCGCAGCGCTTCAGTCAAATGCTCCGGCATCGACAGCGAGAGCGTCCGCATCATCTCAACGAACGCGCCGCGCTCCTTTTTCTGCAGGCGCGGATTGGAGGCGAGTTCTTCTTCGATGGTGGAGCAGGTGTGGCCTTTGTAATTGTGGGCCGGATACACCTTCATCTGCGGATCGAGTTTCAGCACCTTGTTGAACAAGCTGTCGTAAAGCTCATCAGCATCGCCCGATGGCAGATCGGTGCGGCCGGTGGCGCCGATGAGCAGCGTGTCGCCAGTGAAGACGCGATCACTCGCCACCAGACACATCGCATCGCGCGTATGGCCCGGCGTGTGCAGGACCGCGAGGCGGATGTTGCCGACCTTGATCACGTCGCCTTCATCGACCCGCAGCGTCGGATAGGGCGCCGGCGATAGCCGATGCGCAACAGCCGGCACGCCGAGCTGCGCGCTCAATTGCTTGGTGGCGCTGAAATGGTCGGCGTGGGTGTGGGTGTCGATGACATAGCGAATGCGCACGCCGTGCTGCGCCGCCAGCGCCTTATAGCGCTCAATCTGGCGCACTTCTGGATCGATCACCGCCGCCGCGCACGTCTCGCCGCAGCCGATCAGATAGGATTGGCACCCGCCGGTGGCGATCTGCTCGAAAATCATGGCGTTCCCTCGATTTTTGAGGAGACTCCACCTTTCCGCCCCATCGCGCAACCGCTCCCGCCTGAAGCGGGAGCAGGGGCGCGGTGATCGGTTAACGCGGCTGCGGGACGATGCGGAGGTAGGGCTTCACACTGGTCCAGCCGTTCGGGAAGCGCGTCTTGGCTTCCTCGTCCGACACCGACGGTACGATGATCACGTCTTCGCCGTTCTTCCAGTTCACCGGCGTCGCTACTTTGTGGTTGGCGGTGAGCTGGATCGAATCCACCAAGCGCAGCACTTCATCGAAGTTGCGGCCCGACGACATCGGATAGGTGAGCGTCGCTTTGATGATCTTGTCCGGCCCGATGATATAGACCGCGCGCACCGTCGCGTTCGTCGCCGCCGTGCGGCCCTCGGAGGTGCCTGCGGTTTCCGCCGGCAGCATGTCGTAGAGCTTCGCAACATTCAGATCGTGATCGCCGATCATCGGATATTGCACATCACCGCCGGTCACCTCTTTGATGTCGACGCGCCAGCGTTCGTGGTTCTCGACCGGATCGACCGAAAGCCCGATCACCTTCACATTCCGCTTTTTGAATTCGGGCTCCAGCTTCGCCAGATAGCCAAGCTCGGTGGTGCAAACCGGCGTGAAGTCCTTCGGGTGCGAGAAGAGGATGCCGTAACTATCGCCAAGCCATTCGTGAAATTTGAGTCGGCCTTGCGTGGTCTCGGCTTCGAAATTGGGGGCTTTGTCGCCAATGCGCAGCGCCATGGGAGTCTCCTGAGGGTTCGGGCTCGCCGCCCGATAGCACGGCGCACGAGGGCGCCGCTAGGAAAAGGCCAACGATGGCCGTGTCAGAGATGGGAACGCGTTCGCAGCGAACAAGCGCTCCTACAGGAGCGAGGGCTTAACGAAATCGTCGCACCATCCTACGCTGTTGGCGCCTAGGGAGGCTGGAGTGAAGCGCATCGTGGCTTGGTTTGGCGCACATCCGCTGCGGCCCGCAATTGCGTGTATCGCCGGCATTCTACTGCTCGGGGCCACGTCGTGCGTGACCGGCCCCGCCCGCGCCGACCGTGACTGGTATCCTTATCTCGGTCGTGACGTCGCCGTCGACGTGGCTGACGATAGGTTTCAAGTCACGCCGCTGAGTGATTGGAGCTATTCGGCGGAAGGCGTCACCGAGGAACGTTACGGCGAAGGCGAGTATGAGCTCGCCGACCTGCGCGAGGTTTGGTTCATGCTCGAACCTCAGCCTGGCTCGACGCTCGCTGCGCATACGTTGCTGCTGTTCGAGTTCGAAGGCGATCGCTTGCTTGGTCTCACCATCGAAGCGCGGCGCGAGCAGGGCGAGGACTATTCCGCACTGCGCGGCGCCTTTAATGCGTTCGAACTCGCGTACGTCTGGGGCACGGCACGCGATTTTCTGACTCGTCGCGCCGTGATGCTCGACCACGAAGTTTTTCTCTATCCCGTCGCCATCGACGACGAACAAAAGCGCATGTTGCTGACGCGTCTGCTGGAGCGCACTGAGGCGCTCGAAACCACGCCGCGCTATTACAACACCATCACCTCGAACTGCACCAATGAGCTGGCCAAGGCCGCCGGCTTCAACTGGGCGCCGGCCTTCATCCTCACCGGCCGCTCCGACGAATATCTCTTCCGCCGCGGCATCATTCCTGGCGACACTTTCGAACAAGCCCACGCGCGCTCCGACATCACTGCGTTTGTGCAAGCGCTGAACAGCGCGCCGGCCGAAAGATTCGACGCCGAATTGCTCGCCGAAATGCGCCGCCGCAACAGCCTTTGATCACGGCCCAAGCAATCGGCCGCCTAGGCTGAACGCCACAATCAGCGACACGATGGAGATGAGGAAGCCGGCGATCGAGACGCCGAAGCTCCACCAGAACGTGTTCAGCCGCCGCCGCATCAGCACCAGCCGCACCTCTTCCAGCTCAGGATTGCGCGCGCGTCCGCCGCCGCCGCCGCCGGGCGGCTCCTCTTTCAGAAACGCCATGAAGCCGCCGTGCAGCGCCCAATAGCGGCCGGCATTGGTGATCGACACTTGCGTGCGCCCCTCATCGGCGAACTTCGCAAGCTTCGCTGCCACCAGCACATCGGCGCCGGCTTTCGCGGCTTCCAGCTCAGTGTAATCGGCGAACACCTCGGCCGGGGAGGCGGCGTGGGCGCGGGTCAGCAAATCTTGCGCGGCGTGTTCAGGGCTCATGCTTGTCTCACTTGCTGGCGCGGATCAGCGCGTCGCGTTCATCGCTCGCCAGCGCGCGCCACTTACCTTCGCCGAGATTGGCTAGCTTCAGCGGTCCAATGCGGATGCGCAGCAAATCCGTCACCTGAAGCTCCACCAACTCACACATGCGCCGGATCTGCCGTTTGCGCCCTTCGTTCAAAATGAAGCGCAGACGCTGATCCTCAACGATCTCGATCCGCGCTGGTTTCAGTTGCCGCCCATCCAGCGCCAGCCCATGCCGGAGCAACGCCACTTTCCGCTCCGTGATCGGCCTCACCACGCGCACAAGATATTCCTTGTCGAGCTTTGACTCCTCGCCGATCAGCGCCTTCGCCAGCACCCCGTCCTCACTCAGCAATAGCAGCCCGCGCGAGTCCTGATCGAGCCGCCCAAGCGGGGCGAGGCTGGTGCGCAAGGTTGGCATCTGCGCGACTTGGCCGATGAGATTTTCCCGCGTCAGCAGCCGCGCCGCGGGAACCTGATCGCCCTCCGGCTGGGACGAGACGAACCCGACCGGCTTGTTCAGCACCGCGGTAATCTGCGGCGGCGCCTGGCCTTGGATCACGGCGATGCTTTGGCCCGGCGAAATCTTCCGCCCCGGATCGTCCACCCGCGCGCCGTCGATCGAAACCAGCCCTTGGGCGATTAGCTCTTCAGCCTCGCGCCGCGAGCACACACCCTCGCTCGCCAGCCATTTATTGACGCGCTGCGGCTCCGCGCCCGTGTAGGTCTTCGTCCAGTTCACCGGCGCTGCCTTAGCCGACATATTTTCTGGGCGCCATGTCGGTTGACCCGGTAAGCGTTCGTCCTCGCAACATGAGGCCATACCCCATGCTCTACGCCATCCTCTGCTACAACGACGAAGCCGCTGTGTTCTCCTGGACCAAGGAGGAGGACGACGCCGTCATGGCGCGCCTCAACGTGGTGCACGAAAAGTGGGAGAAGGCCGGCAAGCTGAAGCCGGCGCTGCGCCTGTTGCCGACCTCCGCCGCAACGACGTTGCGCAAGAAGGACAACGAAGTTCTCGATGGCCCGTACGCCGAGACCAAGGAGCAACTGCTCGGCTTCTACATTATCGAAGTCGAGAATTTGGAGGAGGGCCTTTCCTTCGCGCGCGAACTCACTGCCGCCAATCCAGGCGGCGCTTACGAGTTGCGTCCGATCATGCATTATTTTCCCGGCTCGCCGGTCGAGCCGCGCTAGGCCATGACTGACTTCGCCTGGATCGATGCGGCGCTCGTCTCCGCGCGGCCGCAGGCGGTGTCGGCGCTGCTGCGCTATTTCCGCGATCTCGATCTGGCTGAGGAAGCCTACCAGGACGCCTGCCTGCGTGCGCTGAAGAACTGGCCACAAAACGGCCCGCCGCGCGATCCCGCCGCGTGGCTGATCATGGTCGGCCGCAACGCCGCCATCGACGTCACCCGCCGCCGCGCCAAGCAAACAGCGCTGCCGGATGAAGATCAAATCTCCGACCTGAGCGATGTTGAAGCCGAGGTCGTGCAGCGCCTCGACGAAGCAGATTATCGCGACGACGTGCTGCGTCTGCTCTTCATCTGCTGTCATCCTGGCCTGCCGGCGACACAACAGGTTGCGCTCGCGCTCCGCATCGTCTCCGGCCTCACCGTACCGCAAATCGCGCGCGCTTTCCTCGTCGGCGAAAGCGCCATGGAGCAACGCATCACCCGCGCCAAGGCTAAGGTCGCCGGCGCCGGCGTGCCGTTCGAAGCGCCCGACGCGGTTGAGCGCTCTGCGCGTTTGGCTTCGGTCGCGGCGATGATTTATCTGCTCTTCAACGAAGGCTATTCCGCCGCCGATCCCGCCAGCGACCGCGCTTCGCTCTGCGATGAAGCCATCCGTCTCGCGCGGCTGTTGCTGCGCATGTATCCGGCCGAGCCGGAGATCATGGGGCTTCTTGCGCTGATGTTACTGCAGCACTCGCGCATCGCCGCGCGCTTTAACGCCGAAGGCGAGCCGATCCTGCTGGAGGAACAGAACCGCACGCTCTGGAAGCGCTCGCCGATCCAAGAAGGGTTGGCGCTCATCGACAAAGCCATCCGCGCCCGCAAGCCCGGCCAATACCAAATCCAAGCCGCCATCGCCGGCCTGCATGCGCGCGCCGAGACGCCGGATGAAACCGATTGGGCCGGCATCGATGCGCTTTATGCGGCGCTTGAACACCAAGCCCCGTCGCCGGTGGTGACGCTGAATCGCAGCGTCGCGGTGTCGAAGCTGCATGGCCCGCAGGCGGCGCTCGACCTGATCGCGCCGCTGGCTGAGCGGCTCGACGGCTATTTCTATTTCCACGGCGTGCGTGGCTCCTACCTGATGCAGCTTAACCGCAACAAGGAGGCGCGCGAAGCCTTCAACCGCGCCATCGCGCTCGCCAACACGCCGGCTGAAGCCTCCAACATCCGCACCTATCTCGATAAGCTCAGCGCCAGCGCTGCGCCGAAAAAATGAGCGCCAGATGTCGGGACCGATCGCGCCGGTTCATCATCTGGGCAGACAAACGGAGAAGCTCAAATGTCCGATCAAAAACACGAACTAGTTCTCGAGCTTACGCTCGATGCGCCAGCGGAAAAACTCTTCCGCTGCTATGCTGATCCAAAGCTCATGCAGCAATGGTTCGCGCCCAAGCCGTGGACGATCAAAAGCGTCGATAACGATTTTCGTCCCGGCGGCCGCAGCAGCTTCGTGATGGCGTCGCCAGAAGGTCAGGAATATCCGAACGCCGGCATCTATCTTGAGATCGTGCCGAACAAGAAGATCGTCACCACCGACGCAATCACGCCCGACACGTACGAACCTACAGGTCCGTTCATGGTTGCCGAAATCACGTTCGAGGATCTCGGTAACGGCAAAACTAAGTATCGCGCAATTGCTCGCCACTGGACGGAAGAAACCAAAGCCCAGCACGAGCAAATGGGTTTCCACGAAGGGTGGGGCATGACGGCGCGCCAGCTCGAAGCTTTGGCTAAGACGCTCTAAGGGAGCCGTCAAATCAGGCGAAGCCCGCTCTCGCGAAGGGCGAGGGCGCGCTTTTCCTGTTTTGAGGCGCGTCCTGCGTCGTGGCAGCGCTCCACGGGCATTCGGCCTTGCGATGTTTCCGTGCGGCGGGGTAATCCGGGCCTGAGGATTTCGATGAAACTGAACGCCCGCTTCATTCAATTGCCGGTAGCGTATGACGTCGAGCGCCTGCGCCGTGAAATCGAGGCGCTGGGCGACGATGCGTGGCGTCCGCACCCAGAGGGATTCCAGGGCAACGATTTTATCCCGCTGATCGCAGCCAACGGCGAGCCCGCCGATGAAAGCTTCGAAGGCCCGATGCGGCCGACCGTGCATTTGAAGCAGTGTCCGTACCTGATCGACGCTCTGGCTAGTCTCGGCGCCGCCCTGGGCCGGACTCGGCTGATGCGGCTCGGTCCGCACGCCGACGTCAATCCGCACGTTGACGTGAACTATTACTGGCGCGACCGCATGCGCGTGCATGTGCCGATCATCACACAGCCGACCGTGCGCTTTCACTGCGGCGATCAAGAGATCAACATGGCCGCTGGCGAGTGCTGGATCTTCGATACGTGGAGCTTGCACAAGGTCGAGAACAACGACGAGCGCTTCCGCATCCACTTGGTCGCCGACACGGTCGGCGGCGAGGGGTTCTGGGGCCTCGCGGCGCGCGGCCGCGCCATTGGCTTTCCGGCGCCGCCGGACTGGAGCGCGAGCAAGATCGAACCGAGCAACACGCCGGTCGATCAACTCGATCTTGAAAGCGTCAATAGCCCGACGGTGATGAGCCCGTGGGAAGTCAGCGATCACATCAATTTTTTGCTGAATGAAGCGGAGCCCAACCAGCCGGCGGTTCAGCCGGTGCGTCAGGCGGTTGTGCATTTCCTGCATAAGTGGCGCGCGCTGTGGTCGATTTATGGTGAAGCTCGTGAAGGCTGGCCGCGTTATCGCAAGGCGCTGAACGAGTTCACGGAGACTCTGAAGGCCGCGCAAGCCCACACGATCCGATTGCGCAACCGCGCTACGTTCATGAGTCCGCTTTCGTATCTCGTCTTGTCGAGCGCACTTGCCGATACGCCGCGCAATTTCAGCATCGGTGAAATCCGCGAAGACCCCAACGCGCCGGCGCCAAGCGGCGCTCGCTTTAGCGCGAATACGTTGCCAAGTGAGCCCGATCCAAAGTTCGACCGGCCGATCTTCATCATCAATCCGCCGCGCTCGGGCTCGTCTTTGTTGTTCGAAACGCTGTCGCAGGCGCCGGGTCTCTACACAGTCGGCGGCGAAAGCCACAACATCATCGAAGGCATTCCGGCTTACAATCTCGCGGCGCAGAAATTCGCCTCCAACCGGCTTGGCCGCGAACATGCGCTGCCGGGGCCAGTCAACACGTTGCGTATGCGCTTCTTGGAATCGCTGCGCGATCGTGACGGCCGCCCGCCGGGCGAGGGGCGCATCCGCATGCTGGAGAAAACGCCGAAAAACGCCTTGCGCATTCCGTTATTGCGAGCCGCGTTCCCGGAGGCGCGCTTCATCTATCTCTATCGCGATCCGCGCGAGGTTTTGGCGTCGATGATGGAAGCGTGGGAATCCGGCCGCTTCAGGACGTATCCGACACTGCCCGGCTGGACCGGCAAGCGGGCTTGGTCGTTGTTGCTCACGCCAGGATGGAAAGATTTGGGTTCGCTGCCCTTGAACGAAGTGGTCGCGGGACAGTGGGCCGCCGCAACCGAGATTTTGCTTGCGGACCTCAATGAGGTCCCGCCGGATCGGTGGACGATTGCGCGCTACGATGCGCTGCTCGCCGATCCGGATGAAGAAGTACGCCGCCTGTGCGCCGCCATGGATTTGAACTGGGACCGGAAACTCAGCGGTGGTCTGCCGCTGGCTCGCCACACCGTCTCCAAACCAGAAGACGGAAAATGGCGTGCGCGCGAGGACGAGATCATGTCGGTTCTGCCCAATCTCGAACCGCTGTTGCAGCGCGCTGCCGAAGCCGCTCAGCGATGATGTGCTAGGCCAATGAGCACTGCCGCGAACGCGCTTGTGGCCCAAGCACTGAAGGTCATGAACGCCGATCCAGCGCAGGCGGAAACGCTGCTGCGTGCGGCGCTGCAGGCCGATCCGCGCAACGATGATGCGCAATTGGTGTTGAGCGAGGCTCTTCGCCGGCAAGCGAAGCTCGCCGATGCGCGCCAGTTTGCGCAGGCACAAGTGCAGATCCGTCCGCAATGGTTCGGCGCGCAGCGCCAGCTCGGCGTTGTGCTGGCGGACTTGCGCGAACCGTTGCCGGCCGCCGTCGCGTTGCAGCGCGCCGCCGAACTCAATCCCGGCCATCCGACCATTTGGCGCGAACTGGCCGAACAATTGGCGCTGGCCGGCGATGAAGCTGGGGCCCAATTCGCTTACACCCGCCACGGCGCGATGCCGCCGGAGCCACGTCTCGGACCGGTTACGCAAGCGCTGCAGGCGAACGATGTCGAGAAGGCCGAAGCGTTGCTCGCCCGGCATTTGCAACAATGGCCCTCCGACGTCGCGGCCTTGCGCATGCTATCCGAAGCGCAAGCCCGCGCCGGCCGCACGCGCGATGCGGAGTCAACGCTTCGCCGCGTGCTCGCACTGGCGCCGAATTTCGGGCTTGCGCGCCACGGCCTGGGGCAATTGCTGATGGGACTTGGGCGTCTGGAGGAGGCCGATGCGGAGGCCGATTACCTGCTGCGCCTCGATCCTCAAAATGAAGGCTCGCGCCGCCTGAAAGCTGCGATCATCAGCGCGCTTGGCGATTATGATCGCGTCGTTCCTTATTATGAAAAACTGTTGGTCGACACGCCCAAACACGCCGGCACCTGGATGAGTTACGGGCATGCGCTGAAAACTGTCGGCCGCCAGGACGATGGCGTCGCCGCCTATCGGCGCAGCATCGCCATCGATCCGGGGCTTGGCGTTTCGTATTTCAGCTTGGCCAATCTGAAGACGTTCACATTCACCGACGCCGAAATGGCGCAGATGGAAACGCAGCTGCGTCGCGATGACATTTCGCTGAACGATCGGGTCAATCTGCTCTACGCGCTTGGCAAAGCGCACGAAGACGGCAAACGCCCGGCCGATGCTTTTGCGCGCTATAGCGAGGGCGCCGCGCTTTATCGGAGCAGCATTGATTATGATCCTTCCCGTTTGACTGCCTTGGTGGACGCCAGTGTAAAGCTGCTGACGCCGGAGTTTTTCGCGGCTCGCCCGGGCGGTTCTGAAGCGGCCGATGCGATTTTCATTGTTGGCTTGCCGCGGGCTGGGTCGACTTTGCTGGAGCAGATCCTGGCGTCGCACTCGATGGTGGAGGGCACCATGGAGCTGGGCGATTTGAATGCGATCGCCTACGAGCTGAACGATCCGCCGGCGCAGGATGCGCTTTATCTTGAGGCGATGGCCAAGCTCGACGCCGAGGGCCGCAAAGCTTGCGGCGAAACGTATCTGCGCACCACGCGCATTCAGCGCAAACTTGGCAAGCCGTTGTTCATCAACAAGATGCCCAACGATTTTCGCCACGTTGGCCTCATCCATCTGATCTTGCCGAACGCCAAGATCATCGATGCGCGCCGCCATCCGATGGCGTGTGGTTGGTCATGCTTCAAACAGCATTTCGCGATGGGGCAGCACTACACTTACGATCTGGACGAACTCGGCCGCTATTATCGCGATTATGTGCGGCTGATGACCCATTATGATCGGGTGCTGCCGGGGCGGGTGCATCGGGTGATCCATGAGGATTTGGTGCGCGATCCGGAGTCGCACATCCGCAAGCTGCTCGACTATTGTGGCCTTCCCTTCGAAGCGGCGTGCCTGACGCCGCACGAAACTGAGCGCGCTGTGCGGACGGCGAGTTCTGAGCAGGTGCGCCAGCCGATTAGCGCCAAGGGCTTGGATTCCTGGAAAACTTACGAGCCCTGGCTTGGCCCTTTACGTAGCGCTCTCGGCGATGTGGTCGATGCCTACCCGAATCCGCCGGTCTAATTTTGCTTGCCCTCGCCGCTTTTCGGCCTAGGTCATACCCAGACGCAGCTTTACGCGCGTTTCCCCAGAGGACGAGAACTATGGCGCAGACGAAATTCAACGCGGGCGAACGCGTATCGGTAACGCGGACGACTGCGCTGGCGGCGCCGACGGGGGTTTATGACGTGCTGATGGCGCTGCCGCGCGAAAGCGGCCCGCAGCGTTACCGGGTGCGCAATGCCGGCGAGAACTTCGACCGCATTATGGACGAAGCTCGCTTGGAACCTGTGTCTTCAGAAGAGCACGTCTCGGCTTAAGTCGAGTCGAAGCGGGCCGATTTGGCTCCGGCGTGGACGCGCTCATAATCGGGCGCGCCGATGAGATTTGGCGCGCCGCGCGGCGCCTGCAGCATGACGTCCCGACGATGCGGCGCGGCGTACAAGCGCCGCGCTAGGCGCCGTGCGTAGGGGCAGGGATCGTTGAACACGCGCAGCAGCGCTTCGTAACGCTCGGCCAGCGGCCACGCGTCGTGGAATGTCACCGGCTTGAAGTGTTCGTAGCTCCGGCGCTCTGCGCGCGAGAGGCGCTGGCGCGCCGCGCGGAGAGGCTTTGGCCGCGGCGTGCGCGCGCGATCAATGAAGCAGCGGAAACTCACGCGCCATTTTTCCGGCTCGTCGGCCGTGAAGTGCATCAGCTTGCGCACGCGTTGGCGCGACGAGTGCAGCAGCGGGCGCGTGTTGGGTTTGCCGTAGAAGCTGGCTTCGATGACCAGCAGCTGCCGTAGCAACGTTTCGCCGGCGCGCAGCCACGGGATGAAGAGCTTGTAGGCTTTGTGCGTCAGCGTGTGCTGGCGCGCGACATCCTCCGGCGCGCCGAAGAGATTGTGCAGCAGCGCGAGAAACGCTTGCGCCACCAGCCACAGCGCGCGCGGCGCTTGGCGGGCCGTCGCCGCGTCGCGGCTAGGGCCACGCGAGCGGTTCGATTGGGGGCGGGGCGTTTGGGTCATCGGGGCAGTATGCGCCCGGTTGGAGGTCGGTCGGATTGAGCGGGCTCTATCCTCGTATTTTTGGGGGTGACCGAGTCGCTCGATCGACTCCTTCCCCCCTTGCGGGGGAAGGTTGGGATGGGGGGTATCGGCGCTGTGCTTTGAAGCGGCGCCGCCGTTACCCCCACCCCCGGCCCCTCCCCGCAGGGGGGAGGGGAGTCAGTGTGCGCTTAGCGCCGGTCTCAGGCGTCGGGGCCGCTCTTTGGCGCGGTCACCTTGCCGACGCCGGCGCCGAGGATGAGGCCGGCGATAATGCCAATCGCGACTTGGTCGAAGATGATGCCAAGGAAGAGGCAGAGCAAAAACACGCCGCCAGCGGAGAGCTTGTTCATGGTGGGGAGTTTAGCCGGCGTGGGGTGGTCGCGCCAATGCCCCCGTTACCCCGGTCCCTCCTGGTAAGGGGGCGAGGAGTCAGTTGGCGGCTAGCTCGATCAACTCCTTCCCCCCTTGCGGGGGAAGGTTGGGATGGGGGGTGTCGGCGCTGTGCTTTGAAGCGGCGCCGCCGTTACCCCCACCCCCGGCCCCTCCCCGCAAGGGGGAGGGGAGTTAGCGCGCATATCGCTTCGGAGTCGTAAACTATCGCCGCGCGTCGAGACGAAGATCAGCGTTTCGGTGGCGGCGGAGACGAAGGCGGCGAGGGCGCGGGCGACGATGCCGTTGGTGTTGTGGTGGGCTTCGGCGTGGGCGAGGTGGGCGTCTTCTTCGACGAGGATATCGCGCACGATTTGCGCGAGCGCCGGATCGGCGCGGTCGAGGAAGGCGATCTGTTCGACGAGGTGCTTATGCACGGTGCGTTCGACCGCGGCGGTGCAGACATAAATGCCGGTGCGGCCGCCGAGCGCGGTGAGCGCACCGAGCGCCGCGCCGCCGAACGACCATACGAACATGAGGCGGCAGGGTTTGGCGTGGCGCGCGGGCATCGCTTCGCGGAAGCGGGTGCGGTGGGTTTGCTCGTGCGCGAGCGTGTCTTCGAGCCAGGGGATGAGATCAGGATGCGCGCGGCGCGCATGCGCAAGCTGCGCCGAATAGATCGCGACCGCGCCATGCTCGCCGGCGTGGTTCACGCGCAGGATGCGGGGGATGAGGCGGGGTGGCATCAAGTGAGAGTAGCATCGTCGCTATCCGATCACTCACGTGGCGAGCTGTCTCACTTCCGTCATTCCGGACGCGCGGAGCGCGATCCGGAATCCAGGGGCTACGAGCTGTGCGGTGGCCCCTGGGTTCCGGGCTCAATGCTTCGCATTGCCCCGGAATGACGGGGGTTGTTCTGTTAGATTTGAGTGCGCTTCACGCCGCCTCGACGACCACGAGCGGGACGTGCGGAATGTGCACTTCGGTGTGGCGGATTAGGAATTGCGTCTCGCCGAGTTTGTCGAGCGCGAATGTTGCGGCGTCGTCAAACTCCTTGAACGAGCCCTTAAATTCGGGGCCGACGAAGACAAACCCAGCTCGGTCCGTGTTCCTGGAGCAGGCGCGGCCACGCGCGTTTCAAGGTGGGGCCGGAAGGCGTGTAAGCGGATCAGCTTCCATCCAAGCGCTTAAGCGCTCTGACATTTCCTTCGAGTGCTTTTGGATCGGCAAGCCGTAGGGGTCGTTTCTCATCCCCCAAACTACAAAATGGTTCCAAATTCTGCCGGCATGCCCGAGGAGATCCGAGAGAAGGAGCTGCGGATAGTTGGCATCGTTCGATAGTAGAATGGTCCCCACCGGCACGGGATGGCCACCCAACTCGCAATGATAGTCGTAATCTTTGCTGCGAAATCTTCCTTCCGCCGCTTTTCGCAGCTTCGCAGGTCTAAAGAATTCTTCCCGAAGGGCTTTGTCGCTCCTCAGCCATCGTTGGGCATCGCCATCGCGACTCTCGAAAGCCCAAGCAAGGTATTCGATTTCGACGATTTGTCGAAGGAGCGCAGCTCCCGCGTATGGACGTCCTCCTTCGAGCAGGTCAGCGCTGGCGGATATTAGTTGTGCTCCGATCCGCAAGAGTACCGATACGCCGACGGCTTCATCGTTTCCGTGTCCGAAAGGTGACAAGCCGTCTTTGCGATCTGACCCCAAGACATGGCCTATTGCATGAACGTTCTGACCCGCTTCCAGAAACGTCGCAGCAGCAAAGGCGGCCATCTCGCGACGCAACGTGCGCAATGTTTGGTCCGCAGAGGCCGACGCGACAATCTCTCGTACTCGACTTAGCTCCTCTGGAGTTGGCTCATCCATTAAGGCCCCTTCCGCCGCCGCCCACGATACGCATTCCTTGCCTTCGGCGTGCTCGGCGCTTTCCCTGCGCTCTCCCGCATCGACGCATTCACACTAGCATTCACATCGCTTTGCCTTGCTAGCGGATCATCAGCGATAAACAGCTCCGTTTCCTGTAGGCGTTTGATTTCGTCGCGCAGTCTTGCAGCGGTTTCGAACTCCAAGTCCGCCGCCGCGTCCTTCATCTGCCGCTCGAGATCGGCGATGTAGCTTTTGATGTTGTGGCCGATGAAGGGGGTTGTGTCTTCGCCGACGCCTCGGCCTCTTTTGTCGCCGCCGGCGCCGCGCTTGAAGGCCATGGGGTCGCGGGGGTCGATCGTCAGAGAATCTTTTTCGTAGACGCTGTCGAGGATGTCTTTGATGTGCGACTTGATGCTTTGCGGCGTGATGCCGTGGGCGAGGTTGAAGGCGTGCTGTTTCTCGCGGCGGCGCGCGGTTTCGGCCATGGCGCGTTCCATCGAGCCGGTGATCCGGTCGGCGTAGAGGATGACTTTGCCGTCGACGTTGCGGGCGGCGCGGCCGATGGTTTGCACGAGCGAGGTTTCGCTGCGCAGGAAGCCTTCCTTGTCGGCGTCGAGAATGGCGACGAGGCCGCATTCGGGAATGTCGAGGCCTTCGCGGAGCAGGTTGATGCCGACCAGCACGTCGAACGTGCCGAGGCGGAGGTCGCGGATGATTTCGATGCGCTCGACGGTGTCGATGTCGGAGTGCATGTAGCGCACGCGCACGCCTTGCTCGTGCATGTATTCGGTGAGGTCCTCGGCCATGCGCTTAGTCAGCACGGTGACGAGGCTGCGATAGCCGCGTTTGGCGACCTCTTTGACTTCGGCGATGACGTCATCGACTTGGCTGTGGCCGTGCGCTTGCACGGGGCGCACTTCGACCGGCGGATCGATGAGGCCGGTGGGGCGGATGACTTGTTCGGCGAAGACGCCGCCGGTGCGGTCGAGCTCCCACGGGCCGGGCGTGGCGGAGACGTGGATGGTCTCCGGGCGCATGCGGTCCCATTCCTCGAATTTGAGCGGGCGGTTGTCCATGCACGAGGGCAGGCGGAAGCCGTATTCGGCGAGCGTCGATTTGCGGCTGAAGTCGCCTTTGTACATCGCGCCGATTTGCGGAACGGTGACGTGGCTTTCGTCGGTGAAGACGAGGGCGTTGTCGGGGAGATATTCGAACATGGTCGGCGGCGGCTCGCCGGGGCGGCGGCCGGTGAGGTAGCGGCTGTAATTCTCGATGCCGGCGCACGAGCCGGTGGCGAGCATCATCTCCATGTCGAAATTCACGCGCTGCTCGATGCGCTGGGCTTCGAGCAGTTTGCCCTCGGACTTGAACCAAGCGAGGCGGTCGTCGAGCTCAAGTTTGATCTGCTCGACGGCTTGCTGGAGCGTCATCTTCGGGGTGACGTAGTGCGAGTTGGCGTAGACTTTCACCGCCGGCAGCGTCGCGCACTTGCGGCCGGTGAGGGGATCGAACTCTTCGATGCTCTCGACTTGATCGCCGAAGAAGCTGAAGCGCCAGGCGCGGTCTTCCAAGTGGGCGGGGAAGAGTTCGATGGTGTCGCCGCGGACGCGGAACATGCCGCGCGCGAAGGCGGCTTCGTTGCGCTTGTACTGGGTGCCGACGAGGTTGCGGATCAGCTCTTGGCTGCCGAACTCGTCGCCGACCTTCACGGTGAAGGTCATCGACGTATAGGTCTCGACTGAGCCGATACCGTAGATGCATGACACGGATGCGACGATGATCACGTCATCGCGTTCGAGGATCGAGCGCGTGGCGGCATGGCGCATGCGGTCGATCTGCTCGTTAATGTTGGATTCTTTTTCGATGTAGGTGTCCGTGCGCGGCACGTACGCCTCTGGTTGGTAATAGTCGTAGTACGATACGAAGTACTCGACCGCGTTTTCGGGAAAGAATTGCTTGAACTCGCCATAGAGCTGCGCGGCGAGCGTTTTGTTCGGCGCGAGGATGAGCGCCGGGCGCTGCGTGCGCTCGATGACTTGCGCCATGGTGAAGGTTTTGCCGGAGCCGGTGACGCCGAGCAGGACTTGGTCCTGCTCGTGCTTCTCGATGCCGTCGACCAGTTCAGCGATCGCCGTCGGCTGGTCGCCGGCGGGTTCGTAGTCCGAAACGAGTTTGAAGCGCTTGCCGCCTTCGAGCTTTTCCCACGCCCGCTTCGGGCGATGCGGCGTCCACATCGCTTGGGTGGCGTCAAAGGTAGCCGGCGCTTCGGAGACGCCGGGGGGAGTGGAGCGGGAGCGAGGCATTGTCGATGGAAATAGGGGTTGCCCCCGTGCGGCGCCAGCGGACGCTTTGGGGCGCTGAGTCCGTGCCGGAATGAGGCGCGGCGCCTGGTTTTACGGCGCCCGGCCATGCCGCTCGCCGCCCCGGCGACTTTGCATTAAATTTGGATCGTTTTCGCAACGTCAGCCCCCATGGCGCCTCCAGAGAGGGCGCCCGTTGCCTGGTCTAGGCGCCTCGAGGGGCGGGAACCGTCGTTCTCGTGCGCCCTTCGTGTTTGCAATATATTCCCACATCAATTCAACTCACTAACCGGGCGCAGCAGCTCGACGCGTGGAATCGCCGCGTCGTCGCCTGTGACCTTAGTGGCGCGAAAAGGACACACCTGTTTCGCCCCGGCACTTGTTCCCCATTTGTTTGAACGCATTCCAGCGATCCGAAATTGACCTTGGTTAAAATGTGTCGTTAGCGTTGCCGCAGCATGGCGGGAGTCGACGCTGAGCCTTGGCTCGGCCGTCCCTGGGGGGACGTAAGACAGCTTTCGCAGGCGAATGTTCGAGCGATTGTCGCTCGGAAGAGAAGTAGGTCAGCCGCCATACCGGCGCTGGCCCGGCGCTCTTAGGGGGTTCGAAATATGTCGAATAAGAAGACGCAGAATGGACAGCGTAAGTCCCTGCTGACGGGCGCTTCGGTGCTCGCGGCGGCGGCTGCAGCGATGGTCGGTACGCCGGCCATGGCGCAGGACGCTGAAGAAGAAGATGAAGCAATCGTCGTCACCGGCACGCGTCTCGTGCGCCAAGACTTCGAAGCGATCAGCCCGGTCACGACGGTCGGTTCTGAGCAACTCGAACTCACGGCGACACTGACGACGGACTCGCTGCTGAACGAACTTCCGCAGATCGTCCCGGGCAACACCCGTACGTCGAACAACGCCGGCGGCGAAGATTTCGCCACGGTCGACCTGCGTGGCCTCGGCCCGCAACGTACGCTGGTGCTGATCAACGGCGAACGCGTTCCGGCCTCGTCCACCACGGGCGTCGTCGACTTGAACACGATCCCGGCCTCGCTGATCTCGCGTATCGAAGTCGTCACCGGCGGTGCGTCGGCCGTGTACGGTTCGGACGCTCTCGCGGGCGTCGTGAACTTCGTGCTGAAGGACGATTATGAAGGCGCCGAAGTCACGATGACGTACGGCTCCGAACTCGAAACAGGCAACGCCGCCGAATTCGAAATCAACGGCCTCGTCGGCGGCAACTTCGCCAACGGCCGCGGCAACATCACGGCCTATGCGTCGTACTATGATCGCAACAAGGTCTTGCAAGACGAGTACGATTACTCTCGCGTTTCTGGCGCGATTTGTTACGATGCGGTCGCAGGGGGCTACACGTACTCGCTCTGCGACAGCCGCGAATCAGCTGACACGCACGGCGGCATTATCAGCAGCTCGGGTGGCTCGGGCACGCCAGCTTGGGGTTGGATCGCGAACAACCCCCTCAACGCGTTCACGAACCTGTCGGTCAACCAAAACGGCCTTGGCAACACCAACTTCAACGCTGGTCAGACTGACACGAATTGCGACGGCATTGCTGGCGGCGCGGTCAACTCGGGCAACATATCATTCGACGTCAACGGCAACCTGATGCCGCGCAACGTCAGTGGGTTCTGCGCCATCCCGTTGCGCACTATAGGCCTGCAGGGTTCGTCGCGGTACAACTTCGCGCCTGACAACCTCCTGATCATCCCGGCCGAGCGCGTCTCGCTCAGCACGATCGGTCACTACGACTTCGAAAACGACGTCCGTCTGAACTTGTTGATGAACTACACCAACAGCCGCACGGAAGTTCAACTTGCGCCGACACCCGCCACTGGCCTTACCGTCCAGCTGACGGACAACATGCGCACGATGATCGCGGCAGATCACCCGGATCTGTGGGCTGCTCTTCAAAGCCGTCCCACGCCGTACGCGCCTTTCACGATAGATCGTCGTACGAATGAAGTCGGCACACGTAACGCCTACTACGAGAGCAACTCGTTCTATTTCCTTGCCAGCCTCGAAGGCAGCTTGGGCGAGAACTGGGATTGGAACTTGGCCGCGTCTTACGGCCAGGTGAGTTTCGACAACCGCGCCATCAACAGCGTCAACAGAACCGCGTTCAACCAAGGTCTCCGGGGGTGCCAAAATCTCAGCCCCGGTCCGGACGCAATATTGGGCACGCTTGACGACGTCAGCACCAACCTCGGCGCCAACGCGCTCCCAAATTGCGAAACCCTGGACATCTTCGGCGAAGGCACACTTACCGACTCGATGGCATCGTTCCTGCGGGTCACCACGTTCGAGAACAACATCATCGAAGAAAACCGGGTCACCGGCTTCGTGCGTGGCGATCTCTTCGAACTGCCAGCTGGTCCGATCGCAGCGGTGTTTGGCTTTGAATATCGTGACTCTTACGCCGGCAAGTTCGTCGATAACGAACAGCGCACCGGCAACATCTACGGCTTTAACGCCATTCAGGATACCGAGGGCTCGGTTGACGTGTACGAACTGTACACGGAATTCGCGATCCCGATCCTGTCGGAAGTGCCGTTCGCTCATTACCTCGGACTTGAAGCTGGTTATCGTCGGTCGAACTATTCGTCCGTCGGCAACATCGACTCCTTCAAGATCGGCGGCGAATGGGCGCCGGTCGAGTGGCTCCGCTTCCGTGTCATGCAGAACGAAGCGACTCGTGCGCCGAGCGTCGTCGAATTGTTCCAGGCGGGCGACCAAGGGTTCCCGGGCTACACCGATCCGTGCCGCGACGTCCTGCCCAACGACGGCGTTCCGGACGTCGCAGGCGTAACGCAGGCATTCTGCGTTGGTCAGGGCATTCCGGGCGGCCAATACCCGGGCTTCGCGGCAAACAACACCCAAGTCGAAGCGTTTGCGTTCGGTAACCCGAACCTCTCGCCGGAAACTGCCGAGTCGCTCACCTACGGTGTAGTGTTCACACCGGATTGGTGGCCGGTTGGCGACCTCCGCGCCTCGATCGATTACTTCGACATCGAGATCACAGACGCTATCGCGGCGTTTGGTGCGCAGTTCTTCATCAACGACTGCTATGTGGGCGGCAATCTGGCCTCGTGCGCGAACGTCGTTCGTGACACGACCACCGGCCAGATCGACTTCGTGAACACGAGCCTAGCCAACCAGAACTCGCTGGCCACGTCGGGCTACGACATTCAACTCGAATGGTCGGTACCGATCGGTCCGGGCGAGCTGACGGTCAACGAACTCTACTCCATCCTCGACTCGTACCAGATCAACGGCACCGAGTTCGCGGGTGGTGCATCTGCCAGCATCGGTGGCGCTTTGCCGGATTATAAATCGGTGTTGTCAGTCTCCTACAACGTCGGTGATTGGACGTTGTTCGGCCGCTGGACCTACCAGCCTGAGGCGTTCAGCTTCAACTATCCCAACACCTTCCAGCCGGAGGTTAGCTACATCGACGTTTCGGCGCGTTGGGCGATGACTGATAACTTCACGATCACGGCGAACGTCGACAATCTGCTTGACGAGTATCCGCCGCAACTTGCGGACAACAGCCAAGCCAACACAGACCCGCAGAACTACCGTGTTCTCGGCCGAATGCTGACGGTTTCGGGTCGTTACCGCTTCTAATCGGTACGCCGAAAACGAACGAACTAGGGTGGCGGACCGAAAGGTCCGCCACTTTCTTTTTGGCCCGGGCCGCGAGGGCGATCGAGGCGCGGGGGCCCAGCCCTAGAGAGAGCGTCCATCGCTCCCTATAGCTGTCGCCCCCGGCCGGAGGACGGGTGCGTGGCCCAGTTGCGGCGCCCGGGCCGCGGCGTTCACCAACCCGCATTCGCCGCATCGCCACGGCTTGACCTGCCGGCCTGCCGCTCGTATTTGTCCGCCCTCACTCGGAACGGCTGTGGCGCTTGCGATGCGCCGCCCCGCCGATTGGCACTGAATTTGGCGCGCCACCTGGTGGATCCGAAAGGTCCGCTTGGCGCGCTGTTTGAGTTTGAAAGAACGGAACGGAAGAGGCGAATGCCGACGATCAACCAACTGATCCGCAAGCCGCGGTCCCCGAAGCCGGTGCGCAATAAGTCGCCGGCGCTGAAGGCGTGCCCGCAGCGGCGCGGCGTCTGCACCCGCGTCTATACGACGACGCCGAAGAAGCCGAACTCGGCGCTTCGTAAAGTCGCCAAGGTCCGCCTCACCACCGGCATCGAAGCCGTGTGCTACATCCCGGGCGAGGGCCACAATCTGCAAGAGCACTCCGTCGTGCTCATCCGCGGCGGCCGCGTGAAGGATTTGCCGGGCGTTCGCTATCACATCCTGCGCGGCGTGCTCGACACGCAAGGCGTGAAGGACCGCAAGAAGCGCCGCTCGCTCTATGGCGCGAAACGACCGAAGTAAGGAAGAGAACGAATGTCCCGCCGTCACCGCGCCGAGCCGCGCCAAGTTCTGCCCGATCCCGTCTATGGCGATCTCGTGCTCACCAAGTTCATGAACTACGTCATGTACGAAGGTAAGAAGTCCGCAGCCGAGCAGATCGTTTACGGCGCGCTGGAAACGGTCGAGCAAAAAGTGAAGCGCCCCTCGATCGAGGCGTTCCACGATGCGCTGACCAATGTCGCCCCGGCGATCGAGGTGCGTTCGCGCCGCGTCGGCGGCGCCACCTATCAGGTGCCGGTCGAAGTTCGTCCTGAGCGCCGTCAAGCGCTGGCGATCCGTTGGCTCGTGGGCGCCGCCCGCGCCCGCAACGAAAACACGATGCAAGAACGCCTTGCCGGCGAACTCATCGACGCGTCGAACAATCGCGGCAACGCGGTGAAGAAGCGCGAAGACACGCACCGGATGGCCGAAGCCAACCGCGCGTTCTCACACTACCGCTGGTAATCCAAACGGATCGCCGGCGCTGAGGCCGGCTTAAACCGGCGCTGCGCCGGAGGTCCTAAACACGGACAGAATTGTCATGCCTCGTCAGTTTAATATCGCAGACTACCGTAACTTCGGCATCATGGCGCACATCGACGCCGGCAAGACGACGACGACCGAGCGGATTCTGTTTTACAGCGGCAAGTCGCACAAGATCGGCGAAGTCCACGATGGCGCGGCCACCATGGACTGGATGGAGCAAGAGCAAGAGCGCGGCATCACCATTACGTCGGCTGCGACGACGACGTTCTGGAACGGCAAGCGCCTCAACATCATCGACACGCCCGGCCACGTCGACTTCACCATTGAAGTTGAGCGCTCACTGCGCGTGCTCGACGGCGCCGTCGTCGTGCTCGACGGCAACCAGGGCGTTGAGCCGCAAACCGAAACCGTTTGGCGCCAAGGCGACAAGTACAAGGTCCCGCGCATCATCTTCGCCAATAAGATGGATAAGACCGGCGCCGACTTCTACATGTGCGTCGAGGACATCAAGAAGCGCCTAGGTGCGCGGCCGGTGCCGCTGCAGCTGCCGATCGGCATCGAGTCGGGCTTTAAGGGCCTGGTCGATCTGGTCGAGATGAACGCGATCATCTGGAAGGATGAAAGCCTCGGCGCGAAGTTCGACATCATCGAAATTCCGGACGACCTGAAAGAGAAGGCAGTCGAGTATCGCGCTGCTCTGGTCGAAGCCGCCGTCGAGATGGACGACGACGTCATGGCTGCGTACCTCGATGGTAACGAGCCTGATATCCCAACGCTGAAGCGGCTCATCCGCCTCGCGGTGCTGAAGGCTGCTTGGTACCCGATGCTGCTGGGCTCGGCGTTCAAGAACAAGGGCGTGCAGCCGCTGCTCGACGCCGTCGTCGATTATCTGCCGAACCCGCTCGACCGCCCCGCCATCAAGGGCGTCGATATGGACGATCCGGAAAAAGAACTGGTGCGTCCGTCCAGCGATAGCGAGCCGCTCTCGCTGCTGGCGTTCAAGATCATGGACGACCCCTTCGTTGGCACCATCACGTTCTGCCGCATTTATTCGGGCGTGCTGAACGCGGGCGATGCGCTCTTGAACTCGACGCGTGACAAGAAGGAGCGTGCGGGCCGCATGCTGCTGATGCACGCCAACAACCGCGAAGACATCAAGGAAGCCTTCGCCGGCGACATTCTGGCGCTGGCTGGCCTGAAGGATGTGCGCACGGGCGATACGCTCTGCGATCCGAACAAGCCGGTCATCCTGGAGCGGATGATCTTCCCGGAGCCGGTTATCGAAGTTGCGATCGAGCCGAAGTCGAAGGCCGACCAGGAAAAGCTTGGCGTCGCGCTGCAGAAGCTCGCCGCTGAAGATCCCTCCTTCCGCGTGTCGACTGACCAGGAAAGCGGCCAGACCATTCTCAAAGGGATGGGCGAACTGCACCTCGACATCAAAGTCGACATCCTACGCCGCACGTACAAAGTCGAAGCCGCCGTCGGCGCGCCGCAAGTCGCGTATCGCGAAAAGCTCGGCCGTGCGGCGACGATCGATTACACGCACAAGAAGCAAACCGGCGGTTCGGGCCAATTCGCGCGCGTGAAGATCGAATTCACGCCGGGCGAGCCGGGCACGGGTTTCGTGTTCAAGAACGCGGTCGTCGGCGGCAACGTGCCGAAGGAATACGTCCCGGGCGTCGAAAAGGGCCTGAACATGAGCAAGGACAATGGCCTGCTGGCCGGCTTCCCGCTCATCGACATGCAAGCGACTTTGATCGACGGCGCCTACCACGACGTCGACTCCAACGTCCTGACGTTCCAGATCGCCGCGCAAGCTGCGTTCCGCGAACTGAAGGAGAAGGGCGATCCGAAGCTGCTCGAGCCGATCATGAAGGTCGAAGTCACCAGCCCGGAAGAATATGTCGGCTCGGTCATCGGCGATCTGAACTCGCGCCGTGGCATGATCCAGGGCCAAGACATGCGCGGCAACGCGACCATCATCAACGCGATGGTGCCGCTGGCCAACATGTTCGGCTACGTCAACACGCTGCGCTCGTTCTCCCAGGGCCGCGCTTCTTACGTGATGGAATTCGACCATTACGAAGAAGTGCCGCGGGCGGTGGCGACGGAAGTGCTGACCAAGCTCCGCGCCTAAGGCCGGCAAGCCAGTTAAGGGAAGGGCCGCTCCGAAAGGGGCGGCCCTTTCGTTTGTAGCGCCCGCGCAATTCGCCAACCGCACGCAGTGGATGCACGGACCGCTCCGGTGCGTTAAGCTGGCGGGCAGGGAGCTCTATTCATGGCCAGACCAGTGCCCGGGAAGTCTTATCTGTTCGTTGCCTGCAAATCGTGCGGCAAGCATTTCCGCGTGGTCGACGACCCGCTGTTCGAAGGCAAGCCGGTCGAGATCAAAGGCCCCCAGCAGCTGACTTGCCGCGGTTGCGGAGCCAAGGCGGAATACGCGACGACGGACATGCAGATCGCTTCGGTTGAACGCCAGAAGAGACGTAGTTAGTCCGCGGGCATAAGCGGACGCGATGATCAACGACGCCGAAATCCAAAAACTCGTTCAGCGCTTCGCGGCGACGCGAGCTTTGGCGGAGCGCGCCAGCGCCAGTGGGGCGAGCGATCCGCGCGCCTTGTTCGGCGCCGGTGTCGCCTTTCGGCTGCTGGGTGACTACGCCGCTGCTGCTGCCGCCTTCTCCCGCGCAAGCGCACTCCAGCCTGGCAATGTCGCGATCCTATTCGAGTTGGGCTTGGCGCAGGAATATTCCGGCAAGTTCGACGCAGCGATCGCGGCGCATGAGCGCGCGCTCGCGGTCGCGCCCGACTATTTCAAATCGCGCCAGGCTTTAGTGCAGCTGCAAAAGCAGGCTCCTGGGCGCAACAGCATTGCGTTGATGGAAGCGCAATTCGCCGGTCCGGATGAAGACGGATGGCGCACCGCGCATCTGGGTCACGCGCTCGCCAAGACTTACGAGGACCTGGGTGACACCGAGACATCCTTCGCTTGGCTAACGCGCGGCAAAGCACGCCGGCGTGTGCTGCGTCCTTACGATGCGACGCTCGAAGAGGCCCTGGCTGAGGCGGCGCGGCCCGTGGAAACAAGCGCCGCCGGCTTTGAGAGTGTCGAGCCAATTTTCGTGTCGGGCTTGCCGCGTTCAGGTACGACTTTGGTGGATCGGATTTTGTCGAGCCATCCCGATGTCATGTCCGCGGGCGAGATTGGAAATTTTGCGCTGCTCAATAAACGCCTGAGCGGCTCGCAAACGCGCGCGACGCTTGATCCTGACACGCTGTCGCGCGCGGGCGGCGTAGACTACGCGCGCCTCGGCAAACTTTACATCGACAGCACCCGGCCGATCACTGGCGCGACGCCGCGGTTCATCGACAAGGCGCCCAGCAATTACTTGCTTGCCGCGGCCATTCTGAAAGCGTTGCCGAATGCGCGCGTTATCGCCGTGCGACGCCATCCGCTCGATAGCGTGCTGTCGAACTACAAGCAGCTCTTCCCGCTGGAAGACGGCTATTACGACTACGTCTACGACCTTGAAGCGGCGGCGCATAAGGTCGTGCAGTTTGATCGGCTGCTGCAGCGCTGGCAGACGGTGCTGCCGAGCGATCGCTTCATGGTGGTGCAGTACGAAGAGCTGGTCGGCGCGCAGGAAGAGGTCACGCGGCGGCTGGTGGCGTTCTGCGGGCTCGATTGGAACGATCGCTGCCTCGCTTTCCATCGCAACGCCGCCGGCGTTGGCACGCCCAGCGCCGCCCAGGTGCGGGCGCCGATGTACAGCACGGCCGTGGGGCGCTGGGCCAGATACGGTTCGCTTTTGCATCCGGCCTGCACTGTGCTCGAACGGGGTGGCCTCGTCATTTAGCGTCTTCGCATCCAAAGCGCCGGCCGTCCGCATCCCTCGTTCAGACACCCAACGGGAGAGGGAGGACGACGTGCGCCTATTGCTTTTATCCGCCGCGACGATTTTGGCTTTGAGCGGCCAGGCCGCAGCCGAGACCTACAACGCCACCGCCATCGAGTTTCGTGACATCGCGGCTGAGGTGACGGTCATCCCGGAGAACCGCACCAACATCGACGTGCAGATCGGCGCAATGGGCCGGCTGCCGACGCCAACCGCGCGCGTCACCGCTGACGGGCTGGTGATTGATGGCGGCCTGCGCAACCGCGTCCGTGGTTGCTCCAGCTGGTCCGGCTCGGGCGATAGTGTCCGCATCGCTGGCCTCGGCTCGATCCGCCGCACGGCGCTGCCGCGCATTACGGTGCGGGTGCCGCGAACGCTGGATTACGAGGCAGGCGGCGCGATCTTTACGTCCATCGGCCCGTCCAGCGGCGGCGCCGTGCAGCTTAGCGGCTGCGGGGACACCACGTTGGCGGCGGCCTCGGGCGGCTTGGACATTGATCTCAACGGCTCGGGCTCGGTTGAAGCTGCGCGCGTGGGCGGCGCGCTGGCGGCGACGCTGAATGGTTCTGGCGCGCTGCAAGTGGAGCGCGCGGACGCGGATGCGGCGCTGCGCTTGAATGGCTCTGGGTCGCTCCGGGTTGGCGACGTGCGGGGACGCGTTGATGCGCGTCTGAACGGGTCCGGTTCGTTGGACATTGGCTCGGCCGGCGGTGATACGCGGCTGGCGCTTAACGGCTCGGGCGATCTCCGCGCTGGCGCGATTGCTGGGTCGCTCGATGCTGGGCTCTCGGGCTCGGGCTCGGTGCGCGTTGCGTCGGTCACGGGGTCAAGCGCCTCACTGGTGCTGTCGGCGTCGGGAAATGTCTCGGTGCAGGGCGGGCGCGTCGATCAGCTCACGGCGCGCAATTCGGCGTCGGGCAATGTCAGCTTCGGCGGCGTCGCCGGCACGACGCGGGCGATGTTGTCGGGGTCGGGCAATATCTCGGTCGCCAATGCTGGGCGGATTGAGCAATCGGTCGATACTGGTTCAGGCAGCATCAGTTTCGGACGCTGAGCGTTTCAGCGGCGCACAAAATAAGAGCCCCGGCACCGCTGCCGGGGCTCTCGTTTCTGGCAGTCGCGAGGGTGCTTAGAGCACGCTGGCGATGCGGCCGAGGCCGACGCCGCGCGCCAGGCTCGGGCCCGACCGATTGCGGTCAAGCAGCGAGCCGCCCCAATTGTAGCGAACGCCGACGCTGAGCGTTTCGGAGTCAGAGTCGGTGTCGTTGATTTCGGCGTGTTGGTAGCCGCCAAAGATCGAGAACGGCATTGCGGCGATCTGGTATTCTGCGCCAACGCCGTAAGTGACAACGTCGGAATCGTTGACGCTGTCGTCGATCTGGCCGTAGCCGACATTGGCGCCGAGCGAGAAGTTGTCGGTCACAAAGTGCGTGGCGCCGAGGTCGAGGGCAACCAAGTCAGTGTCGATCTGGTCGCCATTGGAGTAGCTGACGACGCCGTCGAGGGTGGTGCGCGACATATAGATCTGACCTTCGAGGCCACCGGTCCAATGATCGAAGTCATTGCCGCTGCCCGCGTCGACGTTAGCGATGTTCGCGAACGCGCCGAGTAGGTGGTTGTCATTGCGGGTGAAGGCGTGGCCGCCAACAGCGACGGTGTCGATATCGCCGCCGCCATTGCCTTCGGACTGGCCGATCAGAGCGTCGAGCTGGAAGCCGAGCGCGCCGTCGCTGCTGAAGGCGATCGCGCCGCCAGCGGTCAGGCCCTCGCCGTCGTCTTCAACGCCGGCATTGTCGGTTTCGCTCGATGAGTAGCCGAGGTCGACGTAAGCGGATTGCGCCGACGCGACGCCGGGAGCTGCGAACGCAAGCGCCGCAGCGGCGCCGAGTAGATATTTCTTCATTGTGTTCCCCTTCCGGAGGTTCGCCATTGGGCGTGCGGCCTACCTGAGGGGCGTTGGGGTTAGCAGAAAGATGTTGGCGCAGCGTTGTGCTGCGCTCAGTTCAGCGTGTGGCCGTGGCGACACGAAAAAATTAATGAACTCATAATCTTAGCGGCCAAATCAAGGCCGCCATGGGCGCGCTCCGGCGCGCTTCAATGGCGGTACTGCAAAAGGAACCGCGCAAAGAAAAAGCGCCCCGACCGAGGTCGGGGCGCTTCAAGGCTGCGTACGTAGGTTTCAGTTTTAGAGGAAGAAGCCCGTACCGCTGATGTCCGCTTGGCTGGCGCCATTGCGGTCGCGATCACGGAGCGTGCCGCCCCAATTGTAACGCAGCGTCAGACCGAGCGAGTCGGCTTCAGCGCCGGAATCGTCGCCTTCAGCGTGGGCCCAGGCCGCGCCGATCGAGATCGGAACAGCGGCGAACTGGTACTCAGCGCCAACGCCGTACAGGAAGACGTCGTCGTCGCCCGCGCCAGCGTCAACCGAGGCCCAGCCCAGGTTGCCTTGAACGCGGAAGTTGTCGTGGACGAAGTAACGCGCTTGCGCGTTGATGCCGTAGCCGTCGGCGTCAGCGTCGTCGTTGCTGGCGTAGGTGACCGCGCCGGCGAGCGTCCAGTTGGTGTAGAACTTGCTGGCTTCGAGGCCGGCAGTCCAGGTGTCGGAATCGTCCGAGCCGGCGATGCCAACGAAGCCACCAAAGAGGTGCGAGTCATTGCGGCTGTAGACGTGACCGGTGATGCCGTAGCCTTCATCGGTGTCGTCGCTGTCCGTGATTGCGGCGTCGACTTCGAATACGATCGAGCCCGAGCCAGCGAACGCCACGGCGCCTTCAACGCCGTAGAAATCCGCATCGTCGGCGCCGTCGACTTCGACGTTGCCGTAAGCTGCGCCGACATAGCCCGTCTGGGCCGCGGCGACTCCCGGTACGGCCACGGCCAAGATGGCCGCCGCACCGATAATCCAATTACGCATAGGTCTTAAACCCCTGTAGTGATCACCCGTTCTGGGGAGGCAACGTTTGGACCTCGCGACGTTTTCCGGCAATTCGATACCCCGCGCTCATTAATAATTAACAGCCGCCGATGCGTTTAAGTCACAGCGCGTAGCCTTGAAATCGCTGATATTTTTCGCGTCTCAGGAGAATCTCGGCCAGCGCATCCAAACTGCGGGGCAATGGCATCTTCGTGTGTATGAGGACAAACGGCCCGAGGAGGGCCCGCTGACATGCGCCTGATCGAACCTCTTTGCCTTTGTGTGATCGCCGCCGCGCTCATTGCGCTGCCCGCCCAGGCGCAGACGCCACCCTCAGCGCCCGCTGCCGCAGTCGCCCCGAGCGCGCCGGCGCCTCGCACGTGGCAACGTTACGAGCAAACCAACAGGGTGCAGTTGCGCGATGTCGCTGCCTTCGTCCGCATTACCCCTGAGAACCGGACCGACATTCTGGTGGCGGTTCACAACCCGGGACCGCTGCCGGCACCAACATTTCGCATTGCCCGCGATCGGTTGATGATCGATGGGCGTCTGCGCCGTCAGTTCCGTGGGTGCCGTGTTGTTGGCCCCGGCTTTGAAGTGACGACCGCCCGCCAGGGCCGGCTGAACACCGAACAATTGCCAGTCATCGATCTCCGCGTCCCTCAGAACGCGGTCGTCAGCGCCAGCGGCGCGGTGCGGCTGCGCATGGGTCCGTCGCAGACTGCGGACGTAGCGCTCAATGGCTGTGGTGATGCTGACATCGAACGGGTTGCCGATGAAGCCGAGATTTCCTTGGCCGGATCGCCGGATCTTCGCCTCCACGATGCCGGAACAGCGACCATTGCGGTGGCGGGCGCCGGCGACATCACGGCTGGCGTCATCCGCAATGGCCTTACTATTTCGATTGCTGGCGCCGGCGATTTTGTTGCTGCGCGCGCCGATGGACCAACCAGCATCGCCATTCAGGGCTCGGGCGACGTCACTATTCGCGACGGCCGCGCGACGACCTTGAGCGTCGTCATCGCCGGCGCTGGCGACGTTTTCCACAATGGTTCGGCCGAGCAATTGGACGCCGTTATTTTGGGCGCCGGGGACGTGCGCGTGCGTCATGTCGAGGGCGAAGTAACCCGCCGCGTTATTGGCGGTGGAGAGGTCGTGGTTGGCCGCTGACGCCGCACTTGTAAGGCTGCGCAAATCGATTCATTTCTGGCCTCTGAAGACGCAAAGTGCGTCACATGGAGGGTAGGATGCCTGTAGCGATTTCGTGCGTCACCTTGCCGGTGGATGATCTGCAGAAGTCGCTCGCGTTCTATCGCGATGCGCTCGGATTCAGCCCCGATGAGCAAGACGAAGACCATGCCGCGTTCGACGTCGATGGCGTCTACCTTGTGCTCCTCAATCGCAGCGATTTTGGCGTCTATGTCGAAAGCGTCGGTCACCGCCCCGCGACCCGCGGGAACTCGGAGACGATCCTCAGCTACTTCACGGAATCGACCGGTGAGGTGGACTCGCTGATCGCGAAGGCCAAGGGGCTTGGAGTCACCGTCTCGGAGGCCGAGGACGACGAGGGCGTCTATTCCGGCTGCTTCACCGATCCGGACGGCCACGTCTGGGAAATCCTTTATGACGCCGCCTGATCAGGCCCGGGAAAGAGCGTGATTTTTGGGGCGGCGGGGTGACCCGCCGCCCTTGCCGCGCCTGGGCCCTTGGGGCATAAGCGCGCCCTTGACTGCCGGCGCGCGCGAAGAACGTCAGCGCGGCTGCCTCCGTCATGCCTTGCGGCGCGATGGCGGTGGGGCGGATAGGAGTTTAGCTCAGCTGGTAGAGCATCGGTCTCCAAAACCGAGGGTCGTGGGTTCGAGTCCCTCAACTCCTGCCATCCCGCCTTGTGGGAGCGCCAGGCCGGCACGATGTGAAGCGCTTGAAGGACGAATTAGAACCGGATGTCGATGGATACCGCAGACCAAGACTCAGAGCCGCGTCGCAAAGGCGGTCCGTTCCGCTTCTGGGGTGAGGTGCGCGCCGAGGCGCGCAAGGTCACTTGGGCGACGCGTCAGGAAGTGACAGTGTCGACGATCATGGTGCTGATCTTCGCCGTGTTGGCGGCAATCTTCTTCTTTCTCGTGGATTCGATCCTGCGCTTCGGCATCGGTCTGCTTTTGAACAATCTCGGTTGATCGTCATGGTCGAAGCTCAAGAAACTGAACAGCAACCCGCACCGCGCCCGAGTTCGGGCCGCGCCCGCTGGTACATCGTCCACGCTTACTCGAATTTCGAACAGAAGGTCGCCGAGGCGATCCGCGATCAGGCCGGACGCCAGGGCCTCGAAGCGCAGTTCGAAGATATCCAAGTGCCGACGGAAGAAGTCACCGAAGTCGTGCGCGGCGCCAAGAAGGTGCGTCAGCATCGCCACTTCCCCGGCTACGTGCTGGTGAGAATGGAAATGACCGACGAGGCGTATCACCTCGTCAAGAACACGCCGAAGGTAACGGGTTTTCTGGGCACTCAGAACAAGCCGCAAGCCGTCAGCGACAAGGAAGTCGAGCGCATTCTCGGCCGCGTCGCCGAAGTTGGCGCCGCCAAGCCGCGCAACCTCATCCACTACGAAACCGGTGAGCGCGTACGGGTGTCCGACGGCCCGTTCCAAAGCTTCGAAGGCGTGGTGTCGGAAGTGGACGAAGAGCGCGGCCGCCTCAAGGTGGCGGTGATGATCTTCGGCCGTGAGACGCCGGTCGACCTCGAATACGCCCAGGTCGAAAAGCTGCGTTAGGCGGCAGTCAGTCGCCGAGCAACGCATCCGCGAGTTCGTCGCTCACATCCGTATCGGCATCGGTGACGATAAATGCGCGCGCCATCAGCGCAGCGTAAAAAAGAAACGCGCGCTTGCGCGCGTTGGCTGCGGACATCCCCATCTCGCCGAAGAGACCCGCGTAATATTTCAGCCGCACGTGATCGATGTGTCGGACAGCCTTCGCCGCCTCTCCATTGCGCCTCGCCCAGAGACGGATCGCCAACTCGATCGCAGCGGCCCGTTTGGCGCGCGGTGTTGAGTTGGGCAACGCGAGCGTGCGTGTGAGGCGCTCGCTCGGCGCGGCGGTCTGGCTCTCGATGCGCGAACCGATCTGATAGCTCTGCCGCTTGCGCCATTCCTTGAGCATCGCGGTGTGCAGGGCTTCGCGATCCTTGAAGTGCCAGTAAAAGCTGCCGCGGGTGACGCCGAGATTTTTGGCAAGTGGATCGACGCGGACTGCGTCGATGCCGCCTTCGGCGAGCACATCAAACGCGGCGTCTATCCATTGCGCGGCATCGAGGTTCGGTGTCGCTTCGGTGCGGCGGGGGCGGGGCGTGCTCATCGGCTCAATCTGTAATGGTCGCTACGAAACGCGGCAATTGATGCAGCCGCGCCACACTTCCGCGAGGGTGTGAAACTCCATCGCGTTTCACCTTTGTCAAAATCATGGCGCTGTGAGCATATGAACATACACTTGTGTATGGTGGCGATAGACCTCCGCGCAAGTGGGCGATTTTTCGCGGGAGGGAATGCATGAAAAAGCTGAATGGGGACGCGCGTAGCGCGTCCGGTTTGCGGCTGTCGACGGCGCTTCCATTGATCTTGGGTGCGGCGACGCTGGCCACGCCTGCGATGGCGCAGGACATTACCGATGTGGCGTCTGACGAAATTGTTGTGACGGCCCTGAAGCACGGCGAACGCAATGTGCAGGACGTGCCGGTCGCAATCACCGCGTTCGGCGCCGACCAGCTCGAAGCGCTGAATTACGACGATCTGCAGAGCCTGTCGTACTCCATCCCGAACGTGCAGTTCGAGGACGTCGGTACGGCGCGGGGCGTCGCGAACTTCTCGATCCGCGGTCTGGGTATCAACAGCTCGATCCCCTCGGTCGATCCCACGGTCGGCGTCTTCATTGACGGTATGTATCTGGGCATCAATGCTGGCGTTCTGGCCGACAATTTCGACTTGGCTGGCGTTGAAGTGCTGCGTGGCCCGCAAGGCGTGCTCTTCGGACGCAACGTGACGGGCGGCGCCGTGATTATCCGTACCGCCGCGCCTACGGACGAGTTTGAAGTCCGCGGCGGCATTCAAACCGAAACGGGCCTCAACACCACCGCCGATCTTGCCATTTCGGGCCCGCTGATGCCTGGCGTGCTGAGCGCGCGGTTTGCGACCTACTGGAACGAAGATGAGGGCTGGTTCGAGAATGACGCCGACGGCTCGCAATTCGGCGCCGGCGAGTTGCAGGTCAACCGTCTTACGTTCCGCCTGACCCCGACCTCGAACCTCGAATTCCTGCTGCGGCTCGAACAAGGCTTCAGCGACGGCGATGGTCCGGCGGCGCAGAACCACGCCCTCTACTCACGCGACTCGTTCGACTTCGCGATCAACAATCGCGGCTTCGGCTCCGGCGATTGGGAGCAGGCAATCCTCGAGACCAATTGGGATGTCGGCTTCGGCGACGGCACCGTCACCAACATCACCAGCTGGCGGAAGTACGAGGGCCTCTCTGGCGGCGACATCGACGCCACCACCAACACGTCGTTCCATGCCCGCGCGGTCAACGAGCAGGATCAGTGGAGCAACGAGCTTCGGTATGCCGGCACGTTCGGTCCCGTGGACATCGTGGCCGGCCACTACATGTTCGAGCAGAACCTGTTCTACATCGAAGAGCGCGTTCTTGTCGGCGCGCCAGCGCCTCGCGTCGGCGGTGGTGACGGAGAGTTCTCAACCTGGGGCGCGTTCGCCAACGCCGATTGGCATCTGACCGACGAGCTGACCCTGAACCTCGGCGTCCGCTATACTCACGAAGAAAAAGACGCCCGTATCTCGCGGATCCGCGGCTTTTTCGACAATCTCGATGGCGCCAATGTCGTTGTCGGGGAAGGCGTAGTCGGCGGCAGCATCGACAACCGCACGCTGGCGTATTCCGACACCCCGCTGCAATTGTCGTGGAACGACACGTCGCCACGGATCGGCATCCAATGGCAACCGACGCCGGAGACGAACCTCTACGCCTTCGCGGCGCAGGGTTTCCGCAGTGGTGGCGTAAACTTCCGTGTGACCACATTCGGTTCGACTGCCTTCCCGCAGCCGCCGACTGCGTTCGATGCAGAGGAGCAGACGTCGTTTGAGGTGGGCTGGAAGCAGGAGTTTGCTGGCGGGCGGGCCCGCGTCAATCTCGCGGTCTTCCACAACGAAATCGAAGGCATGCAGCGTGAAACCAACGTACCCGGCGCGTCCGGCGTGCAGCAGGTGATCGTCAACGCCGGCGATGCGATCATTCAGGGCGCGGAACTGGAAACGCGCTTCTCGATCACCGACAACTTCATCATCCAGTTGCAAGCCGGCTATACCGACGGTGAGTATGACAATGTCATCGCGGACCTCGATGGCCTGCGTATTGATTGCGTTACGCCTTCGGTGCTCGGTGACTCGCAGGCGGCGACCGTCGGTGCATGCGATCTCGCACTCAACATTCCGCGGCTTGCGCCATGGACGTACGGCATCACGCTGTTCCATGACATGGACATTGGCTTCGGCACGCTATCGACGATGGTCACCTACAACCACCGCGATGCGAACTTCTATACCGACAACAACCGTGGCACCCTGAACGAGGCCGACATATTCGACGCCACGATTACTTTGGCGCCTGACAACGCGCCTTGGACGTTTGCGGTGTACGGCACCAACCTCACCGACGAAGTGACCTACGGCGGCGATACGCAATTGCCGGATGTGGCGCCGTTTGGTGGCGACGGCGCGGGCCCGCGTCCGCCGGCGACCTTCTCGCCGTTGAACAAGGGTCAAGTCATCGGCGCGCGTCTGCGGTTCAACTTCTAAACACCCTCCTAGGAATGCCTTGAACGGCCGCAACTTCGGTTGCGGCCGTTTTTCTGTGCGACGTGCTAGGCTCGCGACATGTTCGAGCATTTCCTCGCTGCGCAGGCGCCGGTGTACGCCAAGGTTCTGAGTGAGCTACGCGCGGGGCGAAAGCGCAGCCACTGGATGTGGTTCGTTTTTCCGCAATTGCGGGCGCTCGGGCGCAGTGACACGGCGCGGCGGTTTGGCTTGTCGGACGTGGAGGAGGCGCGGGCCTATGTTGGCCACGCCATTCTGGGCGCGCGGTTGCGCGAGTGCGTGACGTTGGCGATTGCAATCGAAGGCGCTAGCGCCAACGAGGTATTCGGCTCTCCGGACGATCTGAAATTCCGCTCTTGCCTGACGCTCTTTCTGGCGGCGACGGGCGAGAGGCTTTTTCAGGACGGGCTGGACAAATTCTACAGCGGCGAACAAGACCCGCTTACGGTTGAAGCTTTGGACCGCTGAGGAAGCGATGACAGCGAAGGCCACGCCGAGTCCAACGCCGGAACAGTGGCGCGCGCGGGTCTTTGAGGCCGCCCCTCACATCGCTGCCGGCGCCGCTTTCGGAGCAGGCGCGATCACGCTGCTGGCAGTTGCAACGCCGGCGCTGCCGCTGATCCGCCATCTCGGCGCGGTCGATCGATTGATTGTCGAGCTGCCTGAACTCAGCGTCAGCATCGCTGGTGTGGCGTTGATGGGGTTGGCGACGGGATTGAGCCGCCGCATTGATGCGGCCTGGGCGATGACGACGGCGCTGCTGGGCGCGCTCTGCCTCTACGCGCTTTTCCGTCACAACCACGTCGCCGCTGCGAGCGCTGCCGGCGCGGCCGCGGTGCTGCTGGGGCTGACGCGGCGTGCGTTCTATAGGCATTCGCGCTTGGCCGATCTGACGCCGGACCGGCGGGTCGCGTTAGCAATTGCATTTGCATTCGGGCTTGCACTCTTAGGCGCGCTGTTGTGGGCAGGGTCGCGGCCGGCGTTCGCGAATGCGCCTTGGTGGTCGTTGCTGACCGACGAGCATTTGGGCCGGCCTGGCCGGGCGCTCGCCACTGCGGCAGTCGCTGCCGCAGCGCTATTGGCTCAGCACTTTCTTTTGAGCCGCCGGCCTGGCGTTCCGGCGGCGCCTGCGAGCGAGGACTATACGCGGGTAGATGCACTGATCGCCGCAGCACAAGATGCGCCGCCGGACGCTGAGCTCGCCTTCACCGGCGATAAGAGCTTCCTGTTTGTGGACAACGCGTTCGTGATGGCGGCGCGGTCTGGCTCAAGTCTCGTCGCGATGGGCCCGCCGATCGGCAAGCGCGCGGCGTGGACAGCGGCGTTGCGATTGCTGCGCGAAGAGGCGGAGCGGTTGGCGTTGCGGCCCGTTGTTTACGCAGCGGCGCCAAACTTGTTGCCGGAATTGCTTGAGCTTGGCTTTCGCGTCGACAAGGTAGGCGAGAACGCGATCATCGACCTGAAGAATTTTTCGCTGGCGGGGTCAGCGCGGCAAAAATTGCGCAATGCACGCCGGCGCGTCGCCGAGCGCGAGGGTGTTGGCTTTGAAGTTCTGACGCCGCCGCACGCGGTATTTTTGTGGGACGAGTTGCGGCCAGTCTCCGACGCGTGGCTCGTCGCGCATGGTGGAAAGGAGAAGGCTTTTTCGCTCGGTGCGTTCGAGCCGGCGTACCTTGCCCGGCACGCGATGGCGGTGGCGCGGCGCGAGGGCAAATTCGTCGCCTTTGCCAATTTGTGGCGCAGCGCTGATGGCGAGCGCGGGGCGCTTGACCTCATGCGCTTCGATCCCGAAGGCGCGCCGAACGGGCTGATGGATTTTCTGTTCACTGAGATACTGCTGTGGGCGCAAGCGCATGGTCTGAAGACGTTCGACCTCGGCATGGCGCCCTTGGCCGGGTTGGCCGAGGAGAAATACGCCTCGTTGTTCGCGCGCATCGGTCGGCTTGTGCACGAGCGCGGCGAGAGCTTTTATGGCTTTCAGGGCTTGCGGGCGTTCAAGGACAAGTTCGGCCCGCGCTGGGAACCGCGCTACATCGCGGCGCCCGGCGCGTGGGCGCTGCCGATCGTGCTGGCGGAAGTTGCGATGCTGAGCAACGCGCCGCCCGAGTCCGTCGCCGCCGACATATGAGCTTTGCTTTCGCGGTCTAGCGGTGGGCGGCAACCCGGTTCAAGGATGGATGCACCGGAGAACGCTGCAAGTGCCATTGCCTCATCTTCTGCTGGCTGTCGCCGTCATGGCGGTGTGGGGCACCAACTTCGTCGTCATCGCTTTTGCGCTGGAGCATTTGCCGCCGCTACTGCTGGCGGCGTTGCGGTTCGCGCTCGTGTTCGTGCCAATGGCTTTTTTCGTGAAGCGCCCGAGCGTGCCGCTCTCCAACTTGGCCGCCTACGGGCTGCTGATCGGGGCGGGGCAGTTTGGGCTCTTGTTTCTGGCGATGAAGAACGACATCACGCCGGGCCTCGCCTCGCTCGTGGTGCAGTCGCAGATATTCTTCACCATCGGGCTCTCGATGCGCACCAGCGGCGAGCGGGTGCGGACCTATCAATGGTGCGCGCTGGCGCTGGCGACATCTGGCATCGCGCTCATCTTTCTGAACACCGAAGGCGGGACGACGCCGCTGGGCCTGGCGCTGACACTAGGCGCAGCGCTCTGCTGGGCGCTCGGCAACATCACCGCGCGCAAGGCGGGCGGCGTGCCGATGCTACCTTACGTGGTGTGGTCGAGCGTTTTCGCGGTGCCGCCGCTTGCGGCGCTGGCGTTCGTGTTCGAGGGCTGGCCGGCGATCGCGCAGGGGTTACGCAGCGCTGACGCCGCGTCCTGGGCGGCGGTGCTTTGGCAATCGGTCGGCAACACCATGTTTGGCTACACGGCTTGGCAGTGGCTGCTCTCGAAGCACCCGGCTGCTGTCGTGACGCCTATGGCGTTGATGGTGCCGATCTTCGGCATGAGCGCGTCGGCGCTGGTGTTGAGTGAACCGATGCCGGGATGGAAACTGATCGCAGCGGGGTTGGTGCTGGCGGGGCTGGCGTTGAACCTCATGTGGCCACTGGTGCAGACCAGGTTGCGGACGCGCACCTAGCCGCTTTGGCGCCCGCGTTAACTCATACCGCGGCGGCCTGAGCCGGTTCGGGGGCTGACTACGAGGGCGCGATTGATTAGGTTCTGCGCCAACTTGGACATGCTCCCCACATGCAGCGAAAACTAACCGCAATCCTGTCAGCGGACGTTGTCGGCTATAGCGCCCTCATGGAGGCTGACGAGGCTGGCACCCTCGCGCGCCTCAAAGCTAATCGCAGCCGCATCTTTGACCCGCAGGTGGCGATCTTCGGCGGGCGCCTGTTCAAGCTGATGGGCGACGGCGCGCTGGTTGAGTTTTCCAGCGTCATCGCCGCGGTCAATTGCGCGCTCGCGATCCAGGCTGCCAGCGAAGCCGACGCCGCGACAGGGCTCATCCGCTATCGGATCGGCATCAATCTCGGCGAAGTCATCGTTGAGGGCGACGATATTTACGGCGAGGGGGTCAACGTCGCGGCGCGGATACAAGCGCTGGCGCCGGTGGGCGGGGTGGCGTTGTCGAAAATGGTGCGCGACAATGTTGATGGCAAAATGCCGTGCGACTTTGACGACATGGGCGAACACTCCGTTAAGAACATCGAGCGCCCGGTGCATGTGTTTACGGTGCGCGCCGCCGGCCAAGACAAGCTTGAGGATAACGACGTGAGTGAGCTGCGCCAACTTTCGATCTGCGTGCTGCCATTCGCCAATATGAGCGACGATCCGCAGCAGGAATATTTCAGCGACGGCATCAGCGAAGACATCATCACGGACCTGAGCAAGGTCTCGTCGTTGACAGTCGTGTCCCGCAACAGCGCCTTTATGTACAAAGGCAAGCACGTCGACCTGCCGAAGGTGGCGCGCGAACTTAAGGTCAGCCACGTGCTGGAAGGCAGCGTCCGCAAATCGGGCGGTCGGGTTCGCATTACCGCGCAGCTGATCAACGGCGCCACCAACGATCACGTCTGGGCCGAGCGCTATGACCGCGACCTGAATGACATCTTCGCCCTACAGGACGAAATCTCCGAAGCCATAGTCGCGGCGCTGAAGCTGAAGCTGCTGCCGGAAGAGAAGAAGGCGATCGAAGCCCGCGGCACAGAAAGCGCCGACGTCTACAATCTCTATCTGATGGCGAGGCAATATTATCTCAACGGCAATTTCGGCGACGCCCGGCGTGAGGAAGCGATCATCCGCTTGTGCAAACGCGCCACAGAGATCGATCCCGGCTATGCGCGCGCTTGGTCGCTGATGGCGCTGGCGCAGAATTGGCAACGTTATTATTTCGGCGGACACGGCGATGGCGGCTTGGCCGCGGCGGAGCGTGCGATTGCACTCGACGAAGGACTTGCCGAGGCGCACGCGGTGAGGGCCGGCATTCTGTTCGAGGATGGTCGGCTCGACGATTCCGAGCAGGAACTCGTTACGGCGCTTCGGCTCGATCCAGAATCTTTCGAGGTCAACCGCGTCGCCGCATTCGTGCGCTATCGGCAGCGCCGTATGGAAGACGCCATTCCCCACTTTGAGAAAGCGACCCAGCTCGTTGATGCCGATTTCAATTCACCCGGCATGCTGCTGAGCTGCTACACCGCCACCGGCGATGTGGCCGCGTGTCGGCGTGTGGCCCAAATTTCACTGACGCGGGCAGAGAAGGCGCTCGCCCAAGATCCGAGCAACGGCGCGGCTATGGGTTTTGGCGTAGGTGCCCTGGCGGCGCTCGGAGAATCCGCGCGCGCTAAGGAGTGGATGGCCCGCGCGCTGTTGATCGACCCTGACAACATGAACATGCGCTATAATTTTGTCTGCGCGGCCGCGATCGACTTGAAGGATACGGAAGTTGCGCTCGAGCTCATTGGCCCGTTTCTCACCACTGCGGCGATTGATTTTCTCAACCACGCCAAACGCGATCCCGATCTCGATCCGCTGCGCAACGATCCCCGCTTTCAAGCCATGATCGCCGCCGCCGAAAAACGGCTTGGCGTAGTGCCGGCGTAGAGGGGAAGGCAGCGCGACGTTCTTTGGCGCCCAAGCGCGGGGCTGTTTCACGCCCGCTCGACAGTCAAGCACTCCTCTAACGTAGGAGGGGTGAGAGCCGGCCTCGCGGCGGGTGGCGCTTTTTCACCTTCTCGGCACCGCCTGCGGAGCGGGGATCGCGATCTGGTTTGAGTGGTTTGTGGCGGAGCGGGTTGAGCGCTCCGCCACAGACCACCGCGCTATGAGACGGTGGATATCGTCAACAGCGGTTTGCGAGTTGCGGCGGCGAAGCGGGCGTAATAATCCGGATGCTCGGTACCCATCAGACGGTCCCACCAGGTGAAGTAGAGGCCGTAATTTGCCCCTGCTTGTGAATGGTGCAGATCATGGTGTGTTGTAGTGGTGAGGAAGTCGAACAGCGGACGTCCATCGCGCCCTGCGGGAAAAAGCTCGTAGCCTGAATGCCCCAGCGTGTTGCGCACGATCTGGTGCAGCATGAAGATGCCCACTACCCACCATTGTGTCGGCACGATGATCATCCATAGCGGCACGAAAGCGCCGTTGATCGCCGCTTCGCCGAGATCGAAACTGTAGGCAGTGAACGGCGAGGGGTTGTGGGATTTGTGGTGGCGGCGATGAAAGACGCGGAAGAGTCGCGGATCGTGGATCGCCCGGTGGCTCCAATAGAAGTACGCGTCGTGCGTCACGATCATTAGCACCAGTGACGCCCACGCCCATGTCGCCCCCCATTCGGCCGCGATGCGCGGCCCAGGCAGCAAGCCGAGGCGCTCAAGCCCGAAGGTCAGTAGCGCGATTGTGGAAAAGATGGCGATGGAGCGGACCGAGGCCGCGAACTCGATCAGCATCTGGCGGGGCTTTGGCGTGTCGGGACGGATCTTCCGTCCCGCCAGCGAGCGGGCCAACACCACCCACAGAATGAGCCACACTGCGACGGCAAAGATGACGTAGCGGGTTAGGTCCGTCCTGACGTTCATGAGCCATTGGTTTGCGAAATCGGCGATGTCCATTTTGGCCTCCGTTCTGGGGAGGTGCATCGCCTGGCGGACCGTCAGCGTCTCGCCGCGGCCGGAAAAGGCCGTTCGATTGCGAAAACGGCTAGAGTTTTCCGGTTTAGGCGAGGTGCTCGCGTCGCCATTCCGTTGGCGTTTGGCCTGTGGCCTCTTTGAATGCGCGGTTGAAGGGGCCGAGCGAGCCGAAGCCGAGGTCGAAGGCGATAGCCGAAACCGGATCGCGCGTCCGGGCCGGATCGGCCAGAAGACGTTGCGCCGCCGCAATCCGCCGCGCGTTCACGAACGCGGCGAAGTTGCGAAAACCGAGATGATCGTTGATCAGCCGCCTCAGCCTGTGCTCGGGCGCGCCGACCTCAGCCGCGAGTGCGCCGATGGTCAGCCCCTCGCGCCGCCACGCTTCGCCCTCCGCCATCAACGCTTCCAGCTTCACCAGGAGCAGGCGATCGCCGGCATCGAGCCCGTTTTTTGGCGCGGCCGGTGCGGGCGTTGCGCCAAATAATTCGGCCTGCGCCTGTAGGAACGCTACCGCACCTAACCCGCACATGAAAGCGAGCGCCGCCGCGCCCGCCAAGTCGAACCAGGGTTGCCGCAGGCCCAGACCTTCGCCGATCTCAAAGCCGGATAGCGCCAGCACGTAGACCGTCACCACGCCGAGAACCGGGCCACGCAGACGCCGTCGCGCTTCTACCAAGTCTCCTCGCCAACTCGCCGCGATCACGAACAGTGCGTGGATTGCAAGCCCCGCTTCGATCAGGTTGTGCCCGATCCAGATCGGGCTGCTCATCTCCTGTCGCCCGATCCAGCCCACCAACCCCACTATCGTCAGCAACCCAGCCGGAACCAAAGTCAGCGGCGAGATCGGCCGGTCCTCGAACAAGGTGACGATGAAGAGCCAAAAACACCCCGCTCCGCCTAGCGCGAAGAAGTGCACTGGGATGTCCGCGAAGCCGAGGACATCGCGGGTGAGGGCGGTGGAGTTGAGCACGTAGGCGGCGGCGCTGATGGTAAGCAGCAGGCCGGCGATGCGGATGGCGACGCGGCCGCTCCGCCATAGACCGGCGGAAATCGCCGCCAGCGATCCCAGCGCGACGCCTCGCAGCACCAGACCCCAAACGACGATTGCTTCCATAAGAAAGCGATAGCATGCCGGAACAGGGCGTCGACAATCGCCAATCGTTCCGCTATAGCCCCGCGCTTCCCGCGTGGGAGGGGTTTAGCCGCCCGGACCACGCACCCCTCAGGCAGGCCGGTTCGAAAGGATCGTCCCGCGAAAAGCGAGGCACATCATGGCTAAGAAGGTACTGGGGCAGATTAAGCTCCAAGTGCCGGCCGGGGCAGCGAATCCTTCGCCCCCGATCGGTCCCGCGCTCGGTCAGCGCGGTTTGAACATCATGGAATTCTGCAAGGGCTTTAACGCCCGCACGCAGGACATGACTAAGGGCGATCCGTGCCCGGTGGTCATCACCTATTACCAGGACAAGTCGTTCACCTTCGAGATCAAGACGCCGCCAGCGTCGTTCCTGATTAAGAAGGCGGCGAAGATGGATACCAAGAAGAAACCGGGCTCGGGCTCCAAGAAGCCGGGCATCGATTTCGTCGGCAAGCTGACGATGGCGCAGTGCGTGGATATCGCCAAGCTGAAGCAAAAGGATCTGAACGCCGCTGATCTCGACCAAGCCGCGAAGATGATCGCAGGCACCGCACGCTCCATGGGCGTGCAGGTGGTGGAGTAGGATCATGGCTGAGCAAAAAAAGGGTCCGAAGACCACCAAGCGCATGGCCAAGAGCCATGCCGGTATTGATAGCCGCAAGCTTCACACGCTCGACGAAGCCGTGAAGATGCTGAAAGAACGCGCCAGCGCCAAGTTCGACGAGACTATTGAAATCTCGATGAACCTCGGCGTCGATCCGAAATATCCGGATCAGCAAGTGCGCGGCGTTTGCTCGTTGCCGAACGGCACCGGCCGCACCGCGCGCGTTGCGGTGTTCGCCAAAGGCGCCAAGGCTGACGAAGCTCGCGCCGCCGGCGCCGACATCGTCGGCGACCAGGACCTGTTCGAGACCATCAATGGCGGCAAGATCGACTTCGAACGTCTGATCGCGACGCCGGACATGATGGCGCTCGTCGGCCGTCTCGGCAAAGTGCTGGGGCCCCGCGGCATGATGCCGAACCCGAAGGTCGGCACCGTCACCATGGACGTGAAGAAGGCCATCGCCGACGCCAAGGGCGGCGCGGTTGAGTTTCGCGTCGAGAAGGCGGGCATCGTCCACGCCGGCATCGGCAAGGCGAGCTTCAGCGAGGAGCAAATTCTGCAGAACGCCAAGGCGTTCGTGGATGCTGTCGCCAAGGCAAAGCCGGCCGGCGCCAAGGGCACGTTCGTAAAAAAGGTGGCTTTGTCGACGACGATGGGTCCGGTCGTGCGCCTCGATCCGTCCGCGGCGCTTGCCGCCTCGCAAGGCTAAGCTTCAAACTGCGCCAATACACGAAACGCCCCGGTGAAAGCCGGGGCGTTTTGTTACGTGCTGAGCGCGCTGAGAAACGCGGCGGATGCGCCAATGCCGGCGAGTGTGCGTAGCGCATGAAGCCGACCCCATTTCAAAATGAGTGCGCGGCTTTCGGTGCTGGCCTCGGATACGGGCATGAGCGCGAGGCGATTGTTCGTGGGCATGATCAGAAGAAACGTGATCGGCCACGGTAGAATAATCAGCACGGCCCCGAGAGCGGCCAGCGGCTGATTTTCAATCTGCCAGGCAGCTAGTCCCAACGCAAAACCGGTAAAGGCGAGGGGCGCTTGCATCAGCGTGCCGCGCTTGTAGGCGGGCTTCCATTCAGTGAGTAGCGCGCGGTCGTCGAGACCGAGGCGAGCCGGTTGCTCGACGGCGTTGATGTAAAGCGCGGCGCCCGCGAACACTGCGGCGACGGTGAGTGCCGAGGCGGTGAAGATCATGAGTGCTCTCCTTGTTCGGCGAGCCGGGTGCGAAGGCGCGTGAGGGTATGCAGCGCGGCGTCCAGGTCTTTGGCCGAGACGCCCGAGGTGAGGTTCTCGGCCCACGGCGCTTGGCGACGCGCGGCCGCCGCATAAAGCGTCTCGCCCTTGCGGGTGAGCGTGACGAGTTTCGCACGTCGGTGGTTTGGGTTTTCGGCGTAGGCGACCAAGCCCTCCGCGGCGAGATCATCGGCGACCCGCTGCACGGACTGGCGCGCAAGCCCCATGCTTTCCGCGAGGCGTACTACGGGCGCCGGCGTTTCTTGCAATGCAATCGCGCCCAACACCTGCCAGCGCGCGCTGGTGAGACCGAGGTCCGCGACGAGCGCATCGCCAGCCGTGATCAAAGCTCCGTTGAGGCGGAAGACTTCAAGGATAAGCTGAGTGGCGTGATCGGCCTTCATGACAGCATATTGTCATAACGACAGTATGCTGTCAACAGGAGCTAGGTCAGACCTTGCCAGCGCGGACGACGATGACGGCAGCGATCGCCAGCAACAGAATTGCGCCGGCTTCATAGACGATGTTCTCCGGGGCCATGTCCTTGCCTTGCAACACGATCAATCGGGCAAGGGCGGTGATGGCGATGAAGATCGGGTACACGAACGGCGAGCCGCGGCCGCGATAGAACACCGCGATCATGCCGATGACTTCAAGATAGAGAAACATCAATAGGATGTCGGCCAAGCTGACCGACTGGGCGCCATAGACGCGCCAGAGCTCGATCCCGGCTGCGGTGAGCGTCATGGCGGCAATGACGACCAGCAACAGGCGCTCGATGATTCGAAAACCACCGGCTGCGGCGGACGGCTTAGCATCGTCGGCTTGATGGATTGGCGGGCCGCCGGCCCCTGGTCTTGCCTCGGTGTCTATCGGGGGCATGGGTCAGCACCTGCTCGCATCGGACTGTGTGGGGAGGCTTGGCTTGGCGAGGCGACGTGTCAAGGGCTGGTGTTCCCGTGGTGACCGCAGGGTGAAAACCGGGGCGTGGTCATTTGCGTTGTGCTAGGCGAGGGCAATGCAGACCGACCCGATCACACAACAAGCCATCGCCCATGTCGGCGGGTATCTTCTCATGCAGTATCGCGACGCGCGCGGCGTGTTGCACGCGCCGAATGCGGTGAGCGCGCTGGGCGCATGGGCCGGGATATTCGCGCAGGCGCAGGCGCGCGCGTTGATGATGACAGGGATCATTCCGCAGACCGAGACCACGCTGCTTGAGGTCAAGACCAAGGACGGGGCGAGCTATTTTTTCGGCGACGCCATCAACGCCTGCGTGTTTGAAGGCAGCGACACGTTTCTATCGTTCTGGAACCTAGCTGCCGGCGCCTCGGGCGATCCCAAAATCGGCGAGAAAGTCGATCTTCTGGAGATCGCCAGCCGCACCGCCAAGGGTGTTGGCGGGCCGCTGTTTGGCGAACCGCGCATCGACGCTCGCTACCCGTTGACGGAACGCCCAATCGACGCGGTCCGCGCCCATGGCCGTGTGCTGCGCGATCATTTCAGCGACATTGAGCTTAACGCGGCAGAACTCATGTTGGTGTTTGGCGCTGTGGCGCAGCACTTCGCAGCGTTCGCTGCAGGTGAGTTCGAAGACGTGCGCGTCAATGTAGCGATGAAGCGGCCGGACATCGTGCGGCTCTACATGGAATCGGCGATCCCGATGTCGAAGCTCGATCCGCTGAGTGTTGGAATGGGTTGAGACGCCACCCTCGAAACGCGCGTCGCCAGCTCCTATATTGCTGTAAGTCGCGCCACGGGATGGTCGCGGCGTCAGCTTTATCGAGGGATTTTCATGAGCCAGGTTTCCGCCGTCGGCGCCGTGCGTCCGGACGCACCGTTGCAGCAGGTCAAAATTGAGCGCCGCGAACTGGGCGCCGATGATGTCGCCATCGACATCACGCATTGCGGCATCTGCCACTCCGATCTGCATTATGTGCGCGGCGAGTGGGGCGAGACCGCAGCGCCCGCCGTGCCGGGCCACGAGATTGTCGGGGTGGTGCGGGCTGTCGGCGCCAACGTGACGAAGCATAAGGTCGGCGATCGTGTTGGCGTCGGCTGCTTGGTCGATTCGTGTCGCGCTTGCGATGCGTGCCAGCAGGGCGAGGAGCAATTCTGCACCGACGGACAGATTCAGACCTATAACGGCGTCGAGAAGCAAACCGGGTTGCCGACTTATGGCGGCTATTCAAAATCCATCACCGTGACGCAGGACTTCGTGCTGCGCATTCCGGATGGCCTGAAGTCCGAAGACGCGGCGCCGCTGCTCTGCGCCGGCATCACTACATACTCGCCGTTGCGGCACTGGAATGTTGGGCCTGGCCAGAAGGTCGGCGTCGTTGGTCTCGGCGGCTTGGGTCACATGGCGGTGAAGCTTGCGAAAGCGATGGGCGCGCGTGTCGTCGTGTTCACGACGTCGCCGAGCAAGGTAGCTGATGCGAAGGCATTAGGCGCGGACGAGGTTGTGCTGTCGAAGGACGCCGCGCAGATGAAGGCGCATACGAACAGCTTTCACCTGATCATCAATGCGGTGTCCGCTGCGCACGATCTGCAGGCGTACACACAGCTCCTGCGCCGGAACGGAACGCTTTGTCTTCTTGGTGCGCCGCCGATCACGGATAGCCATAGCTGGCCGCAGGTGTTCACGATGCTGATGGGCCGCCGCTCCGTCGCTGGCTCGCCGATTGGCGGCATTCGCGAGACGCAGGAGATGCTCGACTTCTGCGCCGAGAAGGGCGTCGCCCCCGAGATCGAGATGATCACCCCAGCCGACATCAACGCCGCCTACGAGCGGCTGAGCAAAGGCGACATCCGCTATCGCTTCGTCATCGACATGGCGACTCTGGCTTAAGTGGCGCCCGCGCTCGCCGCTGAGATTTGGCGAGCGCGGGGCCGGCTGGCGGGCTATATCCAAGCCATGACGATTGAGAATGAAAACGACCTCGACGCGCTGAAGCGGATCGGCGCGATTGTTGCGCGCACGCTGCAGGCGATGGGCAAGGCGCTCGAGCCCGGCATGACGACGCGCGAACTCGATCAGATTGGCGCGCAGCTGCTGGAGTCGGAGGGCGCTCAGGCTGCACCGGCTCTCACGTACAATTTCCCGGGCGCCACCTGCATCTCGGTGTTTCCCGACATCGCCCACGGCATTCCGGGCGATCGCGTGCTGAAGGCCGGCGATCTCGTCAACATCGATGTCTCGGCGGAGCTTAACGGCTATTTCGCCGATACTGGATCGAGCTTCGTGATGCCGCCGAAAGCGGCGAAGCTTGAGCGCCTAGCGCGGGACGGCAAACGCGCCATGTGGGCCGGCGTCAACAGCGTGCGGGCCGGCGCCAAGCTCGGCGACATCGGCCGCGCGATCCAGAGCTTCGCCGACCGCGAGGGCTATACGCTGATCCGCAATCTCGCCAGCCACGGCGTTGGCCGCGGCTTGCACGAGGAGCCGGGCGCGATCCCGACATGGCATGAGCCAAGTGAGCGCCGAAAAATTCCCGAAGGTCTCGTGTTCACGATCGAGCCGTTTCTCTCAATGGGTTCGCAATGGGCGGTCGAGGGCGGCGATGCGTGGACGCTGCGCGCCGACACTGGCCGGCCCACGGTGCAGTTCGAACACACGCTCGTCGCCACCAAGCGCGGCGCTGTCGTGCTGACGGCGGCGTGACGGCGCAAGACCCGCCGCGCCATGGTTGGCGTTTCGTAGCGGCGTTGGTTCTGATCGCGGTGGCTGCTGCGTTCATGCTGCAGGAGGCGGCCGCTGCCGCGTTGGCGCGATGGCTTGCAGGCGTGTGGGTGAGCACCATCGATATTCTGCTGCGCATTCTCGGCGCGCCGCTCAACTTAATAATTGGCTGAGCAGACGCTAGGATTTGCTCCAGCGAAACACATCCTCCAGCGGCACGCCAAAAGCATCGGCGATTTTGAACGCGGCTTCGAGGGAGGGCGCGTATTTGTTTTGCTCAATGGCGATGACGGTTTGGCGCGTCATGCCGATGCGCTCGGCGAGCTGCGCTTGCGTCATCTCGCCGTTCTCGAAGCGCAGGCGCCGGATCTCGTTTTCAATCGCCATCACACGCCCAACTTGAAGTGCGCGATGCGGGCGATGTCGGCGCCGATCTGCGCCAGCACGAGGACGCCAAGCATGACATTGGCGGCAAAGACGCCAGTGTAGCCGTAGAGCAGAAGCATGATGATTCCGGTTGCGCCGCACGCCGTAATGGCGCCAGCGACGCGCGCAGCTTTGAGATCGATCAGCTGTTCGCGTTCATCCGGCAGCTTTTGAGTACGCGGCGCTTCGAGACGGCCGGCAAAGCGCATCGCCAGCGCGAGGACGCCAAGACCAATGAGCGCGAGCAGGGCTGCGGTGACGTTGCCGCCGTCGGTCCCGTTCTGCGCGATGACGGAAAAGTAGCCAAAGAACACAACGAAGTGGCCGCCGAAGGAACTCCAGGCGAGGCGTTCGCGGAAGGAAAGGGCGCGTCCCATCTCAAACCCCCGCGCGGAAGTGCGCGATCTGCGCCAGCGCTTTGACGATCTCGGAAGTCACCATCGCCGCCAGCAGCAGATTGGCGACGAGAATGCCGTTCCAGCCCATGAGCAGCGCGCCGATCAGACAAACGACGCCGACCGAGAGCGTGTAGGAGGCGATGCGCTCGGCCTTGAGATCGATCAGCCGTTCGCGCTCGTCCGCCGGCGCGTTGGCGGCCTTTGGGGTGAGCAGCGTAGCGGCGATGGTCAGCGAGGCGGTGATGATCACCAGCATCACCACGGCGCCGACCATCAGGCCGATGCTGAGGCCCTGGGCATAGCGCTCGTCCCAGCCGCGCCAAAGGGTGAAAAAGTAACCCCCGAAAACAACGCCATAGGCAACGAACGCAATCCAGGCGCTCTTCTCTCTAAACGACATCTCAATCTCTCCGCTGGTCTGCTTATGCTGACATGATGTAAAATATATCGTACATAGAGTCAACGATTGCCGATATTATGCACTTGACAAAAGCGGTAACTAGCCCTAGTTTGAGGGTATGGACGCTGATCTCACCTCCCCGATCTACTCAGACGACGAAGCCGCGCGCCTTCATTTTGAGGCGCTGCGCTGGGAGGGCGGCGTCCCGGTCTGCTTTCACTGCGGCGTGGTCGGTGAAGCCGCGCTAGTCGAGCGCGACGAAGCTAAGGCCGCAGCTCGCAAGAAGGCAGGCAAGAAGGTTCAGCGTCCGGGCCTCTACTACTGCCGCGCTTGCGACGGTCAGTTCACCGCGACGATGGGAACGGTCTTCGAAGACTCGCACATTCCGATGCGCAAGTGGCTCCTCGCCATGCACCTGATGAACTCCAGCAAGAAGGGCATCAGCGCGCTTCAGCTTCAACGTAACCTCGCGCTGGGCAGCTATCGCACTGCTTGGTTCATGGCTCACCGCATTCGTGAAGCGATGGGGCCGGCTGGCAATGAGCCGCCGCTTGGTGGCGAAGGCATGGTGATTGAAGCCGACGAAACGTACTTCGGAAAAACCACCGAACAACCGACCGTGCGCAAAGACGGCAAGCCGTTCATGGCGGATCGCCCGGAAGGCAAAGGCAAGAACCGTGGCACGGCTGGCAAGCGCTCAGTGGTGGCGTTGATGGAGCGCGGCGGCAAGGTTCGCACTTTCCACGTTGGCAATGCCGATAAGTCCACCGTGGCGCAAATTCTCGCCGCTGCGGCTGATGCACGTAGCCGCCTGCACACGGATGAAAGCCACCTCTACAAGGGCGCCGATCGCATGTTCGCCAGCCACGAAACCGTGAATCACGGCGCGAAGGAATATGCGCGCGGTGACGTGACGACGAACTCGGTTGAAGGCTTCTTCAATGTGTTCAAGCGCGGCATGACTGGCGTCTATCAGCACTGCGACGAAAAGTACCTTCAGCGGTACCTCATCGAGTTCGAATGGCGGCACAACCACCGCCAGAAGCTTGGCTATACGGACAAGGAACGTGCGGCGCTGGCCATCAAAGGGGCGGTCGGCAAGCGTCTCACGCTTCGACATCCTAAAGTCCAGCAAGCGCCCGCGTAGCCGGCGCGGTAAGCGCAAGTATCAAGAGGGATGGAATCCCTATGATCCGCGCTTGCCCTTGGGCGACGATTGAGAGGCGCGCTTCGGCGCGCCTTTCTGCGTTTTTGGACTCGCGGCGATCATTCGCTTAAGTGTTTCGTCGCGGCGGCGGACGATTTCTTCAGGCGGATAGTCGTCTATGTGCGTCGGCTTTTTGGTCATGAGCACACCATGGTTGAATTTTCGGTGTTCGGCTTCGTTGTGCCACGGCACGTGGATTTCACATTGCACTATCCGCGCACGATACACTGGGAGGGGCCGGACCTAACAGTAGCTTATAATGTAAAAATCACAGCAAGCGCCGTGGAAGTCGTCTGCCGAACCGACGCCTTCAGCCCGCAGATACTCAACTTGGCGCTCATTGCCTTGCGGATACATCTTGGCGGCTTGCTTGGTCTTTATTCTTTCGGGACCGGCAATCCCTACAGCGTTATACTAGATAGGGTGCAACCGCCGGGCGCTGCAGAGCCATTACACATCGACATCGACAACCCCCGGCTAAGCGCCCTTTGCACCGCTTTTGATCCGAACGGCAGCATTGTTGACTTGATCGATTTCGTGATGGCGGACCATCATCTCATGGGCATTTTCATAGATCTAACGATGGCCCTGAACACCGCTCAGTATCAGCCGATCGCTTGTGGCCGTGCGCTAGACGGCGTGCGAAATTATCTCGCACCAAATGCCGAGCCCATAGTGGGATGGCGAGTCGTGCAGCGAGCGCTGAACGCGAGTAGCGGCTATCTGCAATACGTCACTAAGCGAGCATCTAAACCCCGTCACAGAGAGCGTCACTCTTTCGAGGATGGGGAAATCGCTGAGTGCATGAACCGAGCATGGACAGTTACGAACCGTCTTCTTCTCTATTGTTTGCGCGGGAAAACGACACTTGCTGCCCCCGAATTTCCGCTTCTCTAGGTGCAGCGAAGTCATATAGCGCCACGTCCAAAGTGGATCTTCCACTTGTGCCCCGTACCATCCGCGTTCGAGCATTTCTTCCGAGGGGTCCAACGGCACCACGGTCCATCCGTTCGCTTCTAGAAATACAATTGCCGATCTAAGCTGCTCAGATGAGGGCACGATTCCTTTTTGTTGTGTGTGGGCTTCTGGCGGGAGAGGCGGGCGCTCAGTCATGGCAGCCACGCGAGCAGCAGGCCGCTCCAAATACTGGCACCACAAACGCCAATGGCACTGGCGCATCCGCTCAGCAGAATGGCCGCGGCGCCAACGATGCGACGACCGCGCGCAACGAGGTGGAATCCCGTGGCGGCGCCGACCGCGCCAGCGAGAAAAGCGATTCCAGCGACGGCCAGCGATCTTGGCTGGAACGTATTTTGAACGAGCCCCTCGGACCGCTGAACCTTTTGATGGTCGCCTTGTCCACCGTCATTGCGGGAGGGGGCCTGTACCTCGCTTGGAGTGCTCGTGATAACAGCCACCGCCAACTGCGCGCCTACATATCGGTCAAGGACGCCAAGGCGGATCGAAATGGATTGCAGTTGTCTGCTTCCGTGATGCTCGCCAATGTCGGCCAAACGCCGGCGCGAAATGTGCGCATGGCGGCTGAGCTGCTCCTGGTTGACCCGAAACTGATGGATGTCCTCACCACGTATGAATTTCGGGACGTAACAGTGAAGGGTGTTGTGTGGGGGCCAGGCCTCGACTTGCCGCCATTGAAGGCCGATCGCGTGCTGAACAATGATGAAGCTAAGATCGTTGTTCATGATCGATCCGCGTTGGTCGTGCTTCGCGGCCGCGTCGAGTACCATGATATCTTCGACAACCTGCAACACACCGACTTCCGGTATGTGCTGGAAATCCCGGGCAACCACCTCGTCCCACATAACAGTGGCGGCAACGATGCCACTTAGCGCAGCGCTCCAATAAGAGCGGCGAGTCCGAACAGGATTTGCGCGACCGCGAACAGGATCAGCGGAAGGCGCAATCGCCCCGCCGCTTTTGCCAAGTGGATTCTGCCCAGTTTGATCCGCATGCCCATGTGAAGGGCGCGGCATAAGTTGAGTATCACGTCGGGGCTCGCGCCCCGATTGTGACGCTATATGCGGCCTATCTTTTGTCAAGTGCATAATGTCGACGATTGCCGACATTGCCAGGATTGACACCGACTTAGACAAGTTTATAAAACAAACTTGTTGAGGCGAGCGACAAGCTCGTCCGTGGAGGGTGTCATGTCGGGTGTTGGCGAGCGGTATCACGCGCTGGATGCGGTGCGGGGCGGGGTGCTGATCCTCGGGGTGTTCTTTCATGGCATTCTCTCGTTCCTGCCGGGGACGCAGGTGTGGCTGGTGATGGACAGCGCGCGCAGCACCGAGCTCTCGGTGTTGTTCTTCACGCTGCACATCTTCCGCATGACGGTGTTCTTCGTGCTCGCGGGTTTCTTCGGTAGGCTGTTGCTGGAGCGCCTTGGCGTCGGCGGCTTTGTGTGGAACCGCGCCAAGCGGATCGCGCAGCCGCTTGTGATGTTCTGGCCAATCGTACTGACAGCGTTCATCGCGACGCTGCTCTGGGCCGTTGCGCAAGCCAATGGCGGCACGCTGCCGGATGGCCCGCCGCCGCCGCCGCTGACGGCGGAGACGTTCCCGTTCCTGCACCTCTGGTTTCTCTATGTGCTGCTCATCTTCTACGCGATCACGCTGCTGCTGCGGAGCGTCGTCCATCTCATCGACCGCCGCGGCGTGCTGCGTGCGCGCCTGGTTGATCCGGTTGTGCGTTTGCTGGGCGGTTGGGCTGCGCCAGTATTACTGGCGATCCCTGTCGCGGCCGCGCTCTACTTCACGCCCGGTTGGATGATGTGGTTCGGCATCCCGACGCCGGACACTGGCATCGTGCCGAACTCGACGTCGATGGTGATTTACGGCTTTGCCTTCAGCTTTGGTTGGCTGATCAATCGTCAGCCGGAAATTCTGCAAGCCTGGGGCGAGCGCTGGGGCGCGTATGTCGGCCCGGCGATTGGCGCGACGATTGGCTGTCTGATGATGACGAGCCTGACGCCGGTCTTCACCGCCTCGACCCAGGACTTCACCGCCGCGTCTCAAGATGTGCGCACGCTCGGCTACGCCGCGCTCTACGGCTTCGCGTGCTGGGCCTGGACGATCGCGATCATCGGCTTCGCGGTGCGCCATCTTGCCGGCCATAGCCCAGTACGGCGTTATCTCGCTGACGCATCGTATTGGATCTACATCGTCCATCTGCCGATCCTGATCGCGCTACAAACGCTGATCGCGCCTTATCCGGGGCCGTGGTTCGTGAAATACCCGCTGATGCTGGCCGTCGCCTTCATCGTCATGCTGGCAAGCTATCAGTGGATCGTGCGCTATTCTTGGATCGGCGCGATTCTCAACGGCAAGCGTCAGAAACCGGCGCGCGCCGCCAAGGCGAGCGAAGCCATCGTTGCGGCGGAGTAGGGCAAGGTCATGAACGCAGAACTCGAAACCGCGCGCGATCATCTCGCTTACATGCGCTCGCTCGTCGGCGGCACTGAGCGCATGCAGGCGACGATTGGCGAAGCGTTCTTCTGGGCAGGGTCTTTGTATGGCGCGCAATGCGGTCTGCACGTGCTCCAAGTTGCGGGGCTCGCGCCGGAGACGGGGTTGCCGGCGCTGCTGATCGCTTGGCTGCCGACGGTGATCTTCTGCGCCGTGCTGACCGTGATCATCTGGAAGGACCGCAAGGCGCCGAAGGGTGGGCCTGCGTCGCGCGCGTTGGGCGCAGTATTTCAGGGGGCGGGTTTGGCCAACTTGGTGATGGCGTTCGTGTTTGCGTACGGCGCCCACAAGTTCGAAACGCCGGGGCTTTGGCTCTATCACCCGGTCGTGGTCTGCATGTTTCAAGGCGTGGCCTGGTTCGTCGCGTGGGTGATATTGCGCAGGCCCTGGCTCGGCTTTGTTGCGGCCGGATGGTTCGCGACGACGGTTGGGCTTGGCATCGTCATCGGCAATATCGGTTGGTATCTCGGCATTCTGAGTGTGTCGCTGATCGTGTTTATGGCCATACCGGGCTGGGTGATCTGGCGCGGCGCAAAGCGGGCCTGACCCATGGCCCCGTTCGACATCGGCAAATTGGACGACGTGATCCACGGGCGCGTGCGTCTGGGGGTGATGGCGTATCTGGCCGATGCGGAAGTGGCGGATTTCACCGAGCTGAAGACGCTGCTCGAGGTCACGCAGGGCAATCTTTCGGTCCACCTGCGCAAGCTCGAGGAGGCCGGCTACGTCTCGATCGACAAGAGCTTCCTCGACCGCAAACCGCTGACGCGCGTGCGCATGACGGATGAAGGCAGACAGGCGTTCAGCGCGTATCTGGACGCGATCGCGAAGCTGGTGGGGGACGGGCGCTAGGGCCGCTTCTGACTTTGGTGGAAGACCGCAAGAATGTGCTGCACTTCGCCGTCCCCGATTTCGTACACGAGCACGTACGGATAACGCTTTAGGATCAGCTCGAGCGCGCCAGGCCGCTTAGCGATACGCTTCCCAAGACGGGGTGAAGTCTCGAGCAATCGGCAGAGATTGCGGAGGCGCTCGACTACACGCTGCGGGGCGCGCGGACTGTCTTGCGCGATGACCGCGCCGATGGAGTCGAGGTCGTCGAGGGCTTCGTCGTCCCACGCGACCTTCACTGTCACTTCAGCCGTTCGATGAGCTGATCAATGCGGCTAGGATCGCCAGGTATGAACCCGCGTTCTTGCCTCCGGCGTACTTCCGCGATTTGCGCGTCGGTCAAAACGGAGTCGGCGGTCTCGCTGGCGACTAGATCTAGGATCAGCTCGGCGATTTCATCGCGCCGGTCTTCCGGGAGGTCTTCCAGCGCTTTGATGGCCAGTTCGATCTTGGTCATGGACCAGTACTAGCACAAAATGCGATGCCTGGGACGCCCCAACCCGTGTCTTCGCGGGCGCACTATGCACGGGGTGCTTGCCAAGCGCAGGAAAGCGTGCCTCCGCCTCTTGCGGCGCTGCAATAAAGCGGGCATATCGCCCGATCCGGCGGGGTTAATTCCTCGCCGATCCTGTCCGAGACTGCAGGCGCCACGCACATGGTTCGCCCGAGAGGGTGCTGTTTGCGCGGCTTAATGCGCGGAAAACCTTGGTTTTCCTCGCCTGCAATAGACAGAAGCTGACGTTTTTCGGGGTGGGCTGTCAAGCCCACTCTGTAGGCCGGCTCCTGGGACAGGCTGCGCGTGGACCGCGCGCCGCTCGGGGGTCTTTACCGCCGGCCGGTTGGTCCGCGTGCGCTATGGGCGCCCGGATTGGCCGGGGGCCCAACTGAGGAGACCGCAATGGATCGTGCTCAGAAGGCCGAAACGGTGGAATCGCTGAAAGGCGTCTTCGCCGGGGCAGGGTTGGTGGTTGTTGGCCACTATTCCGGTCTGACCGTTGCGGATTTGACGGTGCTGCGCTCGCGTCTTCGTTCTGAAGGCGCCGCGCTCAAAGTGGTGAAGAACCGCCTGGTGAAGCTGGCGATCGCGGATACGCCCAAGGCGTCCGCGTCAGACCTGTTCACGGGCCCCACGGCTATCGCTTACTCCGCTGACCCGATTACGGCCGCTCGTGTCGCAGTCGCTTACGCGAAGGAAAAGGAAAAGTTCGTCGTTCTCGGCGGGCTGTTCGGCGACCAGTTGCTCGACAAGGCAGGCGTCCAGGCTTTGGCCACGCTGCCTTCACTCGACGAGCTGCGTGGGAAGATCATCGGCCTGGTGCAGGCGCCCGCGACCAAAATCGCCGGCGTGCTCGCCGCGCCCGGCGGCCAGCTGGCGCGCGTGCTTAACGCCTACGCCACCAAGGACGCTGCTTAACCCCGTCATTTCCGCATTCAAAACATCGAAACACACGAACGTCAGAAGGTACTAACATCATGGCAAACCTCGATAAAATCGTCGAAGATCTCTCGGCGCTGACCGTCCTCGAAGCCGCTGAGCTGTCGAAGATGCTGGAAGAAAAGTGGGGCGTTTCCGCCGCTGCTCCGGTGGCCGTTGCCGCCGCTGGCGCCGCCCCCGCCGCTGCCGCTGAAGAGAAGACCGAGTTCACGGTCATGCTCACCGGCGCTGGCGACAAAAAGATCGAAGTCATCAAGGAAGTCCGCGCCATCACGGGTCTCGGCCTGAAGGAAGCCAAGGACCTCGTCGAAGGCGCTCCGAAGGCCGTCAAGGAAGGCGTGAACAAGGCAGATGCCGAAAAGTTCAAAGCCCAACTTGAAAAGGCCGGCGCGAAGGTCGATCTGAAGTAACTCGCAAACAGTAAGCGGAAGCAGAGACCGTCCCCGACGGCCTCCGCTTCCGCCATTGCGTGTCCCGCGAGGGCGCGCCGGAACATCACCCGCCCGGGATGTTCTGAAAATGGGTCGGGTTCGTGCATTGCGCGCGAAGTCAGGGCGGTAGGCGGCTCATGCGCCGCGCTTGGTGAACCTGTTGGCCGGGGTTCGCACACAAGCGCAGCGCCCATGGGGAGAGCACATGGCTCTGTCGTACACCGGTAAGAAAAAAATTCGCAAATCGTTCGGCAAGATCCCGGAAGCGGGGCGCATGCCGAACCTGATCGAGGTGCAGCGTAGCTCCTACGATCAATTCCTGCAGAAGGACGAACGCTCCTACGAACGGATCGACGAAGGTCTGCAGGCCGTGTTCCGGTCGGTGTTCCCGATCCGTGACTTCTCGGACCGCGCGGTTCTCGAATACGTCTCGTACGAGTTCGAAGAGCCGAAGTTCGACGTCGAAGAATGCCAGCAGCGCGACATGACCTATGCCGCGCCGCTGAAGGTCAAGCTGCGCCTGATCGTCTTTGAAACGGATGAGGAAACCGGCGCGAAGTCCGTCAAGGACATCAAAGAACAAGACGTTTATCTCGGCGACATTCCGCTGATGACGGACAAGGGCACGTTCGTCGTGAACGGCACTGAGCGCGTGATCGTGTCTCAGATGCACCGTTCGCCGGGCGTCTTCTTCGATCACGACAAGGGCAAGACGCACGCGTCCGGCAAGCTCTTGTTCGCCGCCCGCGTGATCCCGTACCGCGGCTCCTGGCTCGATTTCGAGTTCGACGCCAAGGACATCATGTTCGTGCGCATCGACCGCAAGCGTAAGCTGCCGGCGACGACGCTGCTGTACGCGCTCGGCATGTCGAGCGAGCAGATCCTCAGCACGTTCTACCAGACCTCGATCTACAAGCGCACGCGCGCCGGCTGGACCACGAAGTACCGGGCCGAACGCTGGCGCGGTGTGAAGCCGCTTTACGACCTGGTCGACGCGAAGACCGGCAAGGTCGTCGCCGAAGCCGGCAAGAAAATCTCCGCCCGCAACGCCAACAAGCTGGTGGAAGACGGCGTCGTCGACATTCAGGTGCCGAGCGAGGACCTGTTCGACCGCTACATCGCGGAGGACATCGTCAATCCGGAAACGGGCGAGATCTATTCGGAAGCGGGCGATGCGTTGAGCGAAGCCGCGCTGGCGACGTTGATCGAATCCGGCATCCACGATCTGCCGATCCTCGACATCGATGCGGCCACCATCGGCCCGTACATCCGCAACACGCTGAAGCTCGACAAAAACGAGAGCCGCGAACAAGCGCTGTTCGATATCTACCGCGTCATGCGTCCCGGCGAGCCGCCGACGATCGACACCGCGGAAGTGCTGTTCAACGGCCTGTTCTCGGATGGCGAGCGCTACGATCTTTCCGCGGTCGGCCGCGTGAAGATGAACATGCGTCTCGGCCTCGATACCGACGACACCATCCGCATCCTGCGCCTGGAAGACATCCTCGAAGTGCTGCGCACGCTAACCGATCTGCGTGACGGCCGCGGCGAAGTCGACGACATCGACAATCTCGGCAACCGCCGTGTACGTTCGGTCGGCGAGCTGATGGAAAATCAGTATCGCATCGGCTTGCTGCGCATGGAACGCGCGATCAAGGAACGCATGTCGTCCGTCGATATCGAGACGGTGATGCCGCACGATTTGATCAACGCCAAGCCGGCGGCTGCGGCGGTGCGTGAATTCTTCGGCTCGTCGCAGCTGTCGCAATTCATGGACCAAACCAACCCGCTCTCTGAGATCACGCACAAGCGTCGTCTCTCGGCGCTTGGCCCGGGCGGTCTGACGCGGGAACGCGCGGGCTTTGAAGTCCGCGACGTTCACCCGACGCACTATGGCCGCATCTGCCCGATCGAAACGCCGGAAGGCCCGAACATCGGCCTGATCAACTCGCTGGCCACGCACGCGCGCGTCAACAAGTACGGCTTCATCGAGAGCCCGTACCGCAAGGTGTCGAACGGCAAGCCGTCGAGCGAGATCGTCTATCTCTCCGCGATGGAAGAGACCAAGCACAAGATCGCGCAGGCCAACGCGCAGATGGATGCCAAGGGCAATTTGACCGAAGACCTCGTGCAAGCGCGCGAGAACGGCGAAGCGCAACTCATCCCGCGCGAAGAAATCGATCTGATGGACGTGTCGCCGAAGCAGGTTGTTTCGGTCGCCGCGGCGCTGATCCCGTTCCTCGAGAACGATGACGCCAACCGCGCGCTCATGGGCTCGAACATGCAACGCCAAGCGGTGCCGCTGCTGCGTGCAGATGCGCCGATCGTTGGCACCGGCATGGAAGGCACGGTCGCCCGTGACTCCGGGGCCGCCATCACCGCGCGCCGCACGGGCATTGTCGAGCAAGTCGACAGCCAACGTATCGTTGTGCGTGCGACGGAAGAGAAGGACCCCGCCAAGCCGGGCGTCGATATCTACCGTCTGCTGAAGTTCCAGCGCTCGAACCAGAACACCTGCATCACCCAGCGTCCGATCGTGAAGGTCGGCGATGTGGTCCGCGCCGATGACATCATCGCCGACGGCCCGTCGACCGAACTCGGCGAACTGGCGCTCGGCCGCAACGTGCTCGTCGCGTTCATGCCGTGGAATGGCTACAACTTCGAAGACTCGATCCTGATCTCCGAACGCATCGTCAAAGACGACGTGTTCACCTCGATCCATATCGAAGAGTTCGAAGTCGCCGCCCGCGACACCAAGCTCGGTCCGGAAGAAATCACGCGCGACATTCCGAACGTCGGCGAGGAAGCCCTGCGCAACCTCGACGAAGCCGGCATCGTCGCTATCGGCGCCGAACTGGAGCCGGGCGATATTCTGGTCGGCAAGGTCACCCCCAAGGGTGAATCGCCGATGACGCCGGAAGAAAAGCTGCTGCGCGCCATCTTCGGTGAAAAAGCCTCCGACGTGCGCGACACGTCGCTGCGCTTGCCGCCGGGCGTGAACGGCACCGTCGTCGAAGTGCGCGTCTTCAACCGCCACGGCGTCGATAAGGACCAACGCGCGCTGCAGATCGAGAAGGAAGAAATCGAACGCCTGGCCAAGGACCGCGACGACGAACTCGCGATCCTTGAGCGCAACATCTTCGGCCGCCTCCAGGAAATCCTGGTCGGCAAGACCGCCACGGCTGGCCCGAAGGGCTTCAAGAAGGGCGTGATCGAAGCTGACGCGTTCGAACAGTTCAGCCACGGCCAGTGGTGGCAGTTCGGCGTCGAAGACGAAAACGCGATGACCGAAATCGAAGCGCTGAAGAAGCAATACGACGACGCCAAGAAGCGTCTCGATGCGCGCTTCGCCGACAAGGTCGACAAGCTCACCCGCGGCGACGAACTGCCGCCGGGCGTGATGAAGGTCGTCAAAGTGTTCGTCGCGGTGAAGCGCAAGCTGCAGCCGGGCGACAAGATGGCCGGCCGTCACGGCAACAAGGGCGTCATCTCCAAGATCGTACCGGTCGAGGACATGCCGTTCCTGGAAGACGGCCTTCACGTCGACATCGTTCTCAATCCGCTCGGCGTGCCGAGCCGGATGAACGTCGGTCAGATTCTGGAAACGCACTTGGGCTGGGCTTGCGCGGGCATCGGCAAGCAAGTGCGCGCCGCTCTCGACATGCTCGACCGCGATGGTGATCGCAAGCCGCTCGATAAGAAGCTGCGCGACATCTACGGCGAGAAGGAAGAGTTGCCGAAGAGCATCGAGGACCTGCGCGAGCTGGCCCTCAACATCGAGAAGGGCATCCCGATCGCGACGCCCGTTTTCGATGGCGCCAAGGACACCGATATTCGCGCCATGCTGAAGGAAGCCGGCTATTCCGAAACCGGGCAAGTGATCCTGCACGACGGCCTCACCGGCGAGCAGTTCAAGCGCCCAGTCACGGTCGGCTACATCTACATGCTGAAGCTGCACCACTTGGTCGACGACAAGATCCACGCCCGCTCGATCGGCCCGTACTCGCTGGTCACCCAGCAGCCGCTCGGCGGCAAGGCTCAGTTCGGCGGTCAGCGCTTCGGCGAAATGGAAGTGTGGGCGCTCGAAGCCTACGGCGCCGCTTACACGCTGCAGGAAATGCTGACGGTGAAGTCCGACGACGTCGCCGGCCGCACCAAGGTCTACGAGGCCATTACGCGCGGTCACGACACGTTCGAAGCGGGCATCCCCGAGTCGTTCAACGTGCTCGTGAAGGAAATGCGCTCGCTCGGCCTCAACGTCGAACTGCTCGACGGCGTGAAGCTGAAGGCGGCCGAATAGCCTGCAATGGGTCCCGGATCGCCGCGTTAGCGGCGTCCGGGATGACGCGATGTGAATGAACCCACGGTGCTCTGGCCGCACACCAGAGCGACGGAAGGTCGAACCGATGAATGCAATGAACCAAGACTTGATCAACAACACCTTCGGCAATCAGCCGCCGGCGCCGGTGTTCGATCAGATCAAGATTTCGATCGCGAGCCCCGAACAGATCAAATCGTGGAGCTTCGGCGAAATCAAAAAGCCGGAAACGATCAACTACCGCACGTTCAAGCCTGAGCGTGACGGTCTCTTCTGCGCCCGCATCTTTGGCCCGATCAAGGATTACGAGTGCCTGTGCGGCAAGTACAAGCGCATGAAGTACAAGGACATCATCTGCGAAAAGTGCGGTGTCCAAGTGACCTTGCAGCGCGTGCGCCGCGAGCGCATGGGCCACATCGAACTGGCTGCACCCGTCGCGCACATCTGGTTCCTCAAGTCGCTGCCGAGCCGCATCGCGCTGATGCTCGACATGGCGCTGAAGGACATCGAGAAGGTGCTCTATTTCGAGCAATACATCGTGCTCGAACCGGGCCTGACGCCGCTCGAAGCCAAGCAGCTCTTGACCGAGGAAGATTACCTCAAGGCGCAGGACGAATACGGCGAAGACAGCTTCACCGCCTCGATTGGCGCTGAAGCCGTGCGCGAATTGCTGATGGGCTTGAACCTCGAAAAGGAAGCCGAGCAGCTGCGCAAGGAGATCGCTGAATCGACCTCCGAGCTGAAGCCGAAGAAGCTGGCCAAGCGCCTGAAGCTGGTCGAAGCGTTCATTCGTTCGGGCAACAAGCCGGAATGGATGATCCTCACCATCGTGCCGGTGATCCCGCCCGAACTGCGCCCGCTGGTGCCGCTCGATGGCGGCCGGTTCGCGACGTCCGATCTGAACGACCTCTATCGCCGCGTCATCAATCGCAACAACCGCTTGAAGCGGCTGATGGAATTGCGCGCGCCGGACATCATCATCCGCAACGAAAAGCGGATGCTGCAAGAAGCCGTCGATGCATTGTTCGATAACGGCCGCCGCGGTCGCGTCATCACTGGCGCCAACAAGCGCCCGCTGAAGTCGCTCGCCGACATGCTGAAGGGTAAGCAAGGCCGCTTCCGCCAGAACTTGCTCGGCAAGCGCGTCGATTATTCCGGCCGCTCGGTCATCGTCGTCGGTCCGGATCTGAAGCTGCACCAGTGCGGCTTGCCGAAGAAGATGGCGCTCGAACTGTTCAAGCCGTTCATCTATGCGCGCCTCGACATCAAGGGCCTTTCCGGCACCGTGAAGCAATCGCGCCGCATGGTTGAGAAGGAGCGTCCCGAAGTTTGGGACGTGCTCGAAGAAGTCATCCGCGAACACCCGGTGCTGCTGAACCGCGCGCCGACGCTCCACCGCTTGGGCATCCAAGCGTTCGAGCCGAAGCTCATCGAAGGCAAGGCGATCCAGCTGCATCCGCTGGTTTGCGCCGCGTTCAACGCTGACTTCGACGGCGACCAAATGGCTGTGCACGTTCCGCTGGCGCTCGAAGCCCAGCTGGAAGCGCGCGTGCTGATGATGTCGACGAACAACATCCTGTCGCCGGCGAACGGCAAGGCGATCATCGTGCCGTCGCAGGATATCGTGCTCGGCCTCTATTACATGTCGCTGGTGAAGGAAGGCGAGCCGGGCGAAGGCAAGCTGTTCGGCTCCATCGGCGAAATCGAATCCGCGCTCGAAGCCGGCGTCGTGACGCTGCATTCGAAGATCAAAGCGCGCTTCGAAACTGTCGATGCGGATAACAAGCCGGTGCGTCTCACCATCGACACCACGCCGGGCCGCATGAAGCTGGCTGAACTGCTGCCGCGCCACCCCAAGATCAGCTACAAGCTTCTTGACCAGACGCTGACCAAGAAGGAGGTCGGCAACCTGATCGACAACGTCTATCGGTTCTGCGGCCAGAAGGCGACGGTGATCTTCGCCGATCGCATCATGCAACTCGGCTTCCGCGAAGCAGCCAAGGCCGGCATCAGCTTCGGCATGGCCGACATGGTCGTACCGAAAGCAAAGGAAGCACTCGTCGAGGACACGCGCAAGCGCGTCACCGAATACGAGAAGCAATACGCTGACGGCCTCATCACCAAGGGCGAGAAGTACAACAAGGTTGTCGACGCTTGGTCGAAGTGCACTGACAAAGTCGCTGACGCGATGATGGACGAAGCCTCCAAGCCCGCCCGCATGAAGGACGGCCGATTGGGTGAGCTCAACTCCGTCTTCATGATGGCGCACTCCGGTGCGCGTGGTTCGAAGAACCAGATGAAGCAGCTTGCCGGCATGCGTGGTCTAATGGCTAAGCCGTCGGGTGAAATCATCGAGACGCCGATCATCTCGAACTTCAAAGAGGGCCTCTCGGTTCTCGAATACTTCAACTCGACTCACGGCGCCCGTAAGGGCCTCGCGGACACGGCGTTGAAGACTGCGAACTCGGGCTATCTCACGCGCCGTCTGGTCGACGTCGCGCAGGATTGCATCATCACCGAAGAAGATTGCGGCACGCAGGACGGCATCCAGATGACCCCGGTCATCGACGGCGCCGACATCGTCGTCTCGCTCGGCATCCGCATCCTCGGCCGCACCGCGGCGGTGGACATCGTCGATCCGAGCAACGGCAAGGTCGTCGTTCCTGGCGGCACCTTCCTCGACGAAGACGTCGTGGTGGCGATCGAAAAGTCAGGCGTGCAAACCGTGAAGGTTCGTTCGGTGCTGACTTGCGAAACCCGCACCGGCGTCTGCGGCGCTTGCTATGGCCGCGACCTCGCGCGCAACACGCAGGTGAACATCGGCGAAGCGGTCGGCGTCATTGCGGCGCAGTCGATCGGCGAGCCGGGCACCCAGCTGACCATGCGTACGTTCCACATCGGCGGCGCGGCGCAGGTCGCCGAGCAATCGGTGATGGAATCGGCGCACGATGGCTCGATCCGTTTCGTGAACCGCAACACCGTGAAGAACGCCAACGGCGAACTCATCGTCATGAGCCGCGGCATGCAAGCCGTGGTCGTAGACGAGGAAGGCAAGGAGCGTCAAAGCTTCAAGCTGTCGTTCGGCGCGCGCCTCAAGGTCGATGAAAAGTCGAAAATCAAGCGCGGCGATCGCATCTCCGAGTGGGATCCCTACGCCACGCCGATCATCACCGAGGTCGCCGGCAAGGTGAAGCTCGAGGACACCATTGAAGGCGTCTCGGTGCGCGATGAGTTCGACGAAGCCACTGGCATCTCGTCGCGTGTCGTCATCGATTGGCGCTCGACCACGAAGGGTTCGGACCTGCGTCCGAGCATCGCCGTGCTCGACTCCAAGGGCAAACCGGCCAAGCTCGCGAACGGCACGGAAGCGCGCTACACGCTGCCGGTCGGCGCCATTCTGTCCGTCAATGACGGCGATGACGTCACGCCGGGCCAAGACCTCGCACGTATGCCGACGGGCGGCGCCAAGACCCGCGACATCACAGGCGGTCTGCCGCGTGTCGCGGAATTGTTCGAAGCTCGCCGTCCGAAGGATCACGCCATCATCGCCGAAGGCGATGGCCGCGTGGAGTTCGGCAAGGACTACAAGAACAAGCGCCGCCTGCGCGTTGTGCCGGAAGACGATACGCTCGAAGCGATCGAATACATGATCCCGAAGGGCAAGCACATTCCGGTGCAAGAAGGCGACTTCGTGAAGAAGGGCGATTACCTGCTCGACGGCAACCCCGCGCCGCAGGACATCCTCTCCATTCTCGGCGTCGAAGCGCTTGCGAATTACCTCGTTGAGGAAATTCAGAAAGTGTACCGCCTGCAGGGCGTGCCGATTAACGACAAGCACATCGAGGTGATCGTTCGCCAGATGCTGCAGAAGGTCGAAGTGATGGACGCCGGCGACACCGAGTTCCTGAAAGGGGAAGCGGTAGAAGCGCTCGATCTCGAAGACGAGAACAAGCGCGTGCAGGAGCTCGGCCTGAAGACAGCGACGGCTCAGCCGATGCTGCTCGGCATCACCAAGGCCAGCTTGCAGACGCGTTCGTTCATCTCGGCGGCGTCGTTCCAAGAAACCACGCGCGTGCTCACCGAGGCTGCTTCGTACGGCAAGTCGGACACGCTCGAAGGCCTCAAGGAAAATGTCATCGTCGGCCGTCTCATCCCGGCCGGCAGCGGCGGTCAATTGCGCCGCTACCAGAAGCTCGCCGCCGAACGCGACGCGCAACTGGCGCTGGATCGCGGCGAGGCGCCGCGTCTGCCGGAAGCGGCTGAATAAGCTAGGGAAGAAACGTCCAAGAAACGGCAACGGCCCGGGAGCGATCCCGGGCCGTTTTGTTTTTAGAGCCCCGGGACTGGCGGCCCGCCTGGCGCCTGGTCTGAGGGCGGACGTTGTGGGCCGGAACCGAATTGATAGGTGAGCGCGATGCGGGCGCGCGTGCCGGCGGCGCTGTACTCGGCGCGCTCGATGTAATCGGCGGTGGTGATTTCCGAGATCTGGTCGGTGCTATTGAAGATATCGTGCACCATCACCACCGCGAACAAGCGCTCGGTCACCCGCCGGCGCCAGGTGAAGTTGACCATGTAGAATGGGTCGATCTCCGTTTGGATGCCGTAGCGCGGGCCGTTGAAGCGTAGCTCCAACTGCACCTGATCGGCGCCGACGGCGTTCTGATCCGGATCGCGCCAGTCTAGCTGCGCGATGCCGTCATATTCGATCTCGCTCCGGCGTGTGGTGCCGCCGCCGCTCAGCACGTCGAACTCGCGGTTGAGCACATTGCCGCTCAGCGAATAGCGCCAGCGTTCGCCGATCGGCCCGCGTAGCAGCACCTGCAAACCGCGCTGTTCGCTTGTGCCGGCATTGATCGGGGTCGAGACGATGACGCCGTCGCCGTTGACCTCGGTGAATTGAGAGACGATGTCGTCGCTGATGCGGTCGAAGAAGGTGACGCTGAAATTCGCGCCGTTCTTCTGGTAGATAAAATTGGCCTCATAAGCGTCCGTTGTCGTCGGCTCCAAGTTGGGATTGCCGGAGACGGCGCGGTCGACATCGACGAAACGCAGCGCTGGATCAAGCTGCTGGATGCCCGGTCGCTGGATGCGGCTCGTATAGCTTAAATCGACATTGATCGCCGGCGTCACCGCACGGCGAATGTGGATGCTAGGAAAGAAACGCGTTTCTTCACTATCGGTCTCGAGGCCGCCGGAGATGACCTCGCGGCGATAACTTTCGCCGCGCAAACCCGGCAGCCATGTCCAGTCGCCAGTGTCGAACTGGTAAGTGACGTAGCCAGCGAGCGTTTGTTGCGAGCCCTGGAGAGTGGCCGTGTAATCGGGCGGGCCGGGGCCGAACAGCGTTTCAAGCTCGTTTTCGATGTCTTGGTCCGAGGTGTCGAACGCAGCGCCAAAGGTGAGGAAGCGTTCGTCTTCGAACGGCTGCTCGAAATCGAGCTTCATATTGGCGCTTCGGGTATCCTGTTCGCTCAACGCTGCGTACTGGCTGGCCAAGCCGATCGTCGGCGTGTCGGTGTAAAGATTGGTCGACTGGTTCACGTACTGGCTGAGCGCGACGTTGAGCTTCATCAGTTCGCGCGGCTGATCGCCGGATTGCTGGAAGTCGAACGTCAGCTGGTTCTGCTCGCCTGTGTTGGATGTTTGCGAGATGCGGTCCGCAACAGAGCCAGAAGTGTCGGAGAGTTGTGCCGTCAGAGTCTGTGCGAAATTGAACTCGCCGGTATCGAGCGCAAGGCTCATGCGTCGGCGTTCGTTCGGCGCGTAACCCGCCTGCAGGCGGCTCGCGTACCAGCCGTCCCAGGCCATTTCGCGATTGCCGGTTTCGGAGGTCAGCGTGCCGCTTGGTATGTCGCGGCGCTCGCGTGTTAGATCGCTCTCCTGGCCGCCGTCATAGATGCCGACTTGCCCGCTCAGCGACCACGGCCCGCTCGACCAGTTCGGCGCGATGCCGAGATGGTAGCCGCCGAGCGAATCCAGCCCCGCCTGAAGGTTGCCGCTAAAACCGCTGTCGAAGCGCTGGCGCGTAATGATGTTGATGATGCCGCCTGAAGCCGCGGCCGAATATTGCGCCGACGGGTTGGTGATCACTTCGATGCGCTCAACATTGCCGCCGGGTAGGCCGCGCAGCACCTGTTCGAGATTGGCGCCGGGCACCGGCTGGCCATTGATTTGGATGGTGACGTTGGACGCGCCCAGCAGCGTTACATCGCCGGCCGGCGAGACGCTGACGGACGGAATGCGCCCCAGCACGTCGAACATGTTGGTGCTTTGTGCAGTCGCATCGTCACGCAGAGTGTAGGTGCGGCGATCGATGCGCACCTGGTCGCCGGGTTGCGCGAGCACGACGATTTCGTCGCTATCGACTTCCTCTGCTTCAGTTTCCGCGGGCGGCGATTGTTGCGCATGCGCAGCGCTTGTCACTGCGGCGAGGCCGAGCGAGGCGGACAGGAGCCAAGTCAAGCGGTTGGAAGCTGCCATGGCCTCCATCTGTCCGAATTCGTAGGCGGTAACAATCGCGGCGCTGCGAACGCCCGTGCACACGCGCCGAACGGCGTGCTTAGTCGAAAATATCGAAAAGGCCGAAACCACCACGGCGGCGCTGACCTTGCTGGCCGTAGCCGCCGCCTTCGCCGCGCTCGCCGTATTCACCGCGTTCGCCGTACTCGCCGCGCTCGCCATAGCCTTGCTGCGGGCGCTGCTGCGCCTGTGCCTGCGGCGGCGGTTGGGGGTGGCTGCGACGATAGCCGTCGGGATCCTGATAAAATTGGGCCCGGTCCTGCTCGAACGCGACGCGTTCCGTCTTTGCGCCCGCGATGATCTTCTCAAGTTCGCCCCGGTCCAACCATACGCCCCGGCACGTCGGGCACATATCGAAGGCGACATCTTCGCGCTTCACTTCGGTCATCGAGGCATTGCAGTTCGGGCACATCAGCAGGGGCATCAATTTTCCTCCGTTTCCGGGGGGATATAGTGGGGCTTGGCGCGGGTTCAAACGCGACGTTTTCGCATCGTTTGGTGAGTTGCCCTAAGCTGCCGCACGTGCGAATCGAGCAGGTATTATGACAAATTCGACATCCGAAGCGCTGAAGCGCGTAAAGCCCTCCGCCACCATGGCGATGAGCGCCAAGGCGCGCGCTCTGAAAGCGTCCGGCCGCGATTGCATCGCGCTGTCGCAGGGCGAGCCGGATTTCGACACGCCGCAGAACATTAAAGACGCCGCCTGCCGCGCCATCGCCGAAGGCAAAACTAAGTACACCGACGTCGACGGCATCCCGGAATTGAAGGACGCCATCTGCGGCAAGTTCAAACGCGAGAACGGGCTCGATTACAAACGCAGCCAAGTGAACGTCTCGCCAGGCGGCAAGCCGGTGATCTTCAACGCCTTCATGGCGACGCTTAATCCCGGCGACGAAGTCGTGATCCCGACGCCGTATTGGGTGAGCTATCCCGACATGGCGCTGCTCTGCGGCGCAACGCCGGTGTTTGCCGAGACGCGCATCGACGAAGGTTTCAAGCTCCGCCCGGAAGTGCTGGCGAAAGCAATCACGCCGCACACCAAGTGGCTGTTGCTGAACTCGCCTTCCAATCCGTCAGGCGCCGCGTATACGGCGGACGAGTTGCGCGCGCTGGCGGCGGTGCTGGTCGACTTTCCGCATGTCATGATCCTCACCGACGACATGTACGAGCATCTGACCTATGGCGACTTCCAATTCGCCACCATCGCGCAAGTCGAGCCGCGCCTCTATGAGCGCACGCTGACGATGAACGGCGTCTCGAAGGCGTATTCGATGACCGGCTGGCGCATCGGTTACGCCGCTGGTCCCGAATGGCTGATCAAGGCGATGGCCAACGTCATGGGGCAGACGACGTCGAACCCGTGCTCGGTTTCGCAGTGGGCGGCGGTGGAAGCGCTGAACGGCACGCAGGATTTCATCCCAAAGAACAAGAAGCTGTTTCAGGACCGCCGCGATCTCGTCGTCTCAATGCTGAACCAAGCGCAAGGCATTAAGTGCCCGACGCCAGAAGGCGCGTTCTACGTCTATCCTTCGATCGCCGGGCTCATCGGCAAGACGGCGCCGAGCGGCAAGGTGATAGACACGGACGAGACGTTTGCATTGGAGCTTCTGGAAACAGAATGCGTCGCGCTCGTGCATGGCGGCGCTTTCGGCCTGAGTCCGTGCTTTCGCATTTCGTATGCGACGTCGAATGAGTGCCTAGAAGAAGCGTGCGCGCGGATACAGCGGTTTTGTGGGGCGGTGAGGTAGAACTGTGCCGTCCTCCCGGGGGCTCGGCGAAGCCAAGAGCCCAGGACCCAGGGGCCAACACGCAGATTTATGATCTCTGGATCCTGAGCTCGCACTGCGTGCGCCCCAGGATGACGGAGGTTGGCGGCCTGGAGCGCTTCACTCAATCGAGAACCGCAAGCCCGCCCGCGTCGCCAGACGATCGATCAGCGCATCGCCCATCGCCGCTGCCGGCGTCCAGACGCCGCCGGGCGTTTCACTGCGCGGCGTGTCGCGCAGACAAAGCGCCGCTTCGGTGATCATCTTGGACGTTGAGCCGTAGCCCGGATCGCGATCGCCGGTGACGGCGGCGCGCAACGAATGCCCATCGCCTGTGTCGCCGACATAGAGCACATCATACATGCCGGTTTCGCGTTCTTGCTGTGACGGCCCTTCGCCTGGCTTAGGCAAAGCAAAGCGCTGCAGCAGCCAGCGCGTTGGCGGAAAGCCCAACATCGCTGCTTGCGTCTTCGATGCGCCCTGCATCGCGTTGGCGCGTTTTTGGCCGCCGGCGCCTTCACCGGTCATCATCATCTCCGAATAGGTGAAGTCCTCGCCATAGGGATAGCCGCGCAGCGCGTTGGTGCGGTGGACGTTCTTGGTGTTGATCGCCGCCATGATGAACGGCGCCGACCACGCCGGGATGTCGGCGTCGTGCACCACACGGTCGCCGGACGGCTGCGCCACCAGCTTGCGCGGCGAAAGCGCGAATGGATCGGCGAGCAGCGCGCCAATGCTGGCATCGCGCTTCACGGCTTCTTGCGTCGCCAACATCGAGGCGAGGGTGCCGCCGGAGAAGCCGCCCTTCATCTTGCGCACGCGCCCGCGCACGTCGCGCGCCGGCTTGCCGAAGCGGCGGATGGCCTCCTGCTGCAAGAACCAGACGCCGCAATCGAATGGGATCGAGTCAAAGCCGCACGAGAACACGATGCGGGCGCCGCTTTCTTTGGCGGCCGCGTCGTACTTGGCGATCATCGCCGCCATCCAGTTCGGCTCGCCGCAGAGATCGACATAATCCGCGCCAGCCCGCACGCAGGCGGCCAGCACAGGCTCGCCGTAGCGCTGATAGGGGCCGGCGGTGGTGATGACGACGCGCGTCCGGTGCGCCAGCGCGTCGAGCGCGCCGGTGTCGGAAGTTTTCGCTTCGATCAGCGTCAAGCCCATCGGCGCGCCGAGTTCGATCGAGACGGCTTTCAGCTTTTCGCGGTCGCGCCCGGCCATCGCCCAGCGCACCTCGCCATCGCCGCCGCCATAGGTGCGCAGCAGATATTCCGCGACCAGCCGGCCGGTGAAGCCGGTGGCGCCATAGACGATGACATCGAATTCCTGTGCGCTCATGAGCCGCCTCCGCGCGCTTTATGGACCGCCGGCGTCCTCGCCGGCAAACGCCAAAGCTGGCCGGCGGGACGCCGACGGTCCATAAAGCGCCGACTCATGCCGCCTCTCGCTATCGCCGCAGCGTTAAGCTCGGCTCTCATTCACGCCAGCTGGAACGCCGCCCTGAAGGGCGGGCGCGACCGTGTGGCGGATGCGTTTCTGATTGCGGTTGGCGGACTGATCACATGGGCAGTGGTCGCCGTCGTGTTCGGCGCGCCGGCGCCGGCGGCTTGGCCTTATCTCGCGGCGTCGGTCGCGATCCATCTCGTCTATTGGGTGGTGCTGTTCAAAGCCTATGACATGGGCGACCTCAGCCACATCTACACGCTCTCGCGCGGCTCGGCGCCGCTGCTGGTGTCGATCGGGGCTGCGCTGACGGTGCAGGAGATTCCGCCGCCGCTCAAAATAGTCGGCATCGCGCTGGTGTCGCTCGGCGTGCTGTGCGTCGGCGCCAGTCCCAACGCGCCGCTGCGCGCGACGCTGTGGGCGCTCGGCATCGGTTGCTGCATTGCCTCGTATTCGTTGATCGACGCGCTCGGCGCGCGGGCAGGCGGGGACGCGCTGGTCTATGTGGCGTGGACTTCGGGGCTCATGGGCGTGCCGATGGTCGCCTTCGCGCTGTGGCGGCGGGGGCGAGCGCAGCTGATGCAGGACGCCGCCGTCGCGCCGTGGCGCGGCATCGCCATCGGCATCATCAGCTTTGCCGGCTACGGCCTGGTGCTGTGGGCGCAGACGTTCGCGCCGATCGCGCAGGTGACGGCGCTGCGCGAGACCTCGGTGGTGTTCGGCGCGTTGATCGCGTTCTTGTTCCTGCGCGAGCGGCTGGGCCCGCGGCGCTGGATTGGCGCCATTGTGGTGGCGCTCGGCGCTGGCCTCATCGCCTTCGCTTAAGTAGGTTCGCGCCATGGCCGACCTCCAGATCATCCGCATCGACGACGCTAAGGCGCTGGTCCGCGTCGGCGTGCCCGATCCCGAGCGCGCCAATCCGCAAGAGGTGCGCATCTCGGTGGCGATGGGCTTGGCCGAGCCGCCGGACTACGTCGCCAACGACCGCATCAGCGCCACGCTCGATTACGACCGCATCCTGCATTTCATCCGCGACGATCTCGGCGCGCCGGCGCATCTGATCGAGACCTTGGCTGACCGCGTTGCGGGCCACTGCCTCTCGCTGTCGGATCGCGCCCGCTGGGTTGAGGTGACGGTGAAGAAGCCCTCAGTGCTTTCGGGTGATGGTTTGGTGGCGGTGACGATCAGGCGGGAGCGCGCATGAGCTGGGCTCTGATCACCGGGGCCGCGCAGCGTCTGGGGCGCGCGGTGGCGCTCGAATTGGCGGAGGCCGGCTGGAACGTCGTCATTCACTATCGGCGCTCGAGCGATGAAGCTGATGCACTGGCGGCTGAGCTGCAAGCGCTCGGCGTCGCCGCCGCGACAGTGCAGGCCGATCTCGACGATCCAGCCGAGCGCGGCGCGCTGATCGCCCGCGCTGACGAAGCGGGCGGGCCGCTCAGCGCTTTGGTCAATTGCGCCGCGATGTTTGAGCACGACACCATCGCCACGCTCGACGAAGAGCTGCTGCAGCGTCACATCGCGCTCAATACGTTCACGCCCTCGCTGCTGGCGCGCGATTTCGCCAACGCGTTGCGCGGCGATGATCGCGGCTGCGTTGTGAACTTCCTCGATTTCAAGCTGGCCAACCCGTACCCGGATCATTTCAGCTACACGCTTTCAAAGTACGCGCTCGCTGGCGCCACCGAGCTGATGGCGCGCGCCATGGCGCCGCGTGTGCGCGTGAACGCTGTCGCGCCGGGTTACGTGCTGCCTGCGCCTGGGCAGTCGCAGGCCGATTTCGAGCGCCTGCACAATGACGTGCCGCTACAGCGCGGCCCGACCCCCGAAGATATCGCCCGCGCCGCGCGCTTCCTGATCGAAAGCCAAGCCATCACCGGCCAAACCATCTACGTCGACGGCGGCCGCCGCTTCGTGACGCACGAGCGGGATATGGGCTTTATGTGAGCATAAATGCCCCTGTGCCCCCCGTCACAGCGACATGCCCAACAACCCATTAGCTTCAACTCATCGGATCACGGTGATCCGACACTGAAATGGAGCTAGAGATGACCAAGTTTTTCGCCCTCGTCGCCGCTTTCGCCGTGTTCGCCCCGGTCGCGTTTGCGACGCTGAACCAAGCGGCCCTGATCGTCGCCGCCTAACGTGCGCGCCTTTCATTCCCAAGCCGGAGACGGCGCAAGAGCCTAGGCGTTCACATGAGTATCAAAGCACGCTGAAGGGCGTCGGTTCGCACCGGCGCCCTTTTCCACGACTGTGCGACCGCGTACCGAGCGATTGGCGCTGCGAGTGTAGGTTTCCTGGGTGTCCCAGAAACTTCCCGGTCGTGCCCCGAGGCGTGGTGTACGAGCTGAAGGGGGCGAATGCCTCTGAGGCGTCATCGGGGAATCGCCGGTAGGGTTGGGTTGCAACACCAGCAACCTGACCGAGGACACCCCGATGACAGACG